>QWCC01000125.1_pt1 | contig 70847 bp, 60 predicted proteins | sample 1972491 | NCBI WGS metagenome assembly QWCC01 (sample SAMN09866718, study PRJNA288562) | Human oral metagenome isolate term5_saliva, whole genome shotgun sequencing... | isolation source: mouth | host: Homo sapiens | place: USA: California
AACACGCGCCTGCTGCTCGATGCCTCGTATGTGCACCGCTATTCGTACGACTTCGAGATGGGCGCTTATCTCGAAAAGCTGATTCCCACCTCACTCACCTTCGATGCGGCCATCGAACAGAGTTTTGCCAACCGACGCTGGACACTCACGCTGAAAGTGAAGAACCTCGCCGACCGCGAAACGGTGTCGGAGTTCAATCGCCCACTGCCCGGCCGCACCTGCTCGGTGAAACTGCGCTATTTGCTGCGCTGAATCCTCATTGTTTCCAATTTCCACTTAATACTTCATCTCTATGTTCAAGAAAATGCTGTTTTGCGCAGCGGCCGGCCTCCTGCTGCTGGCTCAAAGCGCCTGCGACAACGACAAACCTCAACCCACTCCCTCCGCTCAAAAGGGTTCGACGCTCATCACCACCACGGTGGTCAACCCCGACGGGGCAAGCGGCGTTTGCTACATGCAACTCATCGACGGGCTGACGGGACACTACGACAACGCGAAGGCGGTGCCCGCCGGTTTCGGCGCTCCTCCTGTGGTGCAGGGCCGCGACGTCTTTGTGCTGCCCGACTATATGGGCAACAACAAGGCGGAGATGCGCCACTATGTCTATGAAACCAACGGCACGCTGCAACTGCGCGGCACACTCGCGCTGCCGGCCGGTGCGGGGGCAGCCAATGTGTGCAAGGTGAGCGACACAAAGGCTTACGTCTCGTTCCAAAACACGGGACAGGTTTGGGCGTTCAATCCCTCGACAATGCAGAAAATCGCCGAAATTGATATGAACGCCTTGGCACAGAAGGACATGCGCGTGGCACCTGCCGCCATGGTGGCACGCGACGGGCTCCTTTTCGTGGGTCTCAACCAGTTTGATGCGCAATGGATGCCGACTGCGAAGCAAGCCGACATGGCCGTTGTGGACACGAAGACCGACAAAGTGGTGAAAAAGATCAGCGACACGAAGCACGAACTGAGCTTTGCCACACGCCCCATCGACCCGCATTCTGTTTTCGTGGACGCCCAAGGCGACATTTACGTCAACTGCATGGGCAGCTTCGGCTACAAACCGGGCTTTGCCGGCGGTCTGCTGCGCATTCGCAAGGGACAGACGGATTTCGACCCCGACTTTGCGATCAACTACCAAACGACGAAGGTGCAAGGCTTCGACGGAGCGATCGACTATGTAGGTACTGTCCGCCTCGCCTCCGACGGAAAAGTCTATGCCATGGCCGCCAACTTTGCCCTCGACCCCAACAATAAGAATCCCTATCTGGCCAAGGTGATGTTCCCCGTGGTGATCGATCTGCAACAACGCAGCGTGCAGAAGATCGACGGCATCCCCTATTCGAACGGCCACGCCGTGGCCATCGGCGAACGCGACGGCAAACTCTATTTCGGCAGCGGCAACGACGAGGCTTACGGCTTCTATGCCTACAACCTGAAAACGAAAAAGAGCGAGGGCCTGGCCTTCACGGTGGTAGGTATGCCCGCCCAATTCGAAACGCTCAAATAAGCACGCACTTTCGGAAGTTTTCTTCCTCTTCACCCCGGCTCTAAAGCTGTGGAGCACAAAAAAACGGCACCGCCTCACTTGAAAAAGTGGGCGGTGCCGTGTGTTGTGTGGAAAGGTAGGTCGGTGCACACCGGAAGGTGCGCGGTGGGAGACAATTAGTACTTCTCGGCGTAGTTGGACACGCTGAGATCGGAGATGCGGCCCACAAAGTTGCCGGTGCGCGCGAGAGGGAAGACGAGCGTGCGCTGGTAGTACATCTTGGAGGCGGCGTAGGGATCGGCGCTCGCTCCGGCGAGACCAGCATCGGTCGACGCACTGCCGAGCGTCAAGGGGTAGAGGGCTTGACGGAAACGGCCGTCGACAAAGAGCAACGTTTCGCGGTTGGTGCCCACAAAGGTGAGGCGCACTTTGCGACCGGCGGGCACCACATAGTCGAACTCGTTGAGATAGCCCTCCCGCTCGAAGGCGAGTTTGCCGTTCTTGGGCGAAGCGAGATAAACGGTGGCATCGGACGAGGAGAAGAGGACATCGCCGCGGCGCACAGAGTCGGCTTCGAGATCGAAGGAGACGGTGTAGTCGTAGCCCACGGCGTCACCCACCCAGTCGACGGGGGCGTTGGGCTGCAACACGGGACGCGGGCAACGCAAAGTGGCACGTCCTTCGGCAATGCCGGGCAGACGGCCGAGGAGGTTGACGCCGGGGGCTTCGCTGAGGGCGGCTCCGCGACGGGCGAACTCGGCATACGGCACACTCACGGCTGCACCCGTCCAGGTCTTGGCGGAGATGGTGCGGAGGGCGGGCATGACACGATGGTGAATGTCGCGCACGGTGATGCCGTTGCCGGCGTGGTCGTTCCAAACAGCGAACATTCCGCCGAGAATGGCGGGATCGCGCTCTTCGAACTTCTGATTGCCGATCTGCGCCGGCGTCCATTTCTCATAGAGCATCGGGCAGTTGAGGTAATCGTAGTAGTAACCGGCGGCGGGCACGATGTAAACATAGCCGTCGGGGATGGAAATGAGCTGATAGCCCTGGGCTTTCATCTTCGCGGGGTCGGCATAGCCGTTATACCAGGCTTCGAGAATCACATTCTTGCTCTTGACGGGCGTCTGCCCGTCGGCATGCGTGAGCGCGCCCCAAGCCACGGCCTGTTTGCCATAGCGTTCGACGTGGCGAATGAGGTGGTCGGTGAGCGAACGGAAGAGTTCGACCACGGCTTTGTCCTTGTTGCTGTATTCGTCAGTGCCGATGTGCACACGCGGACCGATGAATACGGGGTCGGGACCGGCACAATACTCCGTGAACAGGCTGTCGAGGAAAGGAACAACGGCGGGATTGCGGAGATTGAGGTGGTCGGCACCGAATTCTTCCGAGCCGAGCGAGGGACGATAGTGCGTAAATGCCAGAGAGTGGGCGGGGACGTCGATCTCGGGGAGAATTTCCACGCCCTGTGCGGCGGCTTCGCGCTGGAAAGCACGGAATTCTTTCTTCGTGTAGCTGCCGTCGCGCGCAGTAAGACCGGGGAAGAAGTCACTTTCGAGACGGAAAGCGGCGGGCGTCTTCGCCCAGTCGTTGCCGAAGTACTGTTTGAAGCCGTTGTCGTTGAGATGAACCTGCAAGGTGTTCATCTTATAATAGGCCATCACTTTGACCAATTGGCGCAAATAGTCCATGGGAATGTATTTGCGACCGACATCGATCATGAAACCGCGCACGGGATAGGCGGGACGGTCGGTGGCGACGCCGCAAGGCAGGGCGTGCGAGCGGGTTTGCTCACTGATTTGCAAAATGGTGCGGGTGCCCCAAAATGCGCCTTGGGCTGTGGTGGCAGCGATGGTTGCGGTTTCGCCTACGGTCAGGCGGTAACCTTCGGTGCCAAGGGTGTCGCGGCGATCGGCGCGCGCCAAAACGATGTCGCCGGCGCGGCCTTTGCCCTGCACGACGCTGAGTCGACGCGAAAAAAGTTCGGCATAGTCGGCAGCAAAGCGTTCGGCCACGGGCAAGAAAGCGCGATCGCTCACCACAATGCGGCCGGTGGGATGAAATTCACCACGGGCACCTTGCCAAGAAGTGAGTTCGGGCACGACAAAGGGGCGGGGATTGTCAACTGCCGCGGCGGCATGTGCCCAGGTCGCGGCGAGACATGCCACGAAAAGTAGCAGCGAACGCCGAAGGAAGGGGAAAAGTTGCATGATGTATTGGGGATTAAGGGTTATCGGGCGAGGGCGGTTCCGCTGTGGGCGACACATTGTCCGAGGAAGAGGGGGCATTGGGCGTCTCGCCGCCGGAGGAAGGGGCTGCGGAGGAAGGGGCGCCGGCAGAATCCGCGGGAGACGAAGCAGCGGACGCGCTGTCGGCATTCGCTTCGTCGGCACCGACCGGGCGAGTCGCCCCTGCGGCTTCCGGAAATTCGGCACGCGCGCTGAACAGCAGCGCATCGGGAGCGGCGAAGGGATAGACTTGCATGAAAATTTGGCGGGTGAGTTGCGGTTCTTCTCGCAAGGCAATCTCGAGCCACCCGAGATAAGCGGCGCCCTGTCGCAAACGGCGGGCGGCATAGGCCAGGTAGGGCGAGGCCGCAGCGGCATCTTCGGGTCGAGACTGCAGCAACACTTTCCAGAGTTCGCCGCCCCAAGTGTCTTCAAAACAGTTGTTTTCACAAAGGGAATGGGCGATGCGACGGCGCGCTTCGGGTGGGAATCCGTAGGCTTGCGCCAAGTGATTCACCGTTCGCACCGCGAATTCTGTTTGCTGGTGCGCCAGAGCGAGTTCGGCCGTGCGGAGATAGATTTCCATCTGCTCCACGCCGAGCGAAGCGGTGGAGGCCAGCACGGCATAGGCGGTGTGCATGTCGCCCTCGGCGGCATAGGTGAGCGCGATGTCGCCGGTGATGCGAATTTTGTCGGGATGCTCATTGGGACAATGCTGTGCCGCAGTTTCGAGTACGGCGCGGGCTTCGGAAAAAGCTCGCTTGTTGACGAGAATCTCTCCGGCAGAAAGGGCCATGCTGTAGTCGTTGGGGAAGAGTTGGCGGTAGGTGTCATACACTTGCAGCACTTCATCCCAATGCTCCAGGCCGAGTTCGCCGATGGCCTTGAAGCGGAGGGCTTTTTCATTGCGGGGATCGATGGCAATGGCGTAGTCGGCGGCTTCAACACACTTCTCATATTGCTTTTGCTCATTGGCTACATCGGCCACAAAGAGCCACGCATCGAGATTATAAGGGTCGGCATCCAGGACCTTTTCGGCCAATTCTCGAGCATGATCACGGGCGCCCCACTGCACAAAGATCTCTCCTTGGAGCAATAGCGCGCGAGAATATTCCGGAGCGTCCTCGGGAATGCGAAGAAGATACTTTCGGGCGTAGGTAGGATGGCCGTAGTCGAGAAAGAGCTCGCCGATTTCGAGCAAAAGGTCGTTGATGCCCATTGGGGGTTCGCCTTCCTCGGCTTCCATCCGCGCATCCATTTCCGTTTCGTCGGCCAAGACTTTCTCATAGATGGCGTCGGCAGCATTGAATTCAAGGCGGCTGAGTGCGCGCTCGGCGTAATAAAATTGGACATCGAGGTGCTGCTGGTCGGACATCTGGCGTACGACTTCATCGGCATCTGCCCATCTGCCTTCGTTTTTGTACCGATAGGCACGACGAATCTGCACCTCAGGATCGTCGGGGTGGAGACGAAGCGCAAGACGCATGCAGGTCTCGGCTTCATAGTATTGGTTGTTTTGCTCGTAATAATCGAGTATGTCTAAAAGTTCAGGGGCGTCCATCCATAAAGGAACGGACGCCCCTGCAAGTTTCTGTTCATACTCGCTCACCAGCGCTTTGAGATCACGGGGTTCTCGCTTCATGGGTGGGCTTGTTGGTGCGCCGCGCTTTAATTTCGCTGTGATGTGGTGCGCTGATCCGCGACAATCGTCAGGAGAAAGCGCCGACGCGGGTGCATTTATTTGTGTTTGTCTTCTTTGAGCGAAACGGTGCTGTTGAAGATCAGGTGTTCGGGAGTGGAATCGGGGTCAATGTTGTAATAGCCCGTGCGCGTGAACTGCAAATAGTGGAGCGGTTGGAGCGTCTGGACATATTTTTCGACAAAGACACCGTGGTTGACGTGAATGCTGTCGGGATTGAGGAAGGGGCGCATGGCTTCAATGCCGCGTACGCCGTGCTCATCCTCATATTGCTTGATGGCGTCGCGAGGATTCTCGCAGGTCCAAAGGCAAGCGTAGTTGCGAACTTCGGCGGGAAGGCAATGATCGCAGCTCACCCAATGGATGGTGCCCTTGACTTTGCGGTTGGCACCTTCGGTTCCCGCCTTAGATGTGGGATCGTAGGTGCAGTAGATTTCTTCAATCTCGCCGGTGGCTTCGTTCTTCTTGAAGCCGGTGCAGTTGACAATGTAGGCACTTTTGAGACGGGTCTCCTTGTCGGGCGTCATACGGAAGAACTTCTTATCGGCAACTTCCTTGAAGTCGGCACGTTCAATCCAGAGTTCACGGCTGAACTCGATGGTGTGGGTGCCTTCCTCGGGGCGCTCGGGGTTATTGACCACCTCAAGTTCTTCGACTTGTCCCTCGGGATAGTTGGTAATGATGAGTTTGACGGGGTCGAGTACGGCCGAGACACGAGTAGCTCGCTCGTTGAGATCGGCGCGCACGGCACTTTCAAGCAACTTAATGTCGTTGAGCGCGTCAAACGTGGTGTATCCGATCTTATCTATGAACTTGCGAATGCTCTCGGGGCTGTAACCTCGACGACGTATGCCGCAAATGGTGGGCATACGCGGATCGTCCCATCCGCTGACCACGCCTTCTTTGGTGAGCAACAGGAGGTTGCGCTTAGACATGAGGGTGTAATTGAGGTTCAGCTTGTTGAACTCAATCTGTCTCGGCCGGTTGTCGGCGAGATCTTCTCCGCGCGTTTCTTTGTACCAATCCACGAAAAGGTCGTAAAGCGGACGGTGGGGCACAAATTCAAGGGTACAGATGGAGTGGGTAACCCCTTCGAGGTAGTCACTCTGCCCATGCGTGAAATCATACATGGGGTAGGCGTTCCACTTGTTGCCGGTGCGGATGTGCGGCATGTTGAGAACGCGGTACATGATGGGGTCCCGGAAGTGCATATTGTCGCTGGCCATGTCGATCTTGGCGCGAAGCACCATTTTGCCGGGTTCAACTCGTCCACTGTTCATTTCTTCGAACAAACGCAAGGACTCTTCCACGGGGCGGTCGCGATAGGGACTGGGCGTGCCGGGACGTGTGGGCGTGCCCTTCTGCGCTGCAATCTGCTCACTGCTTTGTTCGTCGACATAAGCACGGCCTTGCTTGATCAGCGCTACGGCAAATTCCCAGAGATCGCCGAAATAGTCGGAAGCATAGAGTATTTTTCCCCAATGATAGCCGAGCCATTCGATATCTCGCTTGATGGCTTCGACATATTCGTGGTCTTCCTTCTGCGGATTGGTGTCATCCATGCGCAAATTGCACACGCCGCCGAACTTCTGCGCCACTCCGAAGTCCATGGCGATGGCTTTGGCGTGTCCGATGTGGAGATAGCCGTTGGGCTCAGGCGGGAAACGCGTTTGGAGGCGGCCGCCGTTGCGTCCGGCAGCGAGATCATCTTTTACGATTTGCTCGATAAAGTTGAGCGTTTCCTTCTTGTCTTGAATTTCTTCGGGAGTGGTGGACATGTTGCTAAGGGATTGTTAGTTGGCCATTTCGGAGAGGAACTTGATGCGCACGAGGCGGATCTCGTCTTCTGTGTAGTCGTCGCCGAGTTCGTCGTAGGCCTCATCGAGACTGTCGGTGTCGCTCTCACGGAAATAGTCGAAGATGTCGGCGATACTGTCTTCGTCCATGACATCGTTGAGGAAATAGTCGATATTGATCTTCGTTCCGCTGTAAACGATGGCGTCTACGTGATCGAGAAGTTCCGAAAAATCGAGTCCTTTGGACTTGGCAAGCTCATCGAGGGGGATTTTTCGGTCGATAGCGCGGATAATATCCACTTTAAGCTGCGACTTCTTGGGAACCGTGCGGAAGCGGAAATCTTCAGGCCGCTCAATATCGTTGTCTTCGCAGTGGCGGCGGATAAGATCGCAGAACTGACTGCCGTAGCGCTTGGCCTTGCCCGATCCGACGCCGGGAATATTCTGTAATTCCTCAATCGTCTGGGGATAGGTGGAGGCCATGGCCTCGAGGGAGGTGTCTTGGAAGATGACATAAGGGGGAATGCCCAATTCCTTGGCCATGCTTTTCCGAAGATCTTTGAGCAGGCGGTAGAGTTGAGGGTCGAGTGCAGCGGCAGCACCGCTTTGTTGCAGCGCAGCACCGGCAATTGCCTCATCGTCGAAGTCATTGTCTTCGACAACAGGGAAGCTTTCGGGCTTCTTCAAGAACTTCTTTCCGGCAGGAGTCACCTTGATGACACCATAATTGTCGACATCTTTGCGCAGGTAGTTGGCGATCAAGCCTTGTTTGATCACGGCATTCAGCACGCGATCATCCTCCATATCTTCGGCGATGCCGAAGCATTCCAAATCATCATGGTGATGTGCCACCACCTCGTCGGTGGCGTTGCCCATCATTACATCTTTAATATAGTCATCGCGGAAGTTCTCTTTCGTTTCGAGAACGGTCTCGATGACCTTACATAAGTGATCTTTTCCTTCCACTTGTTTCTTTGGATTTTTACAGTTGTCACAGTTGCCACAATTGTCCGGCTCGTACTGCTCTCCGAAATAGTGCAGCAAGAGCTTTCGACGGCATACAGCCGACTCGGCATAGGCGGCGGTCTCCTTGAGTAGTTGTCGACCGATGTCTTGCTCGCTCAAGGGTTTGCTCTCCATGAACTTTTCGAGTTTCTGCAAGTCTTTGTGCGAATAGAAAGCCACACATAGCCCTTCTCCTCCGTCGCGTCCGGCGCGTCCGGTCTCTTGGTAGTATCCCTCGAGACTCTTGGGTATGTCGTAATGAATTACGAACCTAACGTCGGGCTTGTCAATCCCCATGCCAAAGGCAATGGTAGCCACGATCACGTCGATGTTTTCTTTCAGGAACGCATCTTGCGTGTCAGAGCGCACTTGTGCATCGAGGCCGGCGTGATAAGCACTGGCCTTAATGTTGTTGGCGAGCAAAATGCGGGTGAGTTCTTCCACGCGCTTGCGCGAAAGACAATAGATAATGCCGCTCACGCCCGGCCGGCTCTTGATGAACCGAATCACGTCGTAGTCCACCTTTTCGGTTTTGGGACGCACTTCGTAGTAAAGGTTGGGGCGATTGAACGAGCTTTTGAACTCCACGGCATCCGTCATGCCGAGACTTTTCTTGATGTCGTTGCGCACTTTGACCGTCGCCGTCGCCGTGAGTGCAATCACCGGAGCGGGACTGATCTTATCGATGAGGGGACGAATTTTTCGATATTCGGGTCGAAAATCGTGCCCCCACTCCGAAATACAATGTGCTTCGTCGATGGCATAGAACGAAATCTTGACCGATTTGAGGAAGTTGATATTGTCCTCCTTGGTCAATTGTTCGGGCGCCACGTAAAGCAGTTTCGTATGTCCGTTGAGTATGTCGGACTTCACCGCTTCGATCGTGGCTTTGGGCAACGACGAATTGATGAAATGCGCCACACGATTGTCGTCGCACACTTGGCGGATGGCATCGACTTGATTTTTCATCAAGGCAATGAGCGGCGAGACGACGATGGCCACCCCTTCCATGAGAAGCGCAGGCAACTGGTAGCAAAGCGATTTACCGCCGCCTGTAGGCATCAGCACAAACACATCGTGGCCCGAAAGCAGGCTGCGAATGATGGCTTCCTGATTGTCCTTGAAGCACTCGAAGCCAAAGTATTGCTTGAGTGGCTCGCGCAGATTTATTTCAGTCGTCATGGGAGATGGACATAAATAGAAGGTGAGTTCCTCTCGCAAAGTTATAAACAACTTTTGATTCCGCGCCCTCCGCGTCTTGATTTTTTTGTCGTTCGGCCGAAAAAATACGGTGCCTTCTGCGCCATGCTCCCCTCCGACTGCTCACAACAGCGACAACCCTATCGATGTGCGACATTTCTCACGCCCATTGCTCGCAGCCTCATCACAAAAACACTGCGCGGCACAAGAAGTGTGTCGCGCAGTGACCCCACGTGGGGGCTGCGGCATCGCGTCGTCCGGTGCCGCAAGCGAAAAGCCTCAATTGTCTTTCTCTCGCTTCTTGAGGCTGTCGATGAGTTCGTCGAGCAAAGGGAGAATTTCAGCGATGGACGATTCGTGCACACCGTTTCCACAGAGAATTTCGAGCATGCAGTCGGGAATACCCACCGATTGTTCGCGCAGGTCTTTGCCGTGTGCGGTGAGACTCACGATGGTCTGGCGCGTATCGACCTTTCCCTTGGTGCGATTGACGATGCCTTCACGCTCCATGCGCTGAATGAGCGGCGTCACCGTATTGGTTTCAAGCGCCAAACGCTTAGCGATGTCATTCACGGGCAATTCGTCGGTTTCCCACAGCACCATCAAGACCAAATACTGGGGATAGGTCACACCGAGTTTGTCCAAATAGGGGCGATAGGCTTGCGTGATGAGTCGGCTGGCAGCGTAGAGGCGAAAGCAAAGTTGCTTGTCTAGTTTCAATTTTTCGTAGTCCATGTTCGTCTTTTTTCCCTTTAAGCGCACACAACCGACAGGCAATGTGTGGACACTGCCGGTCGGTTATGAAAGAGGGGTTTAGTCTTTGATTGTCAGCTTAGAGAAGCTGTTCGATTTGCTTTTCGATGTCTTTGATATCGTGGGTGGGTTCGAAGCGAGCCACGACGTGTCCCTCCCGATCAATGAGGAATTTGGTGAAGTTCCACTTGATATCGTTGCTCTTGCGCCAATCGGGCGTGGCCTTGTCGAACATGCCTTCGAGAATGGGCGTGAGCTTGTGGTTGGCATCAAAGCCGGCGAAGCCTTTCTGCTGCTTGAGGAAGGTGTAGAGGGGAAGTTCGTCGGCGCCGTTGACGTCCGATTTTTTGAACTGCGGGAATTCCACGCCAAACTTCATGGTGCAGAACTCATGAATCTCCTCGTCGCTGCCGGGAGCCTGTCCGCCGAACTGGTTGCAAGGGATGTCGAGAATTTCCAGTCCCTGAGCGCGATGTGCTTTGTAGAGCGCTTCGAGCTCGTCATACTGGGGCGTGAAGCCACATTCCGTAGCTGTATTGACAATGAGCAGTACTTTACCCTTATAATCGGAAAGGCTCACTTCGTTGCCTTTTTTGTCTTTGAGTTGAAAATCGTAGACCGTTGCCATAGCTTTTCGCTTTTGCACAAAGTGACGGCCCAGATGCAGGGTCGATGCCCCTTGAGTCGGTGGCGGACAATTGCAGATCATAGCCATACGTTGTGCGTGTTTGAGAATTTGTTGTTAGTCTGTATGTTCGAAAGAGGGCTGTTCAGCACCAAACTTCCGTTGTCTGGATGCAAAGGTAGAAAAAAGCGGCATATATCGCAAGCGATAATCTGAAGTTTTTGGAGATTCGGGCGCAATATTAAGTTTTTTCGGCTTTCGCCTTCCGTGTTTTTGCCTTTCTGTGCGGGAGTTCAGGCACAAAGCGAAAGGAAAAGCCCGAGAAACTTCGCGTTTTGTTTGGAAAGGGCGCAGGTTTCGCGTAACTTCGCCACAAAACGAAATCACCTCATCATGTCTGCTCTTCATTTTCGCCCAGCCACGGCCAACGATGCCCGCTTTGTGGCGCGCCACGTGCTCGAAGCTTTACACTGGCACATGTACGAAGTCCCACTCAGCGCCGCACAAACCCAAGCCTGGGACGAACTCACCGAAGTTTGTCGCCGCGACGATGTGCTCTACAGCCACCGACATGCCCTATTGGCCGAGATCGACGCCGAACCGGTGGGGCTCATCTTGGCCTACGACGGCGCCCATTACCACAGTCTCCGCACACGCACCTTCGCTCTCTTGCCGGCCTTTGCGGGAATGGACGTCGACAGCATGGAAGATGAGGCCACCGTCGGCGAATACTACATCGATTCGCTCGCCGTTGCCCCCAAGGCCCGTGGCCGAGGTGTGGGTCGCGCACTGCTCACACAGGCGGTGCAACGCGCTGCCCGGCTGCAACTGCGCCCCACCCTGTTGGTAGATCCCGACAATCCGGGGGCACGCCGGCTTTATGCCGCCGCGGGCTTTCGCGAAAACGGCAGCGTCACGGCTTTCGGCCAAACCTATCTGCGCATGCAACACTGATTACACAGCCTTCCCCGCAACACAACGAGCGCGCCTTCACTCCGTCGTCGGAATGAAGGCGCGTTCGCATAAGAGGTTCACCACTTTCGGGAAAGCATAGTCCCCAAGCTGCGAAAGCGGCACGCGCAACCAATCGCCGGCCGGCGATTGCGAAGCACACAATCGGTAGGCGTCGACGTGCAGGCGCCGGTGCGTGAGCTCGTGTTTGAGGTCACTCACCAGCGGCTCGAGCGTTGCTGCAGTTTTCACCCCGAGCGCATCGAGCCGAGCGGCGACCTCCTCCGGTTGCAAGGGAGCGGGGCTCTCCATGAGCAACGGCTCGTAGAGCCCCTGCCAGATATCGCCGGCCGCACGGCGCCGAATGAACAGCGCAGGCTCCGCATCTGCCGTGTCGACAAGCAGCACGTAGGTGAAATAGCGGTGCGAGACGGCCACCTTCTTGCTCTTCACCGGGTAATCCTCCACGCGCCCTTCGCTCCGAGCGGCACAACTTTCCACCAGTGGGCAAACCAAGCACCGCGGCGCGCGCGGTGTGCACTGCACCGCCCCGAAATCCATGATGGCCTGGTTGTAGTCAGCCGCACGCTCGGGCACCAACAACGAAGCTGCCAATTGAGCAAACTCCTTCTTGCCGGCTGCGACATCGATCGGGGTGTCGATGGCAAAATAGCGCGCGAGCACCCGATAGACATTCCCGTCCACTACGGCTGTGGGTAGGCCATAGGCGAAGGAACAGATGGCCGCCGCCGTGTAGTCGCCCACCCCTTTGAGGGCACGCACGCCGGCATAGTCACGGGGAAATGCGCCGAGTGCCACAATTTGCTGCGCGGCGGCATGCAAATTCCGCGCACGCGAATAGTAGCCCAGGCCTTCCCACCGGTGCAACACCTCGTCTTCTGTGGCGGCGGCCAGCGTTTCGACCGTGGGAAAGCGTTCCACGAAACGCAAATAGTAGTCGTAGCCCTGCGCCACGCGCGTTTGCTGAAGAATGATCTCTGAAACCCAAATGCGATAGGGGTCTGCCGTTTCGCGCCACGGCAATTCCCGTCCGTGCTCAGCATACCAATCGAGCAAGGCCCGGGAAAAAGGATGTATCATGCCGTGAAAAGAGGATGAAGAGGTTGCGTTGTACTCATTATATATAGGGAGATGGTCTCGACGCCGAAGGCCTATGCGCGCCGTCAGCTGCAGAACTCCTCGAGTTCGGCAATGTTGGTGGCCACACCGATCGCTTTGCGCTGATCGGCTCCATACAGTCCCTGCTCCACCAACTGATCGAGCAGAGCGATGAGCGGTTGCCAACAGCCGTCCACATCATAGAGAACGACGCGCTTGTGTGTTTCGTTGGCCGTGCGGGCCGCCAACACCGTGAAGACTTCATCGAGCGTGCCGACCCCACCGGGCAGGGCCACCAACACATCGCTCCGATCGATCATCACCGTTTTGCGGTCGCTCAGTGCGGCGGTGCGAATCTCGACATCGAGCGTTTCGCTCACGATGTGGCGATCCACCACAAATTGCGGCACGATGCCAAACACCCGTGCGCCGGATTGTTTGGCGGCACGCGCCACCACTTCCATGAGCCCCACGCCCGAACCACCGTAGACCAGGGTTCTGCGCGTTTCGCCGATCCACTGTCCCACTTGCTCGGCCGCTTCTCGATAGCTCGCCGGGACCTCGTCGCGAGAAGAAAGAAAGACACCAATGTACTGCATAGCGTTGTATTTTTAAAGACATTTCCCACCTCAATCGACCCACTTGCTCCGCCGTGTCGGCGACGACGCGATGTTCCTTCGCGCGCAGTCGCCCGACACAGCCGGACGAGTGCCCACGCACACCGTCACTCGGTATGAAAATGGGCACTTGCGTTTGAGGCGTTCGGCAAAATTGCGAATAATTCTTGGGACAGACAACGCTCGAAGGGTCGATTTTGCCACATGAACTGCAAATTTGCCACGTGCATCCGACGAAAACAACAAACTCCGCGACCTTTTGCATCTTTTTGTTGCCCTCTCTTTTTGCCACGTGGGGGAAATACATAACTTTGCGCCCACAAACAAATCAATCATTCATCACATATCACATGAAAAAGATTCTCTTTCTCGTTGCAGCAAGCGCACTGATGGTGGCTTGCGGCCAAAAAGGACAAACTTCCGGCGCTGCCAACGGTGGCGATAGCGCAGCCACTGCTGCCGACTCTCTCGTATACGAAGGCGAAATCCCCGGCGCCGACGGCACGTTCAACACGCGCCTGGCTCTCGCTCAGGACAGCACCAACGGTTTCTCCCTCACCGAAACTAGCACGAAGGACAGCGCAGCTGCTGCTCCCAAGACCGGTAAGTTCGAAGCCGTACAGAGCAAGGACGCCAAGGGCTTCAAGCTCGTCATCGCTCAGGACGACGTGCGCTACTTCCTCCAGAAGAACGACAGCACCCTCTCGCTCGTCGGCGACAGCACGCTCACTCCCGCTGCTTCGGGCATGAACTACGATCTCAAGCTCAAGAAATAAGCCCCACAGCTGCGACAACGCCCCCGGCGCTGCCGCGTGAGCCAACCAACCACTCCCTCTCTTGAAAGCAATTTCGGGAGAGGGAGTTTACGTATAGGTACTCTCCCTCTTTTTTCCCTCCACAGCATTTCCCCTTCGCCCATGCGCCTCCGCCCTTACCGCCACTCCCTCCTCGGCCTGCTCGTCATTCTGCTTCTGGGCCTCTACGGCACGGCCGAATTCATGCTCCGCACGGCCATTTGTCCTGGGCCGAGCCCTTATCGCAGCGAAGCCACGGCACGCGACACCATGATTCGCTACGTTCCCGCCCTGCGGCCGTGGCTCGACAGCCTCGATCGTGCCCAAGCCCTGCGCGACACCACGATCATCGCCCCCGACGGCACGCCACTCCACGCCCGCTACGTGCGCTCCGCCCGTCCCACGCAGAGAGTTGCCCTACTGGTACACGGCTACGGCGATGCCGCGGGACGCATGTATCACATCGGGCGCATGTATGCCCGCTCGATGAACGCCCACCTCCTCTTGCCCGATCTGCGCTACCACGGCCGCACCCCCGGCACGCACATCGGCATGGGATGGAACGACCGTCTCGACGTGCTCCGCTGGGCAAAGCTCGCCCCGCACCTCTTCCGCCTCTCGCCCGACAGCCTCCGCCTCGTGGTGCACGGCGTCTCCATGGGCGCAGCCACCACGATGATGCTCAGCGGCACCGATGGGCAGCCCAATTACCTGCGCGCCTTCGTCGAAGACTGTGGCTACACCTCCGTGCGCGACATCTTTGCCTCCGAACTCCGCGTGCGCTACGGCCTCCCGGCCTTCCCCATCATTCCCGCCACCTCCGCCTTGTGCAAATGGCGCTACGGTTGGTCGTTCAACGAGGCCTCGGCACTCGAAGCCGTGCGCCGCTGCCGGAAACCGATGTTCTTTATCCACGGCGGCAACGACACCTTTGTGCCCACCACCATGGTCTACCCGCTCTATACCGCCAAACCGGGCATTAAAGCCCTGTGGATCGCGCCACACTCGGCACACGCCATGAGCTACATCGACCACCCCGAAGAATATGAGCGTCGCATGCGCCAATTTCTCGACCGCTACGCGTGGTAAGCCCATCGCCGTCACACCGTGTGCGCCACTCGGTCCGCTCCCTTTGCTCCACCGCCTCCTTTTCCCTCTCTATGTCCTCCTCTTCCACCGCCCCAAACGCCATGCCTTCCACCGCTTCGCCCGATGCACTCGCAGCGCAAAACGAACTGCCCATCGAGTCGCACCCCTTCCTCCCCTTCCTGCCCGAAAACGGGCGCATGCTCTTTCTCGGCAGTTTCCCTCCCACCGAAAACCGTTGGTGCATGCACTTCTATTACCCCAACTTCATCAACGATTTCTGGCGCATCATGGGCCACCTCTTCTTCGACGACCGCCAACATTTTGTGATTGCCGACGAAAAACGTTTCGACGAAGCCGCCATTCGCCGCTTCGCCGCCGAAGAAGGATTGGCCTTTTTCGACACCGCCCGACGCATTCGACGACTCAAGGGCAATGCCTCCGACGCCTTCCTCGAGGTGGTCGAAGCCACTGACATCTCTTCGCTGCTCGCCCCCATGCCCCACTGCAATCGCATCGTCACTACGGGCGGACTGGCGGGCAAGGTGCTCTGCGACACCCTCGGCGTGAAGCAACTCCCCAAGATCGGCACCTTCGTGCACTGCCCGGCCGACACGCACGCGCTGGGTCGCGACATCGACTTCTGGCGCATGCCCTCCTCATCGCGAGCCTATCCCTTGGCTCTCGACAAAAAAGCGGAATTCTATCGCTTGCTCTTCGACTGAAATCTTCGACTCGCCCACACCGCTTCCCCACAAATTCCCCCTTTTGCGCGGCCCTTCCTCGCACCCTCTCCGCACAACCTCTGTTTCCCATGACCCCGACGCTTCCCTATACCGATTTGTTCATCGACTTCGACGACACACTCTATGACACGCACGGCAATTCGTCGCTGGCCCTGCGCGAACTCTACGACCACTACGATTTGGCGCAGCACTTCCCCTCGTTCGAAACGTTTTCGCGCTCCTATTGGAGCACCAACGAAGCACTTTGGATGCAATACTCGCACGGTGAAATCGATCGCGACACCCTCATCGTCGAACGCTTCCGCCGGCCGCTTGCAACGGGCAACGCTTGCAACACCTCGACCACTTACTGCCTGCAACTGAGCGACACGTTTCTCGAACTCTGCAGCACCAAGCCAGGGGTGGTGGAGGGAGCGCACGAACTGCTCCGCCATCTCCGTTCGCGCGGCTACCGGCTGCATCTTTGCAGCAATGGTTTTGCCGAAGTGCAGTATCGAAAAATCGAAGCGGCGGGCATGAACGGCAGTTTCGACACGGTGGTGCTGAGCGAGGAGGCGGGAGCCAACAAGCCCGCTCCGCAGTTTTTTGATTTTGCTTTCGCACAGACGCGAGCCGACCGCGCCCGCACGCTGATGATCGGAGACAACTTTTCGACCGACATCGTCGGCGCAATGAATGCGGGCATCGACACGGCTTTTTTCAACCGCCACCCCGAAACCTTCACCGCGCCCTCTGCACCCACCCGCGAAGTGCACCGACTCGAAGAGCTGAATGCTTGGCTTTGATCCGAAGATCGCTGCGGCACAGGTCACTTCAGCAGCCGCACACTCGCGGCACAGTCGACCATAAGTTCCGCCTATGGACGACGGCTCCGCACTTCGACGGCGCACGGCCTCGGGGTGGCCTTCGTGCCCTGCCGATCGGATGCGACCAACGCCCCCGCTCCGGTTCTCACCTCCCGTAACATGACTACGAAAACGGGCAGCAAGGAAGGAAAACACGGAGTGTTTTTCGACGATCTCCCCCATTTTCTCAAAAAATCGGGAGACTTTTTTGCCGTCTCTCCGAACAACCGATAAAAAAGCGTTTCACCGTGCTCCAATGAGCGGTGAAACGCTTTTCTTTATGCGCTGTCTGATAAATATAGCTTGCGGGGGTTGCGCTCAGCCCTCCAACCGGCGGGCAGTTCAACCGAGCACCCACTGCGCAACTGCGTGCGCCACGCCGTCTTCGTCGTTGGAAAGCGTGACCCGATCGGCCACGGCCTTCACCTCGTCGGCCGCATTGGCCATCGCCACGCCCATGCCGGCGAAGCGTAACATGGCGAGATCGTTGAAACCGTCGCCGAACGCGATGAGTTGTTCGCGCGACAAACCGAGATGAGCCAACAATCGCGCCAGCGAGTGGTCCTTGCCCACACCGGGCGCCATGATCTCGAGAAAGAACGGCGCCGAACGCGAAATGGAAAGCGCCTCGCCGAAAGCTTCCTTCATTTCTTGCTCCAGTTCCACCAACACGGCGGGCTCGCCTGGGATCAAACATTTGGGAGCGCCGCCTTCGATGCGCGAAGCTTCTGCGACAAAATCGGTCGTGAGCTCAACGGGCATTTGGTTGATGCGCGATTCCTCGTCGAGGTAGGGTGAATCGTTGCGAGTGGCCAAGAGATGATCGCCGGGATAGGTGACAATCGGCAGCCCGCGCGACTCGGCAAAGTCCAAAAGGCGCGGAAGACAAGCTGCATCGAGGGCTTGATCGAAAATCAAGCGGCCCGTGGCCCAATCGATGATGTTGGCGCCGTTGCACGAGAGCACAAAACCGCCGTTGTCTCGGAGTTGCAATTGTTCGGCCAGCGCGGCAATGCCGTGGGTGGGGCGCCCGGAACAAAGCACCAAACGCACGCCGAGAGACTGCGCCCGCATCAAGGTTTCGAAGGTGCGCGGCGTGATGATCTTATCGGAATTGGTGAGCGTGCCGTCGAGATCCAATGCGATGAGACGGAAGGGGGAAGTAAGAGGTTGGGACATAGACTAACCGGGGAGTTGATAACTGTCGATAAGGGTGCCGTCGAGCTGCCAAAGGCTCACAAGCCCCTCTTCATAGGTGGCAAACGTAGGAGGATTCCCGCCTTTGGGGAAAGTGGGACTGCCGGTGTTGAGCACGGCCGTCCCGTCGGGGCGACGGGTGATGTGGGGCAGGTGGGTATGTCCCTGACACAGCAAATCGATGTGTCCGCGCGGCGGGCAATTCTCACCGAAAACGTGGCCGTGTGTGAGCACAATGTGGCGCTTGCCGTCGATGAGGTGGGCGCAGGTTTCGGTGATCGAGAAATCGAGTAGCATTTGATCGACTTCGCTGTCGCAATTGCCGCGCACACACACGATGCGGTCGGCCAGGGCATTGAGTCGCGCCGCCACACCCTGGGCGTCGAGCCCGGCGGGAAGCCCGTTGCGCGGACCGTAGTTGAGCAAATCGCCGAGCAGCAGGAGCAGGTCGCAACCCATCTGCTCATAATGGGCCAACACAGCATCGAGTGCTGTGACAGATCCGTGTATGTCGGAGACGATGAGGTACTTCATAAACAAGAATTGGAGTAGGGGGATGAAAACATCCGTGATTGGAACCACGAAAGTACGAAAAAAAAGCGAGTCGCGACTTGCTGCCGCACAACATAGCCGTGTGGAACACAAAAAGCACCGGGCGTTTGTTCACACCCGGTGCTTTTTTGAATAGAGATGGAGTGCCCCGCCGAACTCTCCCGTCCCTTTGAGCGTCAGCCGCCGCATCCGCTCTCAACTTCCCCCTCAGCACACAGCCAATGGTTCATGATGGTGCTGCCCCCCGGGGTCAGAATGCTCTCGGGATGGAACTGCACGCCACACACATCAAGGGTGCGGTGGCGCAAAGCCATAATGGCACCATCGGCAGACAGCGCAGTGATTTCCAAACACGCGGGCAGCGTGTCGCGATCGACCACCCACGAATGGTAACGCCCCACAACAAACGGCCGGGGGAGTCCGGCAAACAAACCGTCGTCGGCCACAACTCGGCATTCGGAGGCAACACCGTGATACACTTCCGCCAACTGTCGCAACTGCCCGCCGAAGACTTCGGCAATGGCTTGGTGGCCGAGACACACACCGAGCAACGGGACACGCCCGGCGGCCCGACGCACCACATCGAACAAGCGGCCGGATTCGCCCGGAAGTCCCGGTCCGGGGGAGAGGAGCACGCGGTCGTAGTGATCGATCGTGTCGAGTGGTACCTCATCGCACGAAACAAGATGGGGCACGGCCCCGCCTTCGCGCACCAATTGTACGAGATTGTACACAAAGGAATCGTGACAATCCACGACCAACACATTGCGTGCTGCCCGACGTGGATGTTTCGCCCCGCCCGCTTCGGACGAAGCACGTGCCGGTTCGAGTGGTGTGAATGCAGCTTCGCTCATTCGCCCAAGATCTCCTTTTTGTGTGCCAGATAGGTTTCGATGTCTTTGTCGCCGCGGCCGCTCACGGTGAGTACCACGACTTCATCACGCCGGAAAGTCAATTTGGGGAGCACGGCCAAGGCATGGCTGCTCTCGAGCGCGGGAATGATGCCTTCGGTTCGCGAGAGTTCGAAAGCCGCCGCCAGCGCTTCGCGATCGGTGATGGCTTCGACACGTATGCGCCCCGTCGAGATGAGTTGCGCAAAGAGTGGACCGATGCCGGGATAGTCCAAGCCGGCCGAAATGGAATAGGGTTCTGCCACCTCGCCCTGCGCATCTTTGATGACGAGTGTGCGACTGCCGTGCAGCACATCGGGGGTACCGATGCTGAGCGTTGCGGCCGTTTTGCCGGTCTGCACGCCGCAACCACCGCCTTCGCCGAGCACAATGCCCACGCGCTCATCGTCCAAATAGTGATAGATGGTGCCCGCGGCATTCGATCCTCCGCCGATGCAGGCAATGAGCCGGTCGGGGTAGTCACGACCTTCCTTTTCGAGCAACTGCGCTTTGATCTCCGCACTGATCACGCTCTGCAAACGTGCCACCATGTCGGGATAGGGATGAGGCCCAACGGCCGAACCGATGAGATAGAACGTGTCATCGGCGCAGGCACTCCAATAAGCCAGCGCTTCATTCACGGCGTCGGTGAGCGTGCGGCTGCCGGATGCTGCGGCGCGCACTTCGGCACCGAGCATGCGCATGCGTTCGACATTGACATGCTGGCGCTCGATGTCGACGGCCCCCATGAAGACGATGCACTCCATGCCCATGAGCGCACACGCAGTGGCGGTGGCCACTCCGTGCTGGCCGGCACCGGTCTCGGCCACGATGCGGCGCTTGCCCATGTGGCGGGCGATGAGAATCTGTCCGATGGCATTGTTGATCTTGTGCGCACCGGTGTGGTTGAGGTCTTCGCGTTTCAGATACAGCCGGCAGCCGTAGCGCTCACTCAGCCTGCGAGCGTAATAGAGTGGACTCGGCCGACCGACGTAATCGCGCAACAAGGTGTGGAACTCCTGCTGGAACGCTGCGCTTTCGATGATGGTCAGATATTGCGACTGCAATTCCTTCAATACGTCTTGCAGTGATTCGGGCACATAGGCTCCGCCGAAATTGCCGTAGAAGCCATTTTGATCTATCTGATAGGGGTTCATGCGTCTTTACGTTTTGAGATGAATGTGATGGGTGGCGGGGAATCTCCTTTTTGTCGAGCAGACGGCTCCTTTGCGTCGGGCAACCACCCATTTGCTTTGGGCGGCCCATCTTTTATATGAGGCAGCACAATTGTACAACGGGGGCGCACCTTTTATTTGGGGTGGCACGCTCTTTATACCGAATGGCCTGCACAGACTGGCTTTGGAGAACCATCTCCTTCACGGCCGCCGGCGAGAAATCGTCTCCGACAATGCTCAGTGAGAGGGACACACGCGGCGGTACCAACCGCGACTTCTCCACTCCCCTTGAGACGAGGATACAAAAAGAGACCTGCCGTGAGTCACGACAGGTCTCTTATACTCCTTATGGTATCCGATAAACGTTTTACCAAATGAGCCATTGAAATCTGAATTTGAAATTGGTTGCTGCAAATATAGTCTATTCCACTCTTCCCACCAAAATCCGAATGCATTTTTCTCATATATAACCGAAGAAATAAGCTTTTTAAGTCTCTGGGCAGAGAAAACTTTGCGTTTTTAAGTATAAGGCGTGACCACCAACTGTCCTCCGAGGTAATCGACAAGGAACAATTTGGAAAGATCGTCGTAACCCTGCTTAGCCAGTTCTTCACGCAACCATTTTACGTCTTTGTCAATGGCTTCGAGCACATTGCTCTGCGCCACACCGTCGGTGAGCAGAGGGTATTTCAAGTTTTCCTCTCCGGCCATGACCAACAATAGCTGGCCGTTTTGCTCAACTACTGCACGCTTTACCTTGCGGATGTTGAACACATTGTGCAGCCGCAGCTTGAGGGTCAGTTCGTGCGCCGTGATTTTCGCGCGCTTACAGGCCTCCACATCCACTTGCCCGTTGACGATCACCACGGTGGGGGTTCCGTCAAGCAAATGTTGCAGGAGATGGCTCCGCGACTTGAGGCGACGCATGCCATAAACCAGCACGAACCAGATGATCAGCACGATCGCGAACTGCCAAATACGCACATCCCGACTGTAAATCACCCCGCCGATGATGCCACCGAGCACATAGTTCATGATTTGCTCCATGGCACTCGTGGGGGCCAGGTTGCCTTTGCCGGTCATGTTGATGATCGTGACCATTGCCAGGAGACCCAATAAAAACTTCATGGCGATCTCCGCAAAACCCATTATATTCATTGATATAAGCGTTGAAAAAGTCTCGCAAACGAAGCACGCTTTTCGACGTTCTTCCCATGCGAGACAATTGTGTTTCCTATTTTTCTCTGTGCGACTACTTCACGCTGCGCAAAGCCACTTTGAAAATCAAAGTCGAAGCGGGCGGAATGTTGTTGCCCGAACCGTTGTCACCATAAGCCAGGTAAGCCGGAATATACACTTCCCACTCATCGCCGGGCTTCATAGCTTTGAGCGCGATTTGCCAGCCCTGAATAACTCCGTTGACGGGAAATTCTGTAGGTTCACCGCGCCGATAACTGCTGTCGAACACCGTGCCGTCGATCAGCCGTCCTTCGTAGTCCACCACCACCGTGCTCGAAGCGGTGGGCGACGACCCGCTGCCCGACTTCAGCACCTTGTAGAGCAATCCCCCACCCAGGGCTTTCACTCCGGGCTCTTTTGCGGTTTTGGCCAAAAAAGCCTCGCCCACTTCTCTGTTTTTCACCACGAGAGTATCTTCGGCACCCGTCGAAGCGGGAATCTCTTCCGCATGACGATACTGCCAATAGGTGCCGCCGGCCACAACAGCCACAGCGACGATGACGAAGAACATAAACAAGCCGCGACGAGCAGGATGTTTGCTGGATTTTGAAGGCGTTTTCTGATTGTCGAACATAAAGACTTTTGAGAATAAAGTAGAACAGAGATTGCGCGCCGTAGCGAAATTACATCAAGGCTATAATCGCAGTCACACCACCAAAGATAATACCGGGTGCATTGGCAATTGCAACGGGCCAATCACGGCGCTCCTTAAACAATCCATAGGCGACCCAGATACAACAGTTGACACAGGCCATCGCCGGCTGCAACCAATCCTTCTCCGTTCCGGGAGCGGCGTTCAAATAATTACGGATTGTGTTGATGTAAAACACGTACATGAGTACTGCGGTGACGGTGCCAATAATTCCCATCACGCGTTCGAACTTTGCTTTGTCCATCTCTTATATAATTAAGTGACTGTTTCGACGCCACCACCACCTCGGGTGCCGTCGCCTGGTTTGTTAATATCGCTGCGAATTTAGAAGAAACTTATGAGAGGATCAAATCTACCGCCCCAAAAAACGAGAATCGACACAACTTTCTTCCATTGTGCCCGCAGCACACCGCCATAGGGTCTCCCTTTCTACCCACGTTTCTACGCCGGAATGCCCTCCTTCACCGCGGTCGAGCGCCTAAATCAGTTCCTCAAAACGGGGGATACCGCGTAAGAAGATAACCTGCTGCGCAGCATAATCCATCCGACAACAATAATGCTGCAAACCGTTGCTCACGATCAGATAGTCCACTTTCAAAACGCTGTTGTAGCTCTGTATCTGATTGAACACTTCCTGCGTAATGGGCACCTGCGGCGCCTTGTACTCCACGATGAGGCGAGGACGCGCCGCTTCTCTTGCAAAAAGCACCGTATCGCACCGCCTGCGCACCCCGCCCACTTCCACGGCCATCTCATTGGCCAATAAACCGGCGGGGTAGCCGCACGCCTCTAATAAGTAATGTACGAAATGCTGGCGCACCCATTCCTCGGCCGTGAGCGTGACGTAACGCCTGCGAAGCACGTCCCAAACCATTGTGCGACCACGATCCCCCATGCGCGTGCGTAGGGCGACGGGAGGCAAATTCAACTTAGGAAAATCCATAGTCCGTGTAAAACGTTCCGACCAGACAATTACTTACCGGCCGGTGCGAAAACTTCAAACGTCCCGTCGTCGTAAAACACACGGATTTCCTTAACTCTGCGGGGCTCTTTATCAAAAGAATTCGCGTTAGAAGGATAAGCTACGGGCGTACGCCCTGTGACCTGGCGCTGAGGCGTCGGCTGAGCTTGCACAGGGCGTTGGGGGGCCACGTGAACAGGTTGCGCATTCTGCACCTGCGGGGCCGTCTGTACCATGTCTTCAGAGAAAAACATCGGAATTTCCGAACCCGAAGGGGGAAAGGTAGAAGAAATTTCCTTATCCGCAGAAACGACATTTTGCTCAATACTACCGGGGCTCGCCATCGTCGGTTGATCTACGGAATGGAGAATCATGTCACCCTCACCAAAGAGCAACCAGTTCGTATTGATTTCCGGAAACTCGCGGTGAATCGCCTGCACGTGGTTATTGGTCGGTTTGGTCCGTCCATTGTATATACTGGAGATCGTAGCGGGCGACACGCCCAGCTTCATGGCAAAGGCTTGTTGCTGTAAACCGTAGTGGTCCATGACTTGTTTGATGCGAACATGCATGAGGTCACCGGGATCAGATGTAGAGGCCATAATAATATGCGTTTGATTTCAGAGTCGACGTCAGAAACGTCATCTACAGGAGGAACAAAATGGGGAGAAGCTGAGCGCCATTTAGAAGAAAACGAACAACGTCGTATTTGTTTTCAGTAAGGCGACGAGCCGAAACTGGGAAAAACAGCGTCGGCGAAGGGGGGTAACTTAGGCTGCAGAGGAGCGACCGTCGATGCCTCCGCCCCCTGTATGCATTCAATTGGGATTGTATGCAAGTGCGAAAGAATAAATTGTTGCGAGTCGAACGTAGAAAATCGGCACTGAGGTCGCGACACGGACATTCGCAGCACAAAATTCAATCGCTGCCGGAGCTGCGCACTTCATCTTGTTCATTTAGTGATTCACAAAAACGAAGTACAGCTTGGATTTCCACTACAAAAGTAGAGATTAAAAACGAGACTAGCAAAAATCAGCGAGAGAAAAATATACAAATCTATACTACAAAGAGATTTACACTTCAAAAATCCGAAGTCTAGAAATCCATCTCTGTACTTTATCATATACACATCCCTAAATTTAGAGGTGGAAAATAATATGCGAGCTTTTCTACTCGAAAATCACGTAAATACGTGGGTTTCAGGTAATACACATTGAAATAGAGGGAGTTATCCACAACAAAAACAGATCATACAGTGAAAAACCTGCTTTTTATGGCAGTTCTAACTCAACAAAATGACAAAAACTACTGGTTTACAAAGTGATATCGGTAGAAAAACAAATTGCATATTTAGAGATTCGAAGACGTAAATCGCACGATTTGTAATTTGATTATCTACACTACACAAGATTACATTCTGAAATTTCAGACGAAACGATTTACATTTCCACACCGTATTAGAGTTTTGATATCAAAACACACCTGTAAATCTCCACTTTTGTATTTGTCAATCAAGTGCTCTCCGCACGCCATTTTCAGTCTAATCAGAGAAACAGCGCGCAGAAATGGGCACTTCAGCCCCGGTGTACGTAGAAACGCTGATTTGGGCTTCAGAAAAGTGATATTTCCCTCATAGCTCGCTCAAAGTCAAATCATTGTAATACAAATCTCCCTTTTCTCGAGTCTCTTCAAATAAATGGACAATCGCTGCGCGAAGGGCAGAAATCACCTGCCCAATTGCCGTTTCTCCTCCCCGCTCCCCCACTCTATCGCCCTTACAGTCCTCTCCAAACGCTCAATTTACACCCATTGGTGTTCAAACGGTCTCCTCCCGTGCCGGATCGCTGCATTTCTCCCCCGTCTGAGGGAGAGCCGCCGGTTGTTGCTCGGCCCGACCTACACGATTATATATAGTATATAGGTTAGCGCTTCGGTCGGCCTCGCAAAAAATCTACGGACCGTGTATGCATTTTCCACAAGATGTGATCTTCCCCTTTTTTCGTCTCTATTTCGAGCAAAAATCCGAACAAGCCCTTTTTTCGTCTCTATTTCGAGCAAAAATCCGAACAAGAATCTTGAGCACCACATTTGGCGCCATTTTCGCCTCAAATAGGCGTCCCGTAAATCTGACGAAAAAAGTAAACTTGTTGCCTCCCTCAAAGTATTCTCTTCCTCTTTCCGGACTCCCTCTCCCCCGCGTGGCTTCAGACATCTGCTTCCGCTCTCTCCCCTTCCTTCCGTCCCGTCGTTGCCACATCATTCCGCACCGACATCGGCGCGGCGCAATCCCCTCGCTTCACACCTCGCCTCACGCCTTCTCGGCACAATGTGATTGGCTCCTTGCTCGGCCCTCACCGGGGGCTCCGCTCGCAGACCGACACCCAGCGAGCACCAACGAAAACTCCCCCGAGTTCTCTCAAAAAAGAAAACTCGAGGGAGTTCAAGCCCAATTTTACGCAGCGGCGATTCGTCAGTGCAAAATGAAAAAGAAGAGTTCTTTCATCAGATCCTCCGGCGAAATCGAAGGATTGTCCACCCCCTTGCTCCGTGCATCGGTTCGGCGAATTTGACCAATGATGTCCATCACCTTTCGCCCGGTGTAACACTGCATGGCCGGAAGGATGTTGCGCTCGGCCTGCCAATCGCGGAAAAGCGCCGGCATGATCATTTGGATCGGATTCTGCTTCGGATTTTTGTAAAAGTAGTTCGCTATTCTATTGACCTTTGCCACGTCCTTTCTTCCCAGTGCATCCGTCAGTTCAAAGATATTGAACTCTTTGCTCACCCCGATGTGCGACTGCACGAGCGACAGTGTGATGCCCGTGGCAGCACCGTTGGCCGCCACAATGAGTTTGTCCAGCTCTCCGGCCAAACGACTCAAGTCGGCTCCCACGTCTTCGGCCAGCAATTCAGCCGCCGGCTGTTCGATGGGCACTTTTTTCCGTCGGGCGTAGTCGGTGACCCATTTCGAGAGTTGCCATTCTCTGAGTTTGGCACTCTCAAAGAGCACGCCCACCTTTTCCAACAATTTGGCTGTGGGCTTGCGCCGATCGAGCGTGCCGTTCATGTGGCAAAAAATCAGCACAGCCGTAGGTTGCGCCTGCGGGGTATCGAGCGATTTGAGATAAGCGTCGAGCGGGGCGGTGTCTTTGAGGTTTTGCGCCTCGTGAACCAGCACCACTAGTTTTTCGGCTCCCATGGGATAGCCCATGGCCGCATGCACAACCGACTGCATGTCGGTTTCTGCACCGAAAAAGGTGATGAGGTTGAAATCACGTTCCTCCGGTTTGAGCAGGCTATTGACCAAAAAGTCGGACAGGTGGTCAATATAATATCCCTCCTCACCCATGAGGTAGTAGACCGGTCGGACTTGGCCGGCGCGCACATCCCGCACGATCATTTCGTGCGTGACGGCGTTGGTCGCTTTCTTGGCCATTACCAATCAAATTTCAGATGTCTCACGGTTTTGCGGTCTCCCTGCAGCAAGCGCAAGGATTCGATGCCGATGTGCACATGGGTCGCCGCAAAATTGGTGGTCACGTGGTTATCCGACTGCTCGGTTTTCACGCCCTCGGGCGTCATCGGGTTGTCGCTCACCAGCAAGAGCGCGCCGGTGGGAATGTGGTTGTAGAACCCGCAGGAGAAGAGCGTTGCCGTCTCCATGTCGACCGCCATTGCGCGCGTTTTGCGCAGATAGGCTTTGAAGTCCTCGTCATGTTCCCACACTCGGCGGTTGGTGGTGTAGACCGTTCCGGTCCAATAGTCCAACGAAGCGTCGCGCAGCGCCGTCGAGATGGCTCTCTGCAACATGAAGGCCGGCAAGGCCGGTACCTCCGGGGGGAAGTAGTCGTTGGACGTACCCTCACCGCGGATACCCGCCAACGGGAGCACATAGTCTCCGAGGTGCGTTTTGTTGGAGATGCCACCGGCCTTGCCCAAAAACAAGACGGCACGGGGATTGACACTCGAGAGCAGGTCCATGATCAGAGCAGCATTGGGCGATCCCATGCCGAAGTTGATCATTGTGATTCCTTCGGCCGTGGCAGCGCGCATGTTGGCGTTGAAGCCCACGGGGCTCACCTTCATCTGTTCACAAAACATGTCCACGTAGTTGTTGAAGTTGGTCAACAATATCAATTCGCCGAACTCACTGAGTTCGAGTTTGGTGTATCTCTGCAACCAGTTGCCGCAGATTTCTTGTTTACTCGTCATGTTGTTGTTTGCTTTTAGTTTATCTTCAACAGAAGTTGTCGATTACGGATAGAAGCAAAGTTAGAGAAAATAATTCGTTCGCAGCTCTTTTCCGCTGTGCAAATCCATTGCGTATGCTCCGCGCCCTCGTTTTGCATTTCGCCCGCACGGAAGGAACGGCCGTTTCCGCCCCTCGTAAACTCCCCCAATTCATGCGCGAAAAACCTCGCAGAAAATCGAAAAAGCAGGGAGGTATTGAGGAAAAATTCGCAGCTTTCTTTCGCCCGCTCCGCGGCGGATTTTTAGCATGAATGATCTCTAATAAAAAACAACCACATGCAATTCTTTTGCCTCGCGCGCATACGCGCGTATCAGTCGGTTTTCGTTTTTCTCCTTCACCCTTCACCCCTCTCTCACATCATTTTGTTCCACAATGGGTTAGGTGTGAAGGAAAAGCCTATTTTTTCCTTCACCTCTCCCTTCACCTTCGAAATCAGGGGAAGGCCACTTTTACAGAAAAATCGCATTTCCTTTTTCTTTACTCCGCAGGAAGCTGCAAAAAGGTGGAGGTTTTCGCCCAAAAGTCTTCACCCAAAATCAACTGATCCACAACCATTTGCGCAAGGTGGGTGAAGGAGTGAAGGCTAAAAACGAAAAGCCGCTGTGTGCGCATTATGCGCGCGCGAGGCCTCCGCATCTTCACTCAGAGCACCGAGCGCCCCACCTCCTCCGCCCCGAGGCACTTCCACCTCTTCGCGGCGCGCACTCGTCGTCGAGAGACTCGACCACCACTTCCCCACTCTGTACGCCCCCATCAGCCCCATTTTTCCACAAAAAACACAGGCAAACTTGTCCGCCCCCGAATAATTCGTATATTTGCAGTACTCATACCTAAATGTAGACCGATGAAACGAAACTGTTTTTCCCTCTCTTATAGTCTGCTGGGCGTCCTCTTCTTGCTTTCGTGCCTCCCCTCGCTGGCCGACAAGAAACACTCCGCCGACGCCCCGACGTCTCCAAGCATCCAAGACAGCCAGCTGTATTTCAGCGACCGCGTGTTTGCGGCTCCCGGCCGGTTGTTCATGCAGCGGATCAAGACCGTCCCGGCCGATGCCCCGATCGAGGCCACCGACCTACCGGCCGGTTTGACCTGGAACGCCGACTTGCGGCGCATCGAGGGCAGCGTCTCCACGCCCGGCACCTATCGCTATAACATCAACCTGATACTCACCGACCGCGTGGACAGTGCACGCGTCCCCTATCCCGTCACCCTCACGGTCGACGAGCGCTATTTGAATTCCCGTCCTGTGATGGGCTGGATTTCGTGGAACGTGGTGGAAGGCGACATCTCCGACCGCGTGATTCGTTCGACGGCCGACCGCATGAATGAGCTCGGCTTGAAAGATGCCGGTTACCACTACCTCATCATCGACGACCTTTGGCACGCTCCTTCGCGTAATGCCGACGGCACGCCCCGAGAAGATCCGAACAAGTTCCCCAACGGCATGAAAGCCGCTGTGGACTACGTGCACAGCAAGGGGCTGAAATTTGGCATTTACTCCGACGCCGCCGACAAAACTTGCGCCGGCGCGTTCGGCTCGTACGGTTTCGAGAAAACCGACGCCAACCAATATGCACTCTGGGGCGTCGATTTGCTGAAATATGACTATTGCCACGCTCCCGAAGATCGGACCGAGGCCGCACTGCGCTATCGCACGATGGGCGAAGCCCTGCAGAGCTCGGGGCGCGACATCCAATTCTATCTCTGCGAATGGGGTGTGCGCAAACCCTGGGAGTGGGGTTCCGAAAGTGGCGCCTCGATGTGGCGCTGCACCTACGACACGCGCGACTGCTGGAAGGGGAAACCCGGCGGCATCGGCGTGCTGCAAAGCATCGAACTGATGAAGGACCTTTGGCCCTACGGCGGTGTGAACCGCTACAACGATGCCGACATGATGTGTGTGGGCATTCACGGCAAGGGCAAATCCAGTTCAGACCTCTGCGCCACCGGCCCGGGCATGACGCAAGACGAATATCGCACCCAGTTTGCCCTGTGGTGCATGTGGTCGTCGCCGCTGCTGCTGTCGTTCGACCTCAACCAGCCGCTCTCTGAAGACGACCGTGCACTGATCACCAACAAGGAACTCATCGCCATCGACCAGGACGAACTGGCTCAGCCGGCCGATTTTGTCGCACGCGAAGGCGATCTCTACTATTTCGAGAAACCGCTGAGCAACGGTGACGTAGCGATTGCGGTGACCAACGTGGGCGAGAATACACAAAATTTCCGCTTAGACCTCTCCCGCTTCCCGCTGACGAAGGGTTTCCGTGCCTTCAGCGTGCGCGACTGCCAGCAGCTCACGGACGTCGGTGCGGTGAAAGGCGGGTTCGATACAAGCGTGCGCAGCCATGCCACCCTGGTCTATCGGCTCTCTGAAAACATCGAGATTGGCAACATCGTACGCCGCAATCTGAAAAAGACGCTCGCGCCCGAAGAACCCAAAAAGAAAACGACTGTGCCCCACACCTCGACTGCACCCAAGCGCGTCCGCAAATAAAGAAAGACCATAGATGGTTCACTGCGCCTACGAGGGGCGGTTCCTATCATTTCAATAACCTTCACATACCTCTAAATGAACAAGATCCTACTCACGAGCCTCCTCGCGATGTCGTTGTCCGCCACACCGGCGTTGGCCGATCACTTCACGCTTCCTTCCGGCAGCGCCACCGAAAAGGTGGTCGCCCTGAGCACCATCGACCTCAAAAACGCCACCAACGGCAACAACAACATGCCGATTCAGCTCAACAAGAGTGTGCGCGGTGGCACGCTTAGCATTGCCGGCGACACCTTCGACTCCGGTTTGGGCGTTCACGCTCCGGGCAAAATCGTGGTGCGGCTCAACGAGGGCGTACGCCGATTTAAGGCCACCATCGGGGTAGACGACGGCGCCGACAACAAACCCAACCACGGCATTGTGGGCTACAACGTGGTGCTCGTCAAGCAAGACGGCACGCGCCAGGTGAAAGCCTCGGGCGTGATGAAGCGCAGCGACAAGGGGCAGGCAATTGATGTGGATTTGACCGACGGTAAATTCCTCATTTTGGAAACCACCCTCGGTAACAACAATGATTGGGCCGACCACTTCGACTGGGCCAATGCACACTTTCTCTGCGCGCCCAACGCGCAACAACCGGAAGTGATCCCGGAAGCCGCGATGAGCGCAACTCACGTTGTGAAACTTCCCGTGAGCCAGGAGAGCGGAACGGAATACATTCCGCTCAGTTCGATGGATCTGAAAAACATCACGAACGGCTGGGGAACGATTCGCCCCAACAAGAGCATCGGCAATAACCCGCTGGTGATCGACGACACAACCTACGAAAGCGGTGTGGGCGTACACGCCAAATCGCGTATCGTGGTGAAGCTCAACGGCGCTGTGTCGCATTTCCGTGCGATGGCCGGTATTGATGCCGAAACCAACCAAGACGCTTCCGATCGTTCTGCCATTGTGGGCTATCGCGTGATTCTACGCGGCGAAGACGGCCGCGAGAAAGTGGAATTGGAAGGCACGGCACGTCGCCACGAGCAGGCGGTCAATGTAGACGTTGCGCTCGAAGGTTGGAAATATCTGATCTTGGAGGTGAACGAAGGCAACGGTGTAGACTGGGCCGACCACTTCGACTGGGCCAACGCTTACTTCGTGTATCGCGAACAGAACTCCACACGCCCGGTCATCGTTTCTGAAGCCGAACTGACGCCTTCGCTGGCTTGTGCCACCGAATTGTTCAGTCTCCCCAACACCCGTTTCCTTCACAAGATTGTTCCCTCTGCTCCTTCATCGACCGTGAGCGTGACGGATCTGCCCGAAGGCCTGTATTGGAATGCACATCGCCACACGGTGGAAGGAAAACTCAGCACCGAAGGTCGCTACAACTACAAGATTTTGGTAACGACCGACGGCAACACGCAGACTTTCCCGGCTTCGGTGACGGTGAGCAACCAGCTGGTACAGCCCAAACCGATGATGGGTTGGATCTCTTGGAACGTGGTGCAAGACAAGATTTCGACACAAGTGGTGAAAACGGTGGCCGACAATATGGTGAAACTGGGACTGCGCGATGCGGGCTACAACTTCATCATCATCGACGACCTCTGGCACGCGCCCCAACGCAACAGCGACGGCACGCCGAAGGAGGATCCCGCCAAATTCCCCATCGGTATGGGTGCGACCGTGAAATACGTGCACGATCAGGGGCTGAAATTCGGCATATATTCGGATGCTGCCCCCAAAACGTGTGCCGGCGCCTACGGCTCTTACGGTTACGAAAACATCGACGCTAAGCAATACGCCAAATGGGGAGTCGACCTCCTGAAATATGACTATTGCGGTGCGCCCGGCGATGCCGTTTCGGCTCAACAACGCTACAAGGCGATGGGCGATGCGCTCAAAGCTTCGGGTCGCGACATCCTCTTCTATATGTGCGAATGGGGTGTGCGCGAACCTTGGAAATGGGGTTCGACGACAGGCGCCACAACTTGGCGCGCCACCTACGACACGCGCGACTGCTGGCAAGGAAAGAGTGGCGGTATCGGTGTGATGCAGAGCATCGCCGCCATGAAAGACCTCTGGGCTTACTCGGGGGTGAACCGCTTCAACGATGCCGACATGATGTGCGTGGCCATTCACGGCACGGGTAAATCCAGCTCAGATCTTTGCCTCACCGGTCCGGGCATGACGCAAGACGAATACCGCACGCAGTTTGCGCTGTGGTGCATGTGGTCGTCGCCGCTCACGCTTTCTTTCGACCTGACGAAACCGCTCAGCGCCGACGACAAAGCCATCATCACCAACGCTGATCTCATTGCCATCGACCAAGATGCGATGGGACAACAAGCGGAGTTTGTGGGGCAGGAAGGCAACATCTACTACTTCATGAAGGATCTCGAAAACGGCGATGTGGCCATCTCGGCCACGAACGTAGGTTCGACGCAACAGCAGGTGAAGTTTGACTTCTCGAAGTTCTCTGCGCTCAACATCAAGGGACGCTACTTAGCGCGCGATTGCCAAGCGCAGAAGACCTTGGAGAACGAGGTGGAAACGGGCTTCACGACCACTGTGCGCTCACACGCCACCGCCGTGTTCAGACTGACGCTAAAGGGCACCGGCGTTGCGCAAGCACGCACTTCGGCCTCTGCTCAATCCAACACGCTCTACGATCTTTCGGGACGACATGCCAACGGCGCAGCGTCTCACGGTGTCTATATCCGCGACGGCAAGCGCGTAGCACTGCCTTAATGTCTCGACGGGCATCGATACCATTCGACCGACATAACCAAAGATGGGGTGATTTCTTCGCGAAATCGCCCCATTTTTTCCTACTTTGCCTTTATCTGCCCCCCAGTGCATTGAGAATCAGCGCAAGTATTTGTTTTTTCCACGAGAAAGTTGTATTTTTGCGACGTGATGTGGCACTTTCGCCGCCTCCACTTATTTAGCGCACCAGCTTATGCAGATTCAAGAAATCGCACGCGCCCTTGAAAATTTCGCTCCGCTGCCCCTGCAAGAAGACTACGACAACGCCGGCTTGCAGATAGGAATAACAGGGAACGAGTGTTCAGGGGCATTATTGTGTTTAGACGTGACGGAGGCCGTAATCGAGGAAGCCTCTCGCTTAGGGTTCAACTTGATTGTTGCGCACCACCCGCTTTTGTTCCGCGGGGTGAAATGTGTGAGCGATCGCACGCAGGTGCAGCGCTGCATCCGCCTGGCTGTGCAGCATGACATCACCATTTATGCGGCTCACACGAACCTGGACAATGCCCACGGGGGCGTGAATTTCGAAATCGCGCAGCGCCTCGGGCTCGAACGTCTCGACTGGCTTGCTCCCCTTGCGGGACAGGACGCCGGTAGTGGGTTGATCGGTGAACTTCCGCAACCGATTGCAGCGACAACCTGGCTCGAAACGCTGAAAAAGACCTTCGGTGTGGAAGCGTTGCTCTACGCTCCCGGTCCCAAAACTGAGGTGCGCCGTATAGCGCTCTGTGGTGGCGCCGGCGAATTTCTCATCGATCGTGCGGTGCAACTGGGGGCCGACCTATTTCTCACCGGAGAAATCGGCTATCACCACTTCTTTGGTCACGAAAACGAACTCTGGCTCGCTGCCTTGGGACACTATCAAAGTGAGCGCTTCACCATCGATCTGCTCGAAGGCATCCTTCGTCGCCACTTCCCCGATCTTCCCACGGCGCAAACCACGATTTGCACGAACCCCATCCATTATCTCTAAAAAACGCGCGGAGCAACGCGCACAGACCGTGCCGCCTCTCCCGCCTCCGGCTGAATAAAATACCACTTATCATATGGCAAGCAAAAAAGAAAATCCTGCTGACCTGTCTGTGGAACAGAAGTTGAAAAACCTCTACCAACTGCAGACCAAACTTTCCGAGATTGACAAAATCAAGACTTTGCGCGGCGAACTTCCTCTCGAAGTGCAAGATTTGGAAGACGAGATCGAGGGACTGACCCACCGTCTGAAGAAGTACGAAGAGGAGATCGACGCAATCAAAGCGGACATCACTCACAAACACGAGGACATTGCCACAGCGCAAGAAATGGTGTCGCGCTATGAGAAGCAACTCGACAACGTGAGCAACAACCGCGAATACGATAACCTGACGAAGGAAATCGAATTCCAGGGGTTGGAAATCGAGTTGTTGAAAAAGAAAATCCGCGAAGCAGAACGCCTCATCGAACTCAAACAGGGCGATCTCGACCGCGGCAATGAGACACTGCGTGTACGCCAACAGGATCTCGAGCTGAAACGTACGGAACTCGACGAAATCGTTTCGGAGACCAAAGCGGAAGAAGAGAAATTGCGCGAAAAAGCCAAGGCGCTCGAAACCAACATCGAACCGCGTTTGCTCACTGCCTTCAAGCGCATTCGCAAGAGTTCGCGCAACGGTCTCGGCATTGTCTACGTGCAACGTGACGCCTGCGGTGGTTGCTTCAACAAAATTCCGCCTCAGCGACAGCTCGATATCCGCATGCGCAAGAAGATCATCGTCTGCGAATACTGCGGTCGCATCATGATCGACCCGGAATTGGCCGGTGTGAAAATCGAAGCTCCCGTCGAAGAGAAGCCCAAGCGTCGCGCTACGCGCCGGAAAAAGACCGAAGAATAAGGTGCTTTAGCCGAACGAACAAGGTTCTCTCGCTGCCCGCCGCCTGCCGCCCCCCTCTTTTGTGGGGGAAATCGTAGTGCGGCACCGAAAAAGGCGGGGCGGCGTGACCTCTGCATAGCCCTTCTGCTCGAAAACTCCGTGTCTCGAGCAGAAGGGTTTCGTTTTTCGGCGTTTTCTCCGCTCCCCTCCTTCTTGTTCTCCCTCGATCCTCCTTCCTCATTCCCTCTATCCCCTCGCCACTCCCTCTATATTTCTCTGTTCTCTCTTCATTTTCTTTCTGCTCATGAAACTCCTTCTTCTTGTTGTGGGTCGCACCGTCGACAAGCATCTTTCTGCCCTGATCGATGACTATGCAAGCCGCATCAAACACTATGTTCCGTTTGAAATGGAAGTCATCCCGGAACTGAAGAACGCCAAATCGCTCTCTTTCGAACAACAAAAAGAGCGCGAAGGCGAACTGCTCCTTCGTTCGCTGAAAGAAGGCGATGCCGTTTGGCTGCTCGACGAGGGTGGTCGGGAATTCCGCTCCGTCGAATTGGCCACTTTTCTCGATCGGCAGCACAGCAGCGGCGCGCGCCGTTTGGTCTTTGCCGTCGGCGGCCCCTACGGGTTCGCTCCCGCTGTCTATGCCCGCGCCAACGGCAAGATTTCTCTCTCGCGCCTCACCTTCTCTCACCAGATGGTGCGCTTGTTTTTCACCGAACAACTCTACCGAGCCATGACCATTCTGCGTGGCGAACCCTATCACCACGAATAAAACCCTGTCAGCACGCATAAATTCGATCCCCGTCCCATGAAAACCTTGCTCTCCGCGCTCCGTCTCCTCCTTCTTTTCCCCGTCGCTCATCGACACCTCGTTCACCTTGGCTTTCTTGCGCTTTTTTCCACATGGTTCCTCCCCTTTTGGGGACAACGGCACGAAGGGCTGTTTCACACCCCGAAAGCGCAGTCTGTCCGCTTCCGCGCAATGGAATGGAATGTGGAAAATCTCTATGACACCCTCCACGATGTGGGTTTCGACGACCGGGAATTTCTCCCCAATGCCGAACGACGTTGGAACACGCCGCGCTACTTTCACAAACAATCCTCGCTTGCCAAAACCATTCTTGCCGCCGGTGGACTGCAACCCGTCGATCTCGTCGCGCTCTGCGAAGTGGAAAACGACAGTGTGATGCACTTTTTGTGTCACCGCACACGCCTTGCCCGTCTTGGCTACGAATATCTGGTCACCCACAGCGCAGATCGTCGCGGCATCGACGTCGCCTTGCTCTATCAACCCGAAACCTTCGCACTGCTACACAGCGAAACCTACCGCGTTCCGTACGACAGTCTGCGAGAACGCCCCACGCGCGACCTACTTCATGCCGCCGGCCGCCTCCCCTTCGGCGACACACTCGACGTGTTCGTGGTCCACTTCCCCTCTCGCCGCGGCGGCGCTACCATCTCCGAACCTTACCGTTTGCGCGCCGCTGGAATCTTGTGCCATCTGGCCGACAGCATCGCCCGCTGCCGACATACTCCGCGCCTACTGGCCATGGGCGATTTCAATGACGAGCCCCACAACGCTTCTGTGAGCCGTGTGCTCGCGCCGACCTTCGCAGAACTCACCTCACACGCCACGCCACTCCCCGCCGAAGGACACGACGACATCGAAGGCAGCTATTATTTTCGCGGCGAATGGAGTCGCATTGATCAAATCCTCGTCTCGCCCACGCTCCTCTCGCCCACAATGAAGTTCCACACCACCCTGCAGTCCGTTCATCTCCTCGCTTTCCCCCCTTTGCTCGAACCACTCGGCCGCGGCACGCTCTCCAAGCCCTTCCGCACCTACCTCGGTCCGTTCTACCATGGGGGCATCAGCGACCATTTGCCGCTCTGTGTCGACTTTTCCTATTGATTGCAGACATGCCCTCCCACTCTCGTCTCCAAATGCGAGCAGCGGGGAAAAGAAAGGGAATACAAGCAAACGAACAGCGAAACAAGCAACGCCCGAACGACGCAAACGCAAAGAAAATAGTAGACCAAAGAGAAACCACGGCGACAACAAGCACACAACGAGGAGCAAGAAAAACAACGCCCCGCAGAAACAACACGAGAACGGGACACGCTTCCCCCACGGCATCGAAATACTCCATTTACTCGGCGTGAAAACCACTCGATGAACACAAAAATTAATGGGACAGCCGTCATCACGGTGCCCCATTAACCAACACAAAAACTAAACTAGACTTAACTAAACTATTTTCTCGTTATCATCGCGACAACTACATAGTGCAAATATAGACGTTTCGACAACATACTGCAAGCAAAGCTCCATAAAAACGGACGATCAGACGCGATTTTAACTCAAAAGTTGCCGTACAACACAAAAAAGGCCGAAAGAAAAGGGTCATTTTCAGTTTTAAGCCATCGAGAAACCTTTCTCACGAAGTGGATGCGCCGGCAGAAAAAACCGACCTTCGCGATCAACATCCGCTTTTCCCACTTCGCGCCCCTTATTTCCCTGCCGCGGACGTTGTTTGCCCACTCGCATACATTATACAAACCTTCCGTAGACGCCGATTCCGGTCCGCGGACGTTGTTTCCTCGCCTGCAGACATTATAATATACCCGCTATTCAGGTTTGAACGGTTCGACCATGCACTGCTGCAAGTAGGCGTCTGCCAACACCATGGCCGCCATCGCTTCGACGATCGGCACCGCACGCGGCAACACGCACGGGTCGTGGCGTCCCTTGGCATGCACCACCGTCGGTTCCCCGGTGGTGGTCACCGTCGGCTGGTCACGCAGCAGCGTCGCCACAGGTTTGAAAGCCACACGAAACACAATATCCTGTCCGTTGGAGATGCCCCCTTGGATCCCCCCGCTGTGGTTTGTCGCCGTGGAGAAATCGGGTTCAAAGACATCGTTGAGTTGCGATCCGCGCAATGCACAACCGGCAAAGCCATCTCCATATTCGAAGCCCTTGGCCGCATTGATGCTCAGCATCGCCGCGCCCAATTGTGCGTGGAGCTTGTCAAACACCGGCGCGCCCCATCCCGGCGGACAATCGCGCACCACACATTCGATCACGCCGCCCACCGTGTCGCCATCGGCACGCACCTCGAGGATCAGGCGTTCCATCTCGGCCGCCACCGCCGCATCGGGACAGCGCACGGCATTCGTCTCGATCATATCGAGCGGCAACTCGTGATAATCACGATCGAGCACCACCCGTCCCACTTGTCGGGTCCACGCCTTGATGTCCACGCCCAAATCGGCCAAGAGGAGTTTCGCAAAAGCCCCTCCCACCACTCTGCTGATGGTTTCGCGCGCCGAACTTCTCCCTCCTCCTCGGTGGTCTCTCACGCCATATTTCATTTGATAGGTGAAATCGGCATGTGAGGGTCTGAACAGCTCGCGCAGATTGTCATAGTCTGCCGAATGCTGCTGCTCGTTGCGCACCACAAACCCGATGGGGCACCCCGTGGTGCGGCCTTCAAACACCCCCGAAAGCAGTTCCACGCGGTCGCCTTCGCTGCGTGGGGTCGTGATCCGGCTCTGTCCCGGACGTCGTCGGTTCAATTCGCGTTGAATGTAGTCCACATCCACCTTCACTCCCGGCGGCATACCGTCTATCACGCCGCCCACCGCCGCACCATGGCTCTCGCCGAAGGTCGTCAGTCGAAAATAATGTCCCAGTGTATTCATCTTATCGCTGTTCGTTGGTTCATCAGACGCGCTCTCGCCGTCGGCACAGGGCCACTCGCGGCTCGCCTCCGTACATAACACGCGGCTGAGCGAAAACGTCCGTTTTATAACAAGGAGAGCCTTCGCGCCATCGGTGCGAAAGCTCTCTTTTGTGTGTTCTCGACGCGCAGGTCATTTTCCACCGCAGGCACAACCGCCTTCGTCGTGCCCATGCTCGTGGTGGTCGTGCTTGTGGCCGTGTCCGCCGCAGCATTCGTGGTCGTCGCCGTGTCCGTGTCCGCCACAGCATTCGTGTCCTTCGCCGTGGCCGTGCCCGCCGCAGCACTCGTGATCGTCGCCGTGGTCGTGACCGCAACCGCAGCCACAGCCTTCGCCCGACATCATGTTGATCATGCCCTGGATTTCCTCGGGCGTGGCTTCACGTGCCGTCACCACCTTGCCCACATAGTGGAGATCGCGTCCGGCCAGCGGGTGATTCAAGTCGAGTTTCACCTTGTCGTCAGTCACATCGAGCACCAATCCCTCAAAGCGCATGCCCTCTTCGTTGACCAAGGGCAAGATGGCGCCGGGATAGATTTGTGTTTTGTCGAAACGTCCGTCGATGTGGAACATCTCTTTGGGCACCTCGATCACGTGTTCCTGCTCGTAGGGGCCGAACGCCTCTTCCACGCTGAGCGTGAAATCAAAGCTGTCGCCCGCATTGAGTTCTGCCACCTGGGCCTCGAAAGCCGGCAGTGCAGCCGAAAGGCCGGTGATGAACTGGAAGGGGTGCTCCTCGGGAGCTTCTTCAAAGATTTCGTGGATGCCCTTCTCGTTGTCCGAATAGAGCTTATAAGCCACGGTGATATAGCGATTTTTGTTTTCTGCCATGTCTGAGATTATTTAGCGTGTGATTATGAATTCGTGTTCCGTTAGGAGCGGCCGGCGCTTCAATTCAGTTCGAGTTGAAGTTCTATGGCCAGCTGCCTGAAAGCCTCGTTGGTTTCGACCATGTTGCGAAAAATTTCGCGGGGTGAGAACACCCGCTTTTTCTCGCGGCGCTCGGTGCTCACGGCAAAAACCACCGTGACCCCGTCGTTGTGCAATTCCCGGCGCAGGAAAGCCGTGAGCTGCGGCACAATTTTGTTCAGATAGGCCGCCGCCGCTTCGTTTTCCACCACACCGACCACCCGCTGCGCCTCGCCCAGCTGTGGGCGAATCATTTTCAAGCGTCCGGCCTCGGCCAGTTGTGCCGGTGGCAATTCGTTGGCAAATCGCATCCACAGGTACTCCAATTGTTCCACGGTGAATGCTTCGTAGCGCAGTTCCGTCGGCGTCGTCGAGTTCGCTGACGTCGCGGGGCCGATCGTCGTCTCGTCGCTCGTCGCGGGTTGCGGTTTTCGGGTGAGCGAAACGGTTTGCAGTCTTGCCGCAGCCAGTTGCTGTTGCGCCGTGCGCGGTGCCGGCATCGGTCGGGGCGCGGCCGGCGTCGTCACCGCCGTCGGGGTCATCGCCGGGCTTGCCGTCCCGACGTTCGCAGAAGGGGGCGCACTCGTTTTCTGTTGAGGCGCGCCGGCCGTCGGCACCTGGTCCGCTGCCGGCTTAAAGATGGGGAGAAGTCGCAACGTAGGGCGACGCCCGGAAGGGGGCACGTCCTCTTGTTGCAAGAGTTGTGCCACTTGGATCAATGTCAGTTCCACCAGCAGGCGCTTGTTGGGCGCCGTGCGGTAATTGATGTCGCAATCGTTGCACAGTTTCAGTGCCGCATACAGGAAGCGCGGGATGCAGCGCGCCGCCTGTTCGGCATAGCGTGCCCGCACGCTCTCCGCCACTTCGAGGAGCGGGAGGGTCTGTGCGTCGCGGCTCACCAGCAGATCGCGGAAGTGCGCGGCCAGTCCGCCGATGAAATGCCCGGCTTCGAAGCCCTTGTTGAGCACCTTGTCGAGCAAGAGCATCACCTGTGGGATGTCGACCTCCAACAAGCGGTCGGTCACCTCGAAATAGTAGTCATAGTCCAGCACATTGAGGTTTTCGATCGTCTGGGCGTAGGTGATGTTCCCGTTCGTGAACGAAGCCACCTGATCGAAGATCGAAAGCGCGTCGCGCATGCCGCCGTCGGCCTTTCGGGCTATGACATTAAGCGCCTCCTCTTCATACTTTATGCCTTCGCTCTCAGCCACATGCTTGAGATGCGCCACCGTTTCGGGCACTTCCATGCGGTTGAAGTCATAAATCTGACAGCGCGAGAGGATGGTGGGCAGGATCTTGTGCTTCTCGGTGGTGGCCAAGATGAAGATGGCGTGTGCGGGCGGTTCTTCGAGGGTTTTGAGAAACGCATTGAAGGCCGCCTGCGAGAGCATGTGCACCTCGTCGATGATAAACACCTTGTAGCGCCCCACCTGCGGCGGAATTTGCACCTGCTCGATGAGTTCGCGAATGTCGTCGACCGAGTTGTTCGACGCCGCGTCGAGCTCATGAATGTTATACGACCGCCCTTCGTTGAAGGCCACACAGCTTTCGCACGCATCGCAGGCCTCTCCCGTCGGTGTCGGGTTGAGGCAATTGATGGTCTTGGCAAAGATGCGTGCCGAAGTGGTTTTGCCCACCCCTCGGGGGCCGCAAAACAAATAGGCGTGCGCCAATTTCCCGCCGGCGATGGCGTTTTTCAGTGTAGTGGTCAGTGCCTTCTGCCCCACCACAGCGTCGAAGCTGGTGGGGCGATATTTTCGGGCCGAAACGATGTAGTCTGACATACCGGTTGATGTTACGGAGCAAAGATACAATTATTTTCGCAATTGCCACGCCCCGTGGGTCGCTGTCCGCACAAAAAATCGTAGCTTTGCGCCATACTCAGATCCCCATTCCGTCCATTTCCCCGTCGCCCCGCACGCTCACCCCGCTGTGTCGGCGCGCCCGCGGGAGTTGGACTTCACCTCTACCCCACACCCTATGGAAGCTCTCGACATGCTCCTCTCGCGTCGCAGCGTCAAACGTTTCGCACCCGACGTGCTCCCCGCTCATTCCGACCTGCAACGCATCGCCGATGCCGGCGCCAACGCCCCGACGGGCCGCGGTCGGCAATCGCCGTTCATCGTGGTGGTCACCGACCGCGCCGTGCGCGATCAGCTCTCGCGCCTCAACGCCGAAATCCTCGGTCGCGACGGCGATCCGTTCTACGGCGCCCCGGTGGTCATGGTCGTCTTGGCCGATCGCGCACAACCCACCTATCTCTACGACGGTTCGCTTGTGATGGGCAATTTGCTCAACGCCGCCCACGCCCTCGGTTGGGGTGCCTGCTGGATTCACCGCGCTCGCGAAATCTTCGAACGCCCGGAGGGCAAAGCCCTGCTCAGTCAGTGGGGCATCGACGCCGACGTGGAAGGCATCGGTTGCTGCGTGGTGGGACAAGCCGAACACTTCCCCTCCCATCCCCAAGCCCGCAAAGAGGGCTACATCCGTTTCGTCTGATCGCCTGCCCCACCCCTTCCGCATCGCACCCTTCGGCACACGCCCCGGGGCGGTGGAAACGCACCTCCGCCCCGGGCAAAAAGACGCGGAACAATCGGCCGCAACCTCCCTCCTTTCTCTCGATTCACTCCTCTTTTTTTCGTCGCTCCTCGCGCACGCATACGCGCACGCACGTAACGCGCGCATCAGGAGGTTTTCTTTTTTCATCTTCACCTCTTCACCCACCCCTCGCAACCCTCTGTTGCTCTGCGAATTAGGGGTGAAGACTTTGCTCCGGGGAGCTTCACCTTTGCTTCACCCGACTTCTGCACAAAAAGTCCCTGCCGCAACAACCTGCATCGCACGTTTTCGCATGGTGAACTTTGTATGAATGTTAATGCTTCACCCTTTTGCCGACGTAGCGCAGTGAGGATCAACGGATTGGCGAGAGTGGGTGAAGGGTGAAGGCTTTTTTCTGAAAACAGCTGACGCGCGCACGCGCGAGGCACACCGCTTTTGTGCACTCCGAGGGCACCGCTCGCTCCGCTTCGGTCACCTTCACCCCTCCACCTGTTCACAAAAACGCGCGGCAACACCGAAAGGCGTTGCCGCGCGCTGAGTTGGCTGCAGCATTTTCAATCGAGAGGAACAAACTGCCGGAGGGCTTCAACATAGGTCGCGAAAGCCTCGCGACCCTGTTGGGTCATGCGACAAATGGTGCGCGGGCGTTTGGCAGATTGGAGTTTGAGAATTTCAATGTAGCCGGCTGTCGCCAATTTGTCAAGTTGCACACTCAGGTTGCCTGCCGTGGCCCCGGTGCGTTCGCGGAGGAAGGTGAAATCGGCCTCCTCCACGTTCATCAGCACCGAAACCACCGCCAATCGGAGCCGAGAGTGAAGCAACGGATCGAGATCGGGGAGTGCGTTAGACATCAGTCGGGGTATTGTTTTGGGCACGGCGCTTGGTCTCGGCCTGAATGAGATGGCCCGGAATGACAAACATGGCCGCATTGCTCGCGATAAAAAGTGGCATCGCCCACACAGTGAGCAGCGAACTGTCGGCAATGGCGGCGGTGATGACAAAAGCACCGGCCAAGATGGAGAAGCCCCCGCCGTAGAGCATCGATCGGTAGTCGAGCAGCAGCCCTACGAAGGCGGTGCCCATGCCAACGACCAAGAAACTGTAGAAAAACATGAGCATCCACACGCCCGGATGACCGCCCAAGGAGAACAGCAGGCAGATGAGCGCGAAGGCGAAGGAGAGGAAGGTCACATAGCGCCACATGCTTGAGATCATGCGATCGGTATAGCTGAGGGCATAGCCTTCGGTCGTGTTTTTGCGCGAAATCAAGCGACTCAAGGGCAGGCCCAGCAGGGGAATCAGTGCCCAGAGCACGTTGGACAAGGCGCTTTGGGTGAAATAGCCCACCCCCCACACCAAGAGGGCAACGGCGATGTCGAGGTAGCCCCAAAAGAGATGGAGGTGGCCGTCCTCAAAATGGTAGCGCCGACGGGTGTCGACAATCATGGCAGAGATGAGTTCCAAACTCTCTCGTCCGGTCATGGGTTGTTCGTACTTCATGGAGTTGTAATTTTGGTGTTTTCGCTGTGGCGCGTCCGCTCTGTCTGCGACCGGCAGGGAATGCACTCGCGAAAAACAGGTTTAAGCAATAAACTTCCTACATTCAGCTACTCAGAATTATCGCGAATCATCCTTTTCACACGGCAAATATAAGAAGGTTTACAACATAAACCAAACAAAACGGCGATTATTTGAGTCGACCTCGCAAAAAAAAATCGCGGCGACCGTCTTCGGCGCAGAAAAACGAGCCATTCGCCGCGCTCACCCTCACCGGGAACGGCGCAAAACACCAGCGGCCCCGCACCACCTTTCGGTGGCGTGGGGCCGCTGGTCCTTGCAGGGGCAGTCGGCCGTCAAAGTTGTGCGATGGCTCCGGCCAATTGCCGCATCGCCTGTTCCAGCACGGCGCGGGGCGTACCGACATTGAGCCGCATGAAGCCCGCGCCGCCCGTGCCGAACATTTCGCCGTCGTTAAGCGCCAGATGGGCTTTGTCGACGAACAAATCGAGCAGCTGCTCGCGGTTCAAGCCCAAACGGCGACAATCGAGCCACACCAGGAAGCTGGCCTCGGGACGAACGGGGCGCACAGCGGGAAGATGGTCGCGGCAATAGGCTTCGACGAAACGAATGTTGTCTTCCACGTAGGCCAACATCTCGCGACGCCACGTTTCACCGCGTCGGAAGGCCGCAATGGTGGCAATCGGCGCAAAAACAGTGGGTTCGTTCAGTTCACGCGCGCGCAACCAGTCGAAAAAGCGCCGGCGCAAACCGGCGTCGGGCACGATGGTGTAGGAGCTGACCACGCCGGCGAGATTGAACGTCTTGGTGGGCGCACCGAAGGTGATGCTGTTCGCCGCCGCACACTCGGCCACCTCCGCAAAGGGACAATGGCGCGCACCGAACAAGGCCATGTCGGCATGAATTTCGTCGCTGACCACCAAAATGTCGTGCGCCGCACAGAACTCGGCCAAACGAACGAGTGTGGCTCGGTCCCAACAGCGCCCTCCCGGGTTGTGGGGATTGCACAAGACGAGGACTTTGCAACCGTCGGCCACCGCAGCCAGTTGGTCAAAATCCATTTCGTATTGTCCGTCGTCGCGCAAACGCAGCGGATTGTCAACCACCGTTCGGCCGGCGCCCTCGATGGTGAGACGGAACATGTGATAGACGGGAGGTTGAATGAGAATTTTGTCGCCGGGTTGCGTGAAGGCGTCGAGCACAAAGGCGATGCCTTTGACCACACCGGGCACGAAGCTGATCCACTCCGGCGCGATGGTCCAACCGTGATGTTCGGCAATCCAATCGACAATGGCGGGACGATAATCGGCCGGTTCGGCTGTGTAGCCCAAAATGGGGTGTGCCAAACGTTCGCGCAAGGCTTCGAGAATGAAATCGGGAGTGGCGAAATCCATGTCGGCCACCCAAAGCGGAAGCAGATCGGTGCGCCCCCAACGTGGGGCGAGGGCATCGACTTTGAGCGCGTCCGTGCCGTTGCGGTCAATGCGCGTGTCGAAAAAATATTGAGGCATGATGATAATTGTCTGGTAGGTTTTGTGTTGAAAAAACAGCGTCGGCCGACGGCTCAGTGGGCGGTGCGTGCCGCTCCGGCCAGTGCTTGTGCGAAATCCTCGCGCAGGTCGTCGAAATCTTCCAACCCGATGCTGAGGCGCACGGTGGTGTCGCGCACATCCATTGCGGCACGTGCTTCGGCGTCGAAAAGTCCGAAGATGGTGCTCGCCGGGTGGATGGCCAGCGTGCGATTGTCGAAAAGATTGGTGGCGCGGTGCACCAAGCGCAAGGCGTCGAGGAAACGGAACGCGGCGTCGCGATCGGCAAAATCGAGGGTGAGCATCGCGCCAAACATTCCTCCATACTGCCGGGCGAAGAGCGCATGGGCAGGGTGCGAGTGCAAACCGGCATAAGTGACGCGCAGCACCTCCGGACGCGTCTCGAACCATTGTGCCAAAGCCAAGGCGGTGGCGGCCTGTCGGCGATAGCGCACTTCCAACGTTTCGAGACCGAGCGTTTGCAAATGCGCCACCTGCGGCGTCATGTAGGCGCCCAGATTGAAGAGGGCCTCGTGGGTGATGCGCTCGGTGAACTGCGGGAAATGTCCGTAGTCGATGACCACACCGCCCAACGAGGTGGCACCGCCGCTCACATATTTGGTGCTCGACACCACTTCGATGTCAATGCCCAGCGCCCGGCCGTCGAATTCGGTGAAAGGAATCATCGTGGTGTCGGCCACGAGCGGGACGCGATGGCAGCGTGCCACTGCGGCCAGCGCACGCACGTCGGCCACTTCGAGCTGCGGGTTGGTGAGAATCTCGAAAAAGAGGCAGGCCGTGTGCTCGTCGATGGCCGTTTCGAGCGCATCGGGGCGCGTGAGATCGCACAAACGCACTTCGACTCCGAAACGCGACAACGTTTCGGTGAGCAGCGAATAGGTGTTTCCGAAAAGATGGCAGGAAGTAACCACGTTGGCGCCGGCGGCGGTGAGCGAAAGGAGCGTGGAACTGATGGCGGCCATGCCCGAGTTGAAGGCAACGGCTCGTCGTGCTCCCGTGACGGCCGCCACGCGGTCCTCGAAATGGGTGACGGTGGGATTGGCCACGCGCGAATAGTCGGGCGCCGTGATGCGTTCGCAAAAAACATCGGCCATGGTCGCCGCGTTGTCGAATTCATACGCCACACTTTCATAGACCGGCATACTCAAGGCGTCGTAAGCATCGCGACGCGGATAAGCGCAGTGAATGGAACGGGTGTTTCTTTTCATGTGTCTTGTTCTGTTTTGATGTGCTGTGGTGGCGTACTGCCGGGAGGAAGAGCACTCTCTTTTCCCGAAACAATACACCCCCGCGGCAAAAATACGAAATTTCTGCACGCGGGGGCATCTAAAAAGCGTTATCTGCGAGAGAGGAACCCCGTGGGAGCGCTGCACAGACGAGGAAAAGCCGGCCTTACTTTTGCTTCTTCATGTTGTACCAAGCCACATGGCGACGGTAGGTCTGGAAGGCGGCGAACGGGGTGTCGTAGTTTTCGAAGTATTCGAACGCGGCATTGCAGACCGCACGGATGTCGTAGGCGATGAAGTCCACATAGACATGGAAGCGTCCCACGGCACGGCCGATGAAATCGACACAGTGGCCTTCGGCGTGGGAGCTGACGTAGTTCTCGAGGGCGGTGCAGGCCTCATCGATAGCTGCCTCGCGCTCGCCTTCGGGCATTTCGTTCAGACCGGGCACGTCGAAGGCGAAGAAACCGCCCACGGAGCCGAAACGATGGAGGAGGTCTTCGAGTCCTGATTCGTCGCGCGCAAATTCGCCCACGAGACGCGGTACGGTGGTGGTGCCGCGGATGATGTCGAAACGGAGATCTTCGGGCTCAATGTTTTCTTGCTCTTTGAAACTATAGTTCATCGTGCCCTGCAAAATGACGTCGATGTTCTCCCATCGGGGATCGTCGCCGTAGCGTTCGGCGAGCACCTCGCGCAGTTGGGCGAGTGAGATGCAGTCTTCGGGCGCCGGGGCTTCTTCCAGCACCTTGATCACCGAAACAAACTCGGTGTTCACCAGTTCGCCCACGGCATTGTCGACCAGCACCTCGGCGCGCCACCAAGCGGGGCTTTCGCCTTCGCGCAACAAGGGGTGGTAGACTTCGACACTCACGCTTTCTCCGCCTTCATCCTCGGTGAGGACCACCTTCACCTCTTCGGCCGGGACGGGTCCTTCGCCGAAATTGATGACGAGATCGGGGTTGGCGTTGCGACCGATGGAGAATTTCCAGTGCGCACGCACCGATTCGGGCATGCGGCTCAGGAAATAGCGGAAAAGCAAGTAGAGCATCCACGTGCCGCCGGCCGAAAGGATGATGTGGTAGTTTTTTGTGCCGATTTCGAACGAGAGATCGGGGAAGGCTGTTTGCAAACTCGAGAAAGCCAAGTGCTGAATTTCTTCGCCGGGTGCGTCTTCGTCGACGAGACGACGCAATTCGGCTTCATGCTCGGCAAAGGCCGCCCAGGCTTTCTCGACGCGTTCGGCAAACGAGCCTTTGACGTAGCGGGGGAAGGCCAGGAACTTGTAGCAATCGTCGAGCAGCGCTTTCGTATCGTCGCGCAACGAATCGTAGGGATTGCCGTCGAGGGTGCGAAGGAAGTATTCGGCGGCTTCGCCTTCGCGGTCGAGATGATAGAGCGCAAAACCCATGCGGTGGTTCCAGAGTTCGTCTTTCTCGCTCTCTTCGTCGCGCACGCTCTCGAGCACACGAATGGCCGTTTCATAGTACTCAGGCTTGTCTTCTTCGCCAGCTAAGTTGTTGTAGGCTCGGGCCAACCAGCCCATGCGCTCGTGGGTGAGCGCGGGTTGCGGGAGGGATTCGAGCAACTCGATGATTTTGGCGGGCTCATTGTTCTCATGCCAGGCCGCAATTTGCTTATCGATGTCTTTAATCATGCCGTGTAAGGATTGAGTGATGAGCAAAGCTACAAATAAACTTTGATTTCGGGCGAAATACAGCTATCTTTTCATCTTTTCGACCACGCTCTCACCGGAGGAACCGACGAAAACAACACGAGACGAGATAAAAATAAGGCGCGCCTTTGTATGATTGTTGAGATTTGTTACCTTTGTATGCGAGAAGCGATGAGGCCCCTCGACGGATCATGCTGCTTTCCTCGATTTTGTGAGTGAGGAAGGCCCTATATATAAAGGAGTGCGCTCAGCTTCCTCCATCCACTGTGTGCATCACACCATTCTCTTGACTTATGCAGCAAAACGACAGCATTGTTATCATTCCTACCTATAACGAGAAGGAAAATATTGAAGCCATCATTCGCGCGGTGACGGGTTTGCAAGAACACGCTTTCGACATTTTGATCATCGACGACGGCAGTCCCGACGGCACGGCCGATATCGTCAAGCGGCTCATGGCCGAAGAGTTCAAAGATCGTGTATTCCTTGTGGAACGCCAAGGTAAACTCGGTCTGGGCACGGCCTACATTGCGGGTTTCAAATGGGCGCTCGAACACCATTACGAATATGTGTTTGAGATGGATGCCGATTTCAGCCACGACCCGAAGGATCTGCCTCGTCTCTACAAGGCTTGTGCCGAAGAAGGCTACGACGTGGCGGTCGGCAGTCGCTACGTTTCGGGCGTCAATGTGGTGAACTGGCCGATGGGCCGCGTACTGATGAGCTATTTCGCCTCGAAATACGTGCGCTTCGTCACCGGTTTCCCCATCAACGACACCACGGCGGGTTTCAAATGCTATCGCCGTCGGGTGCTCGAGACCATCGATCTCGACGCGATTCGCTTCAAAGGCTATGCCTTCCAAATTGAGATGAAATTCACGGCTTACAAGCTCGGATTCCGCATCAAAGAGGTGCCGGTTGTCTTTGTCAATCGCCAACTGGGCACGAGCAAAATGAGCGGCGGCATCTTCGGCGAAGCCCTCTTCGGCGTGATGCGCCTACGCTGGGCCGCTCTCACCGGAAAGATCAAACCCCGCAAAGCCTGATATCTTTCGTGCCTCGGCACGCACACAGCAGTCTTAGGATCTTATGCACAACAGAACGCTTATCAAAAATGCCATCCTCGTCAACGAGGGGGGCAGTCAGCTCGGTAGCATCGTCATCGAAGACGATCGCATCGAAGAGATTCTCATCGGACGCGACGTCACTCCGGTACTTCCCACCGACTCCACCATCGACGCAGAAGGATGTTACCTCCTCCCCGGTGTGATCGACGAACATGTTCACTTCCGCGATCCGGGTTTGACGCACAAAGCCGATTTCGACAGCGAAAGTCGCGCTGCGGCAGCGGGCGGCGTGACCACCGTGCTCGACATGCCGAACACGATCCCCGCCACCGTGACGGCCGAGGCGCTACAAGAAAAGATAGAACGGGCAAAAAATCTCTGTCACGTGAATTTCGGGTTCTTTGTCGGTGCCACCGCCGACAACGCCCACCGCTTGCGCCAAATCAATCCCAGCATTGTGGCGGGTGTAAAGTTGTTCATGGGCAGCAGCACGGGTTCGCTTCAAGTGGAAGATCCCGACGCGCTACTTACCGTGTTCGAAGAATCGCGACTCCCGATCATGGTACACTGCGAAGACACTCCGATGATCACCGCCGCGATGAAAGAACATCAAGCACGCTACGGAGCAGACCCACACGTGCGCTATCATGCGACCATCCGTTCGGCCGAAGCCTGTTTCAAGAGCACACAACAAGCCATTGCACTGGCCAAAGCCACCCAAGCCCGCTTACACGTCGCCCACATTTCCACAGCCTGCGAATTGGATCTTTTCAGTCCGAACGATCCGCTCATCACAGCCGAAGCATGTCTTCCCCATCTACTCTTTACCGATGCCGACTACGAACGACTCGGCACCCGTATCAAGTGTAACCCTTCGATCAAAACAGCGGCCGACCGCGATGCATTGCGCGCAGCCCTCACCGACGGACGCATTCGCTGCATCGGCACCGACCATGCACCGCACACCATCGCCGACAAAGAAGGCGGAGCCGCACGAGCTGCCAGCGGAATGCCGATGGTCCAATTCTCGCTCGTCGCCATGCTCGACCTCGTCGACGAAGGCGTATTAAGTATTGAGCGCATGGTCGAACTCATGTCGCACAATCCTGCTCGCACATTCGGCATCGAGAACCGCGGCTTCCTACGCGAAGGCTACATGGCCGACCTCGTACTCGTGAAGCGCCACTGCCCTTGGACGCTGACTCCCAACCATGTTCTCTCCAAATGCAATTGGAGCCCACTCGAGGGGCATACGTTCAACTGGAGAGTGATGCGCACTTTCGTCAACGGCTCTCTGGTCTACAATAAAGGGTGCATCACCAACGAAAACTACTGCGGTCGTCCCATCACCTACATGCCACGCCGCTACGGCCGCAATTGATCGGGCCACCGTTGGCAACCGCCACATTGGCGACCGACGCCCGCTCGCGCTTACTCCGAATCGTCATGCAATTCCTCTATCGTCTCTATCAACTATTCGTCTTTTTCCCGATTTTCCTTCTCCTCACGATCATCACCGCGCTGGTGACCGCCGTAGGTTGTGCCGTGGGATTATCGCGCTGGTTTGCTTTCGCCCCCAGCCGGATTTGGGGATGGCTCACCACCCGTCTACTCTTCCTCCCCGTCAAAGTCGAAGGACGCGAACACCTGCAACGGCACCAGAGCTACGTTTTTGTCGCCAACCACCAAGGCGCTTTCGACATTTTCCTCCTCTCCGGCTTCCTCGGCCGTGAGTTCAAATGGATGATGAAAGCCTCCTTGCGCAAAATTCCTTTCGTGGGTTATGCCTGTGCCAAAGCCGGTTTCATTTTCGTAGACAAATCGAGTCGCCGCGCCATCGCCGAAACGATGGAAGCCGCACGCCAGCGCCTGGTTGGTGGCACCTCGCTCGCCGTCTTCCCCGAAGGCGCCCGCACCTTCACCGGCCACATGGGCCTTTTCCGTCGTGGCGCATTCCAACTCGCCGACGAACTCCAACTCCCTGTCGTGCCGATCACGATCAACGGTAGTTTTGACGTCATGCCGCGTATGCGCGATTTCCATTTCGCCCACTTCGCTCCGCTGCATCTCACGATCCACGCGCCGATACATCCCACGTCACAAGGACACGAGAACATCAAACGCCTGCTCGACGAAAGTTATCAGACCATCATGGACGGACTCCCGGAAGAACGCCGAGGCTACATTAAAAACGACGATCAATGAGCACACCGCCGGCATCGTCCCCCTCATCTCCCCTGTTGCGTATCCTGTTGCCCCTGGCAGCAGGCATTGCAACGGGGGATTTCTTTTACCCCCACCTCGCGCTCTCGACGAACCTCCTCTTCCTCTTCACCCTCCTCGTCGGCCTCTCCACAGCCTCCCTACTCTTTTTCCGCCGCACCCCTCCGGCCGTTCTCACCACCGTCGGCATCACCCTCACCACCTTCCTGCTCGGTCTCACCCTTCTCCACCACGATCGCAGTCGCCTCAACTTTCCCGACGAGCGCCAACCCCGCACCCATTTCGCCGTGGTGAGCGATGCTCCCTACGTTTCCTCCGGACAATGGTATGCCAAATGCCGACTCGTCGCTCCCGACGCGGACGAAGGTCGCCTCATCGAACTCTCTCTGTCCGACTCCACCCTCCGTTCCCCCTCTCCGCTCCCCACCGGTCGTCTTCAGGTTGGCGCTCATCTCCTCATCCACACGCGCATCACCTCTCCTACCGATGCGCGCAACCCCGGCGAGCCCGACCGCGCCGCCTACCTGCGCAGACAAGGTATTTCGGGCAGTGCCCATTGCTACACCGGCGACTGGCAGCTCTCGCATCTCCCCGTCGAACTCACCCTTCGCGAGCAACTTCTCGTCGCCCGCGCGCACCTCGTCGCCCAATACCATGAACATCTCGATCGGCACACCGCCGCATTGCTCTCCGCCATGACACTCGGCGATCGCACCGCACTCGACCGCTCCACCCGCCAACTCTACAGCGAAAGCGGAGCCGGTCATCTGCTCGCCCTCTCCGGTCTCCACCTCGCCATTCTCTATTCGCTCTACAACCTTTTCGTCAACCTTCCTGCCCGCCGTGCCGGTCGCCGGTGGTTTCTTCTTTCCACCCTGCTCTCCCTCGTCGGCATCTGGCTCTTCGCCCTCCTCGCCGGCCTACCCATCTCCCTCATCCGTGCCGCCCTCATGTTCAGCCTTTCCGCGGTCATTTCGCTCTTTCGCCGCGACGGCCATGGCCTCCACAGCCTCCTGCTCACCCTCCTCCTGCTTCTCCTGTTCTTTCCACAGTGGCTCTTCGACCTCGGTTTCCAACTCTCCTGCCTCGCCGTCGGCGGCATCCTACTCATCGCCCCTCTCTTGCCTCCACCGCCCGCACTGACGCCCCTTACACCCCGCGCCGCCGAACTCGCTCGGCGTTCACCCGATTCGCGCGGCATGTGCCTACTCAAAAACGCCCTCCGCGCCGTTTGGAACCTCCTTGTCGTTTCGTTCGCCGCCCAACTCGCCACCACCCCTCTCGTCTGCCACGTCTTTTGTCGCCTACCCTGGAGTGGAATCTTCTCCTCCCTGCTCGTCATTCCCCTCGCCTACGTCCTGCTCAGCGGCAGTTTCCTCTTTCTCCTGCTCGTCCCGCTCCGCACGCTCCTCGCCACTCTGCTCACCGCCACTCTGTCGGGGCTCGAACGCACACTCAGCCTCTTCTCGCAAGGTCTCTTCGCCCCCCTTCAGCTTCACCCCTCGCTGCTCACCACCCTCAGCGCCTACTTCCTGCTCTCCACTGCACTGTTTGTCGTCTATCGTCGCGACCAACTGCGCCTCCCCGTGCGCCGGTGGTTCCCTCTCCTCCCCCTCGTTCTGCTTGGCATCTCCACCCTGATCGACGACTATCGCCATCATCGTCCCGCCGACCGCCTCATCGTCTACCACACCTACTCCTGCACCGCCATTCACCTCCAGCAAACCGACGGACACTCTTTTCTACTCTGCACCGATACAGCCCGCGCCCGCACCGCCCTACGCTCCACCGCGCTCCACGATTGGGAAGCCCGCGGGCTCCATCCCCTGTTTCTCCCTCTCTCCGCCCTGCGCGACACCACAGGCTGCGCCCTTCTCAGTCGCCGCACACAACGTTCCGCCTTCGCACCGGGCGTGTTGCTCCACCATGGGCGCCGCATCGCCGTGGTCGACCATCCCCTCTCCCACGCCTATCCCGCCGCCCCCCTTTCTGTCGACCTCCTGCTCGTCACCCACCAAGTGCATCGTCCACCCACCCACCTGTTTCGCTACTACCGCCCCGACACCCTCCTCCTCTCAGCCGATCTGAGTCCCTACTATCGCCGACTCTACACGCACTACGCCCGCTGTCACCACCTCCCGCTCTACGACATCGCCGAAAGAGGCTTTTTCCAATTGGAATAAAATTTCATTCCTCATTTCACACTCTCCGCTCAATTGTGCAGAAATAGCCAATCCGCTCCTCCATTTCACTGGAAACCGCTATCTCCACCTGACAATACGACAAGATATACAGAAAATAGTCCCCTTCTTCGCACAGTTTCATTGTTTGTGTGCAATGACGTTGTAACTTTGCGTTCGCAATCCAAACCAACTACCACGTTTTCACACACCCCATGAAGAAAATTGTATTGTCGGCCATGTTGTTCGGCAGCACCTTGAGCATGATGGCCGGTGGCTATCTCACCAACACCAACCAGAGCGTCACCTTCCTGCGCAACCCCGCACAAGACGCTAACATCAACCTGAACGGTGTCTACTCCAATCCTGCCGGTGTCAACTTCCTCCAACCCGGTTTCCACTTCGGCATCAACCTCCAATCTGCCTACCAAACGCGCGAAATCGAATCCGCCTTCAAACCCTTCGAATACGGCATTCGCAATAATGATTCCGCCTCCAAAACCTTCAAGGCCGAAGCCAAAGCACCCGTCATCCCCTCGCTCCAGGGCGCCTGGGTCAACGGTCCCCTCAGCCTCCAGGTCAACCTCGCTCTCGTAGGCGGCGGCGGTAAAGCCACCTACCACAACGGCCTCGGCAGCTTCGAAAGCAAAGTCGCCCTCCTCGGTGCCATCGGCAATGCCAACCACGCACTCGGTTTCAACCGCTACGACGTCGACGCCTACATGCACGGCCGCCAATACTTCTACGGGCTCACCCTCGGTGCCGGTTACCGCATCGGCGAACATTTCTCCATCTATGGCGGTGTGCGCGGTGTACTCGCCGCAGCCCACTACGATGGCTACCTCCGCAACATCCGCATCAACGGAGGCGATCGCAATGGCAACCAAATGACCTCCGCTCCCGAATACTTAAAGCAAAAGAGCGATGAGTTTGCAAGTGCAGCCGCAACCAACGGAAAGCTCGCACTGACGGCCGCCAACGCCGCCACGCAAGCCGCTGCCGCAGCACAAGCCGCCAGCGCGTCGGGCAACATCACTTTGGCACAATCCAAGAGAGCGGAAGCCAAAGAGCAAGCCCAATTGGCCCAATCCTACAATCAGAAACTCGGCGACTACCGCAAACTCGCCTACACCACCGGCGCCCTCGCCCAAGCCACTCAAGACGTGAGCATCAACGTCCACCAACACGCCTTCGGCCTCGCCCCCATCGTCGGTGCCCACTTCCACAACAGTTTCCTCGACGTGGCGGCCAAATATGAGTTCCGCACCCGCATCGCCTTCGCCAACGATTCGAAGAACAGCGCCACCACGGCCGCTGCCGGCGAGCAGTTTGCCGCCTTCGCCGACAAGACCGAAGTGCGCAGCGACATCCCCGCTCTTCTCACCGTCGGTCTTCGCGTTCGTCCCGTCGAAAGTCTCCGCCTCAACCTCGGCTACCACTACTATTTCGACAAGCAGGCCAAAGCCGGTGTGAAGAACGCCTACAAGAACGACCTCCTCGACCACGGCACCCAAGAGTTCCTCGCCGGTGCCGAATACGACCTCAACCGCCAGTGGGAAGTCAGCGCCGGTATGCAGCGCACCCTCTATCCCAACAACGACCGCATGATGAACGACGTTTCCTTTAACGTCAACTCCTACAGCGTCGGTGTCGGTGTCGGCTTCCGTCTCAATGACCACGTCAAACTCAACGCGGCCTACTTCCGCACCTTCTACGAAAACTACCTCAAAAAATCCGCCGACTACCACCAGACCCTCGCCACCGCCACCAAAATTGCAGCTGTCGGCAATGGTCTGCTCGCAACCAAAGATCCCAACGAGCAAGCCAACATCCTCCGTCAGTCCATCGGCGAAGTGCCCCAAATGGTACAAAGTGGCCGTCTCAGCCCCCAAGGTGCCGACCTCTTCACCCGCACCAACCACGTCTTCGGTCTCAGTGCCGAATTCCGCTTCTGATACTTACCGTTTCTTCATACTCCGGTTCCCCGATCGTCTCGCACGGCCGGGGAACTTTGTTAAAAAACAAACCTCGTATTGCAGCATTCGAATAAAAGATTAATTTTGCAGCAAACAATATCAATATAACAACATTGCAAACAATCCTATTCTTTTCCTTCTCCGTTTGCCCTTTGTCGTAAGCAGCACAGAGCAAAATGATGAACCGACACATCAGGCTAAGCAACCTGAAGTTCAGTACAATTCTCCAACTCGCACTCCCCAAGAAGCACAAAACGAAGTCGCCGACGTCCTCACCGCTATGGACAAGAAGACGCGCAAAGCAAGAAACCGCAAAAGTAAAAACCTAAGCAAAGTCTTCTACACCAATAATCCCGCAAACCTACCCAGCACAATCTCCCCTCCTCCGGTTCGGAGTAACGTTCCCTACTACTTCCAATACAATCTCCAATACTCCATTATTTACACCACCAAATAATGAAATCCATCCAAATACTCTTCCTTCTTCTCTTAGGTCTACAACTCCTCTCGTGCGAAGAGGAATTATACACTCGTGATGAAACGGTCCAATGGACAAACGTACCTAAGCGTAAATTCTCACACGACACGATCCGCGTGAACCTCCCGGCACAGGGAGACACGCTCGAATACATCGGCAATAAATATAATCTTTGGTTAAGAGAGCACGAAAACTTCGAATGCGACACGGTCATTTCCCACTCTGATAAATGGCAAGACACCATAGCATCGGATACGGCCATCTATAAGCACATCACGGTCGTGCTACGAAGAGACCAAGCGCACAAAACCTCAATCTTAAAAATTATGGCACGATCCAACGCGACGTCTCAAAAGGTCAGACTCCCCATCCGAGTTGGCATCTTCCCCATGTACACCGACCCCTTCCTCATCACACAAGAACCGATGCAGTCCACCGAGGGCAAAAAATAGATCGGGCAACAACATGAGACAAGCCCCTTCCGCGCGTTCTCCCTTTCGGGAGAGCGCGCGCTTTTTCGTATCACACTCAGCTCGATACCGAAAGTTCGTCCACTTTATCACTCCACACTGGTCGGGAAACTTTGTTAAAAAACAACCCTCGTATTGCCACATTCAAAGAAAAGATTAAATTCGCAGCAAACCACCCTCATACAACAACTTCATGAATAGTCCTACTCTTTTCCTTCTCGTCAACGGAATTTCTCCCGAGGCAAAGAGTACAATCTACTCCACTGCAATTGGGGTTGGGATGGATATAAGAATGGCTATTATTATTGTCGTGTCTTCAACACCAAGGATGGTCCCGTTTTTGATAATGTACCCACTCGAAGCAACCAAGCCCCATATTACAGATACAATCTTCAGTACTCATTGATAACCCCCATAAAGAATCCGTCATGATCAGAAAAATCCTTTCCCTGCCTACATTGGCACTTTGTTTCACGCTTTGCACTGCGCTCTTTGCCGGTTGTGGAGAAAAAATTGAGGGCTTCGTGACCGAAGTGCGTTGGTCGAATGTCAAAAACCCCGAATATGGTGAATACATCAACATCAGGCTCAAAGCTGAGGGAGAAACTTTCACCACCGTAGGTGATCATTCGTGGATTTCCTTCAGCAACGATGTCTCAACCTTAGATACCTTTACCCGCCACGACATTCCCAAAGTGGACAAGGATACGGCCTACTACAAGGACATACCTACATTTTCAAAGTCCACCAACCGGCACTGCCTGCTAAAGCGCAGTAAACAGCGGTCATGCATAGATCATTGCCCCTATACGGCGGCAATGGTACACCTCCCCTTCCGCGCGTTCTCCCTTTCGGGAGAGCGCGCTTTTTTGTCTCACGCTCAACTCAATGCCGAGCAAATGAAAAGAAATTCGTATTTTTGCACGGAATAGTCCCCTATAAGTAACTCTGAATTCTCCGATATACATGTTCGACAATCTTAGCGAAAGACTTGAACGCTCGTTCAAAATACTGAAAGGTGAAGGCAAGATCACCGAGATCAACGTAGCCACCGACACCGTGAAGCAAAAGGCCCTCGGCCAGAATGTGCTCACCGCCGTGAAGCCCTCGCAACTCATGGTCAAGATCGTTCACGACGAACTCGCCACCCTCATGGGCAGCGAGAGCGTGGACCTCAAACTCGAGCACCGCCCCTCCGTCATCCTCATGGCCGGTCTCAACGGTGCCGGTAAGACCACCCTCGCCGGTAAACTCGCCCTCTTCCTCAAGACGAAGAAAAACCGCCGTCCGCTCCTCGCCGCTTGCGACACCTACCGCCCCGCCGCCATCGAGCAGCTCCGCGTCCTTGCCGAGCAAATCGAAGTGCCCATCTTCATGAATCTCGAAGAGAAAGATCCCGTCAAGATCGCCCTCGCCGCCATTCAGGAAGCCAAGGCCAAGAGCTACGACACGGTGATTGTCGACACCGCCGGCCGCCTCGCCATCGACGAAGCCCTCATGAACGAGATCGCCGCCGTGAAAGCCGCCACCTCGCCCGACGAAACCCTCTTCGTGGTCGACGCCATGACCGGTCAAGACGCGGTGAACACCGCCAAGGAGTTCAACTCCCGCCTCGACTTCGACGGTGTGGTGCTCACCAAACTCGACGGTGACACCCGCGGCGGTGCCGCCCTCTCCATCCGCGCCGTGGTGGACAAACCCATCAAGTTTGTCGGCACCGGCGAAAAGATGGAAGCCCTCGACGTCTTCCACCCCGACCGCATGGCCGATCGTATCCTCGGCATGGGCGACATCGTCTCGCTCGTCGAACGCGCACAGGAGCAATACGACGAAGCCGAAGCCCGCAAACTCCAGCGCAAGATCCAGAAGAACCAGTTCGACTTCAACGACTTCTTGGCTCAGTTGCAGCAGATCAAAAAGATGGGCAACATCAAAGACCTCGCCGCCATGATTCCCGGTGTGGGCAAGGCCATCAAAGACGTCGATGTCGACGACAGCGCCCTGCTCGGTGTCGAAGCCATCATCCTCTCCATGACCCCCTACGAGCGTCGCCACCCCGAGGTGCTCAACGCCAGCCGCAAGACGCGCATCGCCAAGGGATCGGGCAAGACCGTGCAAGACGTCAATCGCCTGCTCAAACAGTTTGACCAAACGCGCAAAATGATGAAGATGGTGAGCGGCAACGGTCTTCGCCAAATGATGAGCCGCATGCCCGGCATGCCGGGAATGCCCAAAGCATGACGCCGCACCACACGCATGACGCCGCACCACACGCCACTGCTCATCGATGGCAATGCCGTGGCCGCACAAATCAAAGCCGACATCGCCCTCACCGTGCGCCGCCACGTGGCCGAGGGCCATCGGCCGCCCTGTCTCGCCACCCTTTTGGTGGGACACGACGGCGGGAGCGAACTCTACGTGCGCAACAAGATTCGCGCCTGCCGAAGCTGTGGCATCACCTCGATCGAGCTTCAGTTTGACGCCGACATCACCGAAGGCGAACTGCTGCGCGAAATCGAACGCCTCAACGCCGACGAAAGCATTGACGGCTTCATCGTGCAACTCCCCCTCCCCTCGCACATCGACGAGCACCGCATCGTTGAAGCCATCGATCCGCGCAAGGATGTCGACGGCTTTCACCCCATGAACGTGGGGCGCATGGCGCTCGGGCTACCCGCCTTCGTGAGTGCCACGCCGCTGGGCATCCTCACCCTCCTGCGCCACTACAGTATCCCCACAGCCGGCAAAAAGTGTGTCGTGATGGGGCGCAGCAACATCGTGGGGAAACCCACCGCGCAACTCATGCTGCAAAAAGAGGGTGCCGACTGCACCGTGACCTGTGTGCACAGCCGCACCGCCGATCTCGCCGCCGAATGCCGCACCGCCGACATCCTCATTGTCGCCCTCGGCAGCCCCGGTTTTGTCACGCCCGACATGGTCAAACCCGGCGCCACGGTGATCGATGTGGGCACCACCCGCGTGCCCGATGCGTCGCGCCCCTCGGGCTTCCGCGTGGTGGGCGATGTCGATTTCGATACCGTCGCCCCCATTGCCGGCGCCATCACCGCTCCACACGTTCTACCCCTGAACCCGGTGGTGCCGACGCACGAAACCATTCGCAATGGTCTTTCCTACTTCCGTGAACTTCCCCGCCATGAGGCCACGATTTTTCACTCCATGGGGAGCGATGTCATTGATGCTTCGGTGTTTTTCTGCCCGCAAATTTAGCCTTTTCGCACTTCCCTCGCAACACGAGAACGAATTCTTTTTTCGAAAACGATGTTGCGAGGAAATGTTTTTTGAAAACTCCCCAACTTTCTGCCGAAAGTTCGCCACTCCTGAACCCTCCCTCCCCCCTTTTCCCGCTCACCCCGTTCACCCGTGGGTGAAGCCCGCCGGCACTTCGCACGCGCACGCACACGTACGCCCACACACGCACCCGCCTCAGTCACTTTTCGTTTTTTGCCTTCACCCCTTCACCCGCACGTCACAAACGGCTATTTTCCAACACGTTAGGTGTGAAGGTTTTGGGAGTGAATGCCTTCACCTTCCCTTCACGCTCCGCCCGCCTACCCTCACGGCACCATGGAGACGAGAAAGAAAAAACGGCGAAAAGGTGAAGGAAAAAAGCAAAAGCCTTCACCCCTAACGCCATGATTCTCTGCAACTTGCCGCATAGGGGTGAAGGAGTGAAGGCAAAAAACGAAAAGTGGCGGACGCGCGCGCGTATCGCGCGCACGCGAGAGGGCGAATGGTTCGTTCACCCGGCGCCCCTCTCTTTTCGCTCCACCCGAACGCGCACTTCCACTGCCTCGCACGCCGATGGTTTGCAGCCCGCCTTGCAAAAATCCTCCCCCGTGCCCAACGGAAGGAAAAACGATTGGACACGATATATTTTTCTCGTAGAAATGGCTATATTTGCCGCATCATTCACTTCACAGCACCTCCCACAATGGAAAAAAAGGTCATCCTCCTCACCGGTGCGAGCAGCGGCATCGGCTACCAAACGGCCGAATATTTGGCCAAACAGGGGCATCGTGTTTACGGTGCGGCACGCCGTGTCGAACAGATCGAAGCTTTGGCACCGGTCGGTGTGAAAGCTTTGCGTCTCGACGTGACTTCCGACGAGAGCATCGAGGCCGCTGTGGCCGAAATCATGCGCGCCGAAGGGCGCATCGACGTGCTGGTGAACAATGCCGGCTACGGTTCGTACGGTGCCGTGGAAGACGTGCCCATCGAAGAAGCACGCCGCCAGTTTGAAGTCAACCTCTTCGGCTTGGCGCGTTTGGTGCAGTACGTCCTGCCCCACATGCGCCGCCGGCAGAGCGGCACGATCATCAACATCTCATCGATGGGTGGGCACTTCACCGCCTATTTCGGCGCGTGGTATCACGCCACAAAATATGCGCTCGAAGCCTTCAGCGACGCGCTGCGCATGGAGACGCGCCCCTTCGGCATCCACGTTGCCCTCATCGAGCCGGGTGCGATCAAAACGCCCTGGGGCGACATCGCGGCCGACCACCTCGAAGCGAGCGCTCGGGGCGGTGTCTATGCCCCACAAGCGAATGCGGCCGCCAAGGCATTGCGCCGCCTCTATCGCGGTTCGCTATTGAGCCAACCCATGGTCATCGCCAAGGCCATCGGCCGTGCGGTGAATGCACGTCGGCCGAAAACGCGCTACCTCGTGGGCTTCGGCGCGAAACCCCTTGTGCTACTCCACACCCTGCTGCCCACACGCTGGTTTGACTACCTCATGACGCACGCCGGTTGATCGCCCCTCAGCCGACTCCCTCGACGGCGCTCACCGGCACCGTGCCCCACACAAAGCGCCCCCACTCCATGCGAGAGTGGGGGCGCTTTTGTGTTTCGCGGTCTGCCATGCGATCCAATCGCACGCGGCCGGCGGATCAATGTTTCGCTCGGCGGCGGAAGTAGGGTGTGGCCAGCTGGTGGCGCAAGATGAGATCGAGCTCTTTGGCCACCTGCGGCTGACTTTCGATCACGTTTTTGTTCTCTCCCTTCTTGAACGAAAGGTCGTAAAGCTGAGCTTCAGAGGCGAATCCGGTTTCGATTTTCGGTCCCCAAGGCACCATGGCGGGGCCTTTCATGGCGGGGATGTATTTCCACCGGGGGGTGCGCAGACTCACCTCGCGATTGTAGGCCATGGAGAGGATGTAGTCGCGCGATTCGCCCGATCGTCCGAGCCAAGTGTCGCAGAAGTTGCGGCTGTCGCAGGCCAAGGTGTCGTTGAGTTCGACGCCGGCGATGGGGGCCAGCGAGCGCACGCCGTCAATGAGCGAGATGAGCGCGCGGCTTTCGCCGCCACGGCGCACGCCGCCTGCGGGCCAGCTCACGATGAAGGGCACGGCGCTGCCGGCTTCGAAGGCGCTGTATTTGCCGCCACGCCACGGTCCGCCGGGACGATGGGTGCCGGCCAAGCTTTCGGCATCGTCGGCATAGCCGTCGTCGAGCACGGGGCCGTTGTCGGAGGTGAGAATCACCAGGGTGTTGTCGGCGATGCCCAGTTTGTGCAGGCCGTCCATGATCTGCCCCACTGTCCAGTCGAGCTGCACGATGGCGTCGCCGCGCAAGCCCATGGGACTTTGGCCGCGGAAACGTTCGTGCGGCCAACGCGGCACGTGCACGTCGTTGGTGCAGAGATACATGAAGAAGGGCCGGTGTGCGCTGTCCTCCGGTTGCTGTGTGGCGGTGATCCAGCGCAGGGCGTAATCGGCGATGGAGTCGGCAATGTTCTCGTCTTTCCAGAGCGCTTTGCCTCCGCCCTTCATGAAGCCGATGCGCGAAATGCCGTTGACGATGCTCATGTCGTGGCCGTGGGAGGGGCGCAACCGGAGCAGCTCGGGATTTGATTTGCCGGTGGGTTCACCGGAGAAATTGCTGCGGTAGCTCACTTGGATGGGGGCCGAGGCATCGTAGTTGCGCACGCGTCCGTTTTCGATGAACACACAGGGCACGCGGTCGGCGGTGGCGGCCATGATGCAGCTGTAGTCGAACCCGAGATCGGCGGGGGTGAGGTCGATCTGTCCGTTCCAGTCCTGCTGTGCGGTGCGGCTGCCGAGCCCGAGGTGCCACTTGCCGATGGCGGCGGTGGTGTAGCCGGCGGCTTTGAAAAGATCGGCCAGGGTGAACTGTTCGGGGCGGATGACCATGGCGGCGTTGCCGGCGGCCACATCGGTGCCGGGGCGGCGGAAGGGGTATTCGCCCGTGAGGAATCCGTAGCGGGAGGGGGTGGAGGTGGAGGCGCAGGCATGGGCATCGGTGAAGCGCACGCCGTTGGCGGCGAGACGGTCGATGTTGGGGGTGTGCACCCGCTTGGCGCCGTAGCACGAGAAGTCGCCGTAACCGACGTCGTCGGTCATGATGACCAGCACGTTGGGGCGCTTCTCGGAGGTGGGCAACACGCGCACGCCGTCGCGCGCTGATGCGCCGACGGGCAACAAAGCGAGGACGAAGAGCGGAAGGGTAATTTTGGACATAGCTCAAAAGGGGAGAAAACGGAAGGAGACAAGCATAGACGGGAAATTATTTCGCCTTGCGGAACGAGCCAATGCGCTGCTCGTCGCTCATGCGACAAATGAGTAGGGCGTCGTCTTTTTCGACAACGATGCAGTTGTCGAGTCCCTGCACGACGACTCTGCGACCGGAACCGACATGCACGATGCTGTCGTGGGTGTCGTAGAGCGTCACGCCGTCGCCCACCACGGCGTTGCCGTAGCTGTCATGCGGCAGTTCAGCGTGGAGCGAAGACCAGGTGCCGAGGTCGCTCCATCCGAAGGAAGAGGGGCGCACATAGACATCGTCGGCTTTTTCCATGATGGCATAGTCGACGGAGATGTTTTCGCAGTTGGGGAACTCCCGAGCGATGGCGGCGCGCTCCTCGGCGGTGTCGTAGAGGGGGAGGAGATTTTCGAAGATGCGCGAAATGGCCGGCGCATAGACGCGGAAGGCATTGACGATGGTGGAAACGCTCCAAACGAAGATGCCGGAGTTCCAGAAATAATCGGACTGTGCCACATAGCTCTGCGCAGTGGCCAAATCGGGCTTTTCGCGGAAACCGTCGACGGCGTAGATATTTTGCTTGCGCGAGGAGGAATAGCTGAGGTCGGCCTTGATGTAGCCGTAGCCGGTGGAGGGGCGATCGGGGTGGATGCCGAGCGTGACAATGGCGTCGGTCTCGGCGGCGAACTCAATACACTCACCGATGCTCTGCGCGAAGGCGGCGGTGTCGCGCACATTGTGGTCGGCGGGCGAAACGACGAGTGTGGCTCGCGGATCGCGCTTCTTGATGCGCCAGGCGGCATAGCAGATGCAGGGGGCCGTGCCGCGCATGCAGGGTTCGAGCAGGACGTTGTCGCACGGCACGTCGGGGAGCTGCTCGGCCACGATTGCAGCATAGCGTTCGGTGGTGACCACCCAGATATTTTCGGGCGGGACAATGCCGCCGAAGCGGTCGACGGTGAGCTGCAACATGGTGCGCCCGCAACCGAGAATGTCGAGAAACTGCTTGGGGCGGGCTTCGCTGCTCATGGGCCAGAAACGACTGCCGATGCCGCCGGCCATGATGACGAGGTGGGTGTGGGAAGACATGGTGAGAGAGGGGGAAGTAAGGTGTGAAAACGATACATGCCGGGGAGCAGACTGTGTGAGAGTCTACTCCCCGGCACGGGTGTCGTCGGGATTATTTACCGGCGTTGGGATCCTTGGCGGCTTGCATGTCGCCCTTGATGTACAGGCGCACGGTTTCGTTGGAGGCATCGCTGCGCACGGTGATCACCTTGGTGAATTCGCCGGCGTATTTGCCGCGTCCGTTGTAGACCACCTTGATCTCACCACGCTTGCCGGGAGCAACGGGTTCCTGAGAATAGGAAGGGATCGTGCAACCGCAAGAAGCAAAAGCTTGCTTGATGACGAAGGGGCGGTCGCCGGTGTTCTTGAACTTGAAGGTGTAAGTCTGAGGCTTTTCCTCGGGGAATTTTCCAAAGTTGTGCTCAGTCTTGTCGAAGGTCATGACTCCCTGAGCCAATGCCGTCATGGCGCTGAATGCAAACGCACCCACGAGGGCAAGTAATTCTTTCTTGAACATAATCGATGATGATGTTTTGATGAATTGGGGACTGCAAATATAAGAAAGATCTGTTATACGTCGTGCTTTAAGCTGCTGTTTTTTCGCGTTTTCGTCGCGAATCAGTATTTTTGCCAAGTGAGAACAACAGCAGCAGCGCAAGAGCGCATTATCCTCGGCATCGACCCCGGCACGAACGTGTTGGGCTACGGATTGTTGGCCGTCTGCGGGAAAAAAGCGGAGATGATCGCGATGGGCGTGATCGATTTGCGGCGCGTGAACGACGTCTATCTCAAGCTCGGCCGCATCTACGAACGCATCATGGGCGTGATCGATGCTTTCCATCCCGACGAACTGGCGATTGAGGCACCGTTTTTCGGAAAGAACGTGCAATCGATGCTCAAACTCGGCCGCGCGCAGGGTGTGGTCATTGCCGCTGCCATCGCCCGCCAGATTCCCATCCACGAGTACGCACCGATGCAAATCAAACAGGCCATCACGGGACGGGGCGCCGCGTCGAAAGAACAAGTGGCGGCGCTGATGCAGCGTTTGCTCAACATTGCCGACGACCGCATGCTCCCTTATCTCGATGCCACCGATGCGCTGGCCGCGGCCTACTGTCACCACATCCACACCACCCGAAACGGCGTGAGAAACCAACTGCCAGCGCTCGAAAAGAAACGAACGGTGGCTCGGAGCTCCGGCGCTTCGTGGGACGATTTCGTCAAGAACAACGCGCATCGCGTACACAATGCTTGAATACGGGCGTTCGTCAGGATCGCTCCTCCCCCATCCGGCGCGGAAGGGGGAGACCACTTTTAGGAACCTGCCTTTATGATGATCTTCACGCATTTCCTTCGTCGCCTATTTCCGTGCTGCGCCTTCTGCCTACTGGCGGGCGGCGCACTGCAGGGAGCAAAGGCACAGACGCTCTTCAACTATGAGATGCAAAAAAGCATCGAACGACAACGCAATGCCCGTTTTGGCATCGCGGCACAACGCATTGCCTTCTTTCAACAAAATGCGCTGATGTATCTCTGGCACAAAATGTCGCAAAACGAGTCGCGTTTGCCGCTGTTCTACCAAAAGTTAGATCGTCAAGCCAATTTCCTCGCCGAATTCCTCACCGTCTACCACCGCCTCATCATCAACAACAGTCAACTCACTGAGGCACAACAAGAACGCTGGAAACGCTATTTTACCGAAAGCTCCCTGCTCCACCCTCTTTTCAACGATCCGAACGATAGTGTAACCCTTCAATTTCTGGACAAAGAGGAGCGTTCCCCCACGCCCTTCTCGCTCGACACCGATTGGGAGACGGCCTATCAAGTCATCATGCAGCATGCCGCGCAAGAAGGCGTCGGTGCGCTGGTGCAGCTCGGGAAATGACCGTCGGCGACTCCGATATTTCGCTTTTTTCCTCCCCCTGCTTTCGTTTCCTCTTTCCCACCTTCGCGCTCTTCGCTTCCTTTTTGTTTTCTCTTTCCCGGCTTTCGTTTCCTTCGCTTGCTTCGTTCGCGCGCTTCTTCCGGCTTTCGTTCTTTCCTCTTCCTTCTTTCGCGCGCTCCACTCCCTTTCGCATTCTCTTTCCCGGCTTCTCGCTTTCCCTCCCCGTATTTACGACATCTGCTCCCCGCTTTTTAGGTTTTCGCCCCTATTTTTTCGGCATCCTCCCCCCTATTTTTGTTGCCTCCTTTCGCCTTTTCATTGCTCAAAAAACACATTCCGCCAATCCGGCGGACGCTCACGAACTGAACTCCCCGATTCTACCCCATTTTCTGCATGATCCACATGGCAGAAAACGGCGCTGCGATTTGGAACATCCCTACAATTTACGTATATTTGCCCTCACACAGCCAAAAGGCAAATACTTCTTCACACCCCCAGGTGCGAAATGCTTCGCAAATATGAGATTTTCCATCATAGTCCCCGTATATAACCGTCCCAACGAGTGCGATGAGCTGCTCGATTCGCTGACGCGCCAAAGTTTCACCGACTTCGAAGTGATCATCGTCGAAGACGGCAGCAGTGTCCCCTGCGATGCCGTCGTGGCCCACTATGCCGACCGCCTTCGCGTCCACTACTATTCCAAACCCAACAGCGGACCGGGACAAACGCGCAACTACGGTGCAGAACGCGCCCAAGGCGACTATCTGCTCATCTTGGACAGCGACGTTCTCCTCCCCGAAGGCTATCTGGCCGCCGTCGATGCCGAACTTAACGCCTCACCCTGCGATGCCTTCGGCGGGCCGGACCGCGCCCACAGCTCATTCACCCCGATGCAGAAGGCCATCAATTATGCGATGACCTCCTTTTTCACCACGGGCGGTATTCGCGGACAGAAGAAAGGGATGGACAAGTTCTATCCCCGCTCGTTCAACATGGGCGTGCGCCGAGACGTATACCAAGCGCTCGGTGGGTTTTCCAATATGCGCTTCGGCGAAGACATCGATTTCTCCACCCGCATTTTCAAAGGCGGCTATCGCTGTCACCTCTTTCCCGACGCCTGGGTCTATCACAAGCGGCGCACCGACTTGCGTAAGTTTTTCAAGCAAGTCCACAACAGCGGCATCGCCCGCATCCACCTTTCGCGGCGCCATCCGGGCACGCACAAATTGGTGCACTTACTTCCTGCCGTTTTCACCCTCGGCGTCCTCTTTTTATTGTTGTGCGCCGTTTTATTAGGTATCTTCGGACAGGGATGTCTCGCTCTCGCGGCACTTTCTCCCCTGTTGCTCTTCGCGCTGCTCATCGGCATCGACGCCACTCGCCGCGAACACTCACCGGGTGTAGGGTGTCGTGCCGTTGCCGCCGCCTTTGTTCAACTACTCGGCTACGGCAGCGGCTATCTCCGTGCTTGGTGGCAGTGCCGCGTGCTGCACAGCGGTGAATTTGAAGCCTTTTCCGAGAGCTTCTACCAATAAATTCCCGTTCCTCCCACACCTTAACTTCCATCACCGTGAAACTCCTCGAACCCTCGGCGCCTACCTTCGATGGGCCACGCAAAAAAGCCATCCACGAGTGGGACACCGGCGATAGGCCGCGCGAGAAATTCATGAGCGAAGGCGCAGACGCCCTCACTCCCGCGGAACTGCTGGCCATCCTCGTCGGCAGTGGCAACGACCGTGAGGACGCCGTGACCCTCATGCAGCGACTACTCGACGACTGCCGCGGCAGCCTGAAACGACTGGGCAAACGCAGCATCGAGGAACTCTGCGCCTATCGCGGCATCGGCCCCGCCAAAGCCGTCACCGTACTGGCTGCCTGCGAACTTGGCGCGCGCCGACACACCGAAGACGCCGACACCGAACAATTCGACAGCTCGGAGAAGATCTACCGCTACTTTTACGAGAAGCTCCGCGACGCTCCCGTGGAAGAAGCCCACATTCTCCTGCTCAACAACAACCTACGCTTCATTCGCAGCGTGCAGGTGTGTCGCGGAGGACTCGACACAACGACCGTCGACGTGCGCATCGTGCTGCGCGAAGCCCTCGTTTCCAATGCAGTGCACGTCGTGCTCTGCCACAACCACCCTTCCGGCAATCCCCAACCTTCGCGTGCCGACGATGAGCTCACCTTCGAGCTTCAGCGGGCCTGCGACGCCGTGCAACTCCGGCTCATCGATCACCTCGTGCTCACCGACGGCAATTATTACAGCTACGCTGACCACCGACGTATTTAACCACAACTCAACACTCAACTCATCCTATGACTCCCGAAGAAAAACTGAAGATCGAAGAACAAATCGTCGAAATGCTCAAAACGGTCTACGACCCTGAGATTCCCGTCGACATCTACAACCTCGGTCTCATCTACAATATAGACCTGGCCGACGACGGTCTGCTCGATATCGACATGACGCTCACCGCGCCCAACTGTCCCGCTGCCGACTTCATCGTGGAAGACGTGCGCATCAAGACGTCGAGCATTCCCGGCATCAAAGATGTGCGCATCAACCTTGTGTTCGAGCCCGAATGGGATCGCGACATGATGAGCGAAGAAGCCAAACTCGACCTGGGTTTCATTTAACTCCCATTCCACCTCCCCCGGCGCATGAACCTTCGGCAAGCACTCCGTTCCGCCCTCGCCCTCCTTTTGGGCGAACGCTGCGTGATGTGCGGCAATCCTCTGCCCGGCGCCGGGGTCTGTCCCGCCTGCTGGCTCCGCCTTCCCTACACCCATCTCGACGGGCGTCCCGGCAACCCGCTGGAACGGCTCTTTTGGAGCGAACCGAACGTTGACCGCGTCAATGCTTTCTCCTGGTACAAACCGGAATATGCCGTGGCCCGCCTCGTTCACGCCTTCAAATACCGCAATCGTCCCGACCTTGCCCGCATGGTGGGGCGCGTCATGGGCACCGCCCTCTCATCGGGCGACTTCTTCGACGGCATCGAGGCCATTGTCCCCGTTCCCCTCTCCCGCCGGCGCGAACAGCAACGCGGTTACAACCAGAGCGAACACATCGCCCTCGGTCTCGCCGACGAACTCCACCTCCCCGTGCGCACCGACTGGATCGAACGCACTGTCGACAATCCCTCGCAAACCACCCTCGCACCGAGCGAACGCCACGCCAACGTCGAAGGCATCTTTGCCCTGCGCGATGTCGGCTCCATCACCGCCCGCCGGTTGCTCATCGTCGACGATGTCATCACCGTCGGCGCCACCCTCAACGCCGTTGCGCGCACCTTTCGTGCCGTTCCCGACTGCCGTTTGCACCTCCTCACCTTTGCCGCTGCCGGTCGTTACCACGTAGGTCGCCTGAGTCCCGCCGACCTCCGGCTGCCCGACCACAGCGCCCTCTACGATCCCCGTCAGCTTCGTCGCTATCGTCCCGACACAAGCGGTCGCCCCCCTTCTCCCCCCACAAATCCCGCCACATGAAGCCCATCTATTTCCTGTCGGACGCCCACCTGGGCAGTCTCGCCATCCAGAGCCGCCGCATGCAAGAGCGGCGTTTGGTACGCTTTCTCGACTCCATCAAACTCAAAGCCGGCGCCATCTACCTGTTGGGCGACATGTTCGACTTTTGGTTTGAATACAAGACCGTCGTCCCCAAAGGCTACACGCGTTTCTTAGGCAAACTCTCCGAACTCACCGACCTCGGCGTCGAGGTCCACTATTTCACCGGCAACCACGACCTGTGGATGCACGATTATTTGGTCGAAGAGTGCGGCGTGGTGCTCCACACCTCACCCTGCACTGTCGAAATCGCCGACAAGATTTTCTATCTCGCTCACGGTGACGGCCTCGGCGTCGAAAGTCGCAGCTTCACCTTCCTTCGCGCCCTCTTCCACAATCGCGTGGCGCAATGTCTCTTCGCCGCCCTCCATCCGCGCTGGGGCGTGAGCTTCGGCCTGCAATGGGCCAAACACAGTCGCCTCAAGCGCGAAGACGGCCGCGAACCGCCCTTCCAAGGCGAGGACAAAGAGCCGCTCATCCTCTTTGCCAAGTCCTATCTCAAAGATCACCCCGACATCAACTTCTTCATTTTCGGGCACCGCCATCTCGACTACGACCTCATGCTCTCCCGCAGCGCCCGCGTCGTACTGCTCGGCGACTGGATCCAACTCTTCACCTACGCCGTGTTCGACGGCGAGCAACTCTATCTCGAAGACTACATCGAAGGCGAATCCGAACCCTAACCCGTTTCGTCTTCCTCCCTATAGTCTGCGGCAGGCCTCATCACGCCGCGCCGCAGACTTTTTCATTCAATGTCCCCCACATGAACGATCTCATTCTCTCCGCCTCCCACGTCTGCAAACGCTTTGCCACTCACACCGCCCTCGACGATGTGAGCATCGACGTGCAGCGCGGCCACATCTTCGGCCTGCTCGGTCACAACGGCGCCGGCAAAACCACCCTCATCCGCATCATCAACCACATCACGGCCCCCGACAGCGGCACCGTCACCTTCGACGGACATCCGCTCACGCAAAACGATGTGGCACACATCGGCTACCTCCCGGAGGAACGCGGACTCTACAAGAAAATGAAAGTCGGCGAACAGGCCGTCTACCTCGCCCAACTCAAAGGCCTCTCCGCCCGCGAAGCCAAAAACCGCTTGCAAGCCTGGTTTGAGAAACTCGAAATCACCGATTGGTGGAACAAGCGTCTCGAAGAACTCTCCAAAGGCATGCAGCAAAAAGTGCAATTCATCACCACCGTGGTGCACCGCCCGCCCTTGCTCATTTTCGACGAACCCTTCTCGGGC
>QWCC01000056.1_pt1 | contig 68363 bp, 52 predicted proteins | sample 1972491 | NCBI WGS metagenome assembly QWCC01 (sample SAMN09866718, study PRJNA288562) | Human oral metagenome isolate term5_saliva, whole genome shotgun sequencing... | isolation source: mouth | host: Homo sapiens | place: USA: California
TCTTTAAATTGTATAACATCTTTTTAAGTCTTATCAATGGTTTATTCAAATCTGTGTTCATCGTCTCCTCCGATGTTTTCATTCGGATTCCAATCTTCTTCACTAGAGTTATTTGCATCAGGAGTTATCGGCTTACTAAAACATATCATGCCCTCATACTCACAATTAATTCGCACCACTCTCGGTGGAATATAGGTTCTCTTCTTTCTCATAAATGGTTTAATTGTATTTGTTAAATAGTTTTGTTCTAATATAGAAAACGGCGTATTAATTGGCTGCAAAGGTATTAATAAACCTTTATTTACCCCCCCCATTTTTGTTAAATAAGCATAAACTATATATAAAACAGTTGCGTTTGCAAATAAAGGAAAGCCTCTCCCCCAGCCCAACTACAGCCTCTCCCCCAGCCCAACTACAGCCTCTCCCCCAACCCCTCTCCGAATGGAGAGGGGAGTAGATAGTACTGTTTGCAAATAAAGAAAAGCCTCACCCCCAACCCCTCTCCGAATGGAGAGGGGAGTGAAAACCATTGTTTGCAAATGAAGGAAAGCCTCACCCCCGCCCCCTCTCCGAATGGAGAGGGGAGTGAAAACTATTGTTTGCAAATGAAGGGGGTGTTTCTTTGATGCAAGGAGAGGCTCTTCTCGACATAAGCAAACGCCCTTCTCGATTGCAGAAGGGCGTCTCTTTAATTTCAAAATACAATTACCTCTATTCCCACTTACCATCCTCTCCCATCCTGCTAGTAGTCTTCACTCCCCTCTCCATTCGGAGAGGGGACGGGGGTGAGGCTGTTTCCTTAATTTCAAAATACAATTACCTCTATTCCCACTTACTATCTTCTCCCATCCTACTAGCAGTATTCACGCCCCTCTCCATTCGGAGAGGGGACGGGGGTGAGGCTGTAGTTGGGACGGTGGTGAGCCCGTTAAGCTAGTTGTTCGGCTTCTTCTCCCCATCAAGCAACCCATCAAAAGAAGAACCCCGAGAGCTCTTCTTTATAGAACTCTCGGGGTTGCAACATTACTAAAGTATTCGTTTAATAATAAAAACTACTATTATCTTACGCTAATTGTACCAAATCTCACCACCGAGTAAATGCTTTGCACTGGCGGTCTCCTGATTACTCTGATTCTCGAAGTCATAGTCATCGAAGAAATCCAAGGTCTTAGTTTCTTTCATTGTAATTACCTCCGTTAATTAGATTAATTAGTAAATTCAATGTTCATACATCGTTAAATGACATGGACAAAGATAGGTAAAATAATTGTAAAAAGCAAGTGATAACATCTTAAAAGGCTATTTTTTAAACATTTTTTACCTGCTCCTTACCTTTGTCTAACCCTCCCCTCGTAATCTCACTGATAGTCAGTAGTTTGCAAAGACAGCCCTTCCTTGTGAGAAGGACACAATCCGCTTGTTTATTAAATGACAGATATTAGGTACGAAAGGACATTTTTTAAAGACAAAAGAACATAAGAACAAAAGTATTGTTAACGCTGAAGAAGATGGGATAAGTTTCATATTATCACCTCTCCACATCCCCTTTTACAATGCAAACAAGGATAAGCAAACCTACTTCACGTATCTAACATAATATAAGAGCCTTGCTAACATCACTGTCCGCAAGGCTCACTAAAGTCATTTAAAAGACTTTCTTTTAACTATGAAAATTCTATATGAAGATACTACTTCAGCATTGATAAGAGTCGAGATACATCTCTATTCCTCTCTTATCAACCACCTTTTTGTACCTAACTATTACTCAACAACATTGATAGCCTTTGACCCAACAAGTTGCTTCACGGCTGTTGCTTCACTCCCCGCATCCACATATATCGTCTTTAAAGACGTGTTTCCATCTATAATAAGATACTCGTAATCTTCGTCAAAGTCGCCATTGTTCTTTAGATTTAGCTCTGTCATTGCAGGCATATTCTCGGCTTCTATGTTGCGAACAATAGGATTAGAAGATAAGTCAAGTTTCTTAATTGGATTATTAGATACGCTTATCTGGAAGAGCATTGGCAAGTGCGATGTATCAAGCTGCTTAAGTTGATTGTCATAAACAAAGAGGAACATCAACTTAGGAAGGTCCAGTGTAAGCGACTCAAGAGCATTATCATAAAGGTTAAGACGCTGCAACACTGGTAGATTCTCAAGTGTTATTTCCTTCAATACATTGCTATTAGCATGCAACTGTTGTAGTGCTGGAAGATTACGAATGGTCATCTTCCTGATGTTATTCTTAGTGACTTGAATCTGCTCAAGGGCTGGTAAATCTACAGCAGTAAGTTCCGTAAGGGCTGCACCATTAGCCATAAGAAGCTGTAACTTCTTTAGTTGGCTAATATCAAGGCTACTTATATTGGTTCGCTGGACGTAGAGTTGTTCCAAGTTAATATTCTTAGAGAGATCAAGAGCTGTGAGTTCTGTATCATAAAGACGCAAGTCTTTAAGATTAGTCATCAATGATACATCTAGCTTTGTGATGTTATTACCACATAAGTTGAGCGTCTCCAAACTGGCTAACTTCTCAATAGAAGCAGCGTTGGTAATATCTTGATTCTTCAAATTCAGTGCTCTTAAATTCGTGAATTGCTCCAATCCTACAACGCTCTTGATAACCTTATCGGGGAGAGCATCACCCTTACTGTCGAAATGGAAATCAATATCTGTAACCGCTTTTGCCTCTTCTGGGGTTATTTCTCCATCATTATCTTTATCAATAGAAGGCTGCATTGCAAGGAGTTGACGCTTCAAGTTAGCATCCTCAAAGGCGATGGGTTGCTTGTTAGGATTCTGCTTAACAGTAACAGGACACTTCAGTTCGAGGCGCTCTCCCTTACTTTTTACAACTGCAATAATATTCGTCTTGCCAACACCGACAGCCTGGACATCTGTCTTATCATGCGTACGATTGACTGGAGAAGCTATATTATCGGCACCAGTTATCCAAAAGACTTCCACGTCTTGAGGTACACCTGTAAGTGTCACTGTCGCTTTATCCCCCACTGTAAGCGTAAGTTCACTTGGATTCAATTGAGGTTTCAACGTCAAAACAACATCTTCTTTATCACGACAAGCTGTGAGTAAGAAGATGAACAATGTAGCAAACGCTGCATATAATAATCTCTTCTTCATAATAAGTTGGTGTTTTTTGTTAATAATGTAAGCCCAAACGTAAGGTCTTAAAACCTCGTTTTTGCTCTCGTTGCGGCTGTCACTACCTCACGTAAGAAGGGTTCGTCCATCGAAAGAAGCGACCCTACAAAGGTCTCTGTACTAAAGGTTGCACCCGTAGCTGCCGCAAAGATTAGGGAATTAAGGCGGTTACCATTCACGACATTACCATCAAGATTGCAATTCATCTCACCTGTCTTTGTCGTAAAGAAGCTACCGGAGAAGACCCCACTATCATTACTTACAATAGATTTACCGCCTACCTTTGTACTATACATCAATAGGAAGACATTCGCCGTCATGCTTGTTCCATCTCCTTTAATATCACCTGTAAAAGTTCCCACATTATCAATAGACTTTAAAGAGAGCTTTAGGTTTGCCTCATCAAAGGTCACTGGAATCTTCCAATCGAAGCCTGCACTAGTGCTGCTAATATGCAGGAATAGCTTACCAGACTCTTGCACAAAGTTTGCAGGGAACTCTATACCACGTTGCTGACCATTAGCATTGTAAGTTCCAACCAATAAATAAGACTTATCAATGATATCTGCTAAAGCGCCTTGGGTCACTACGATGGAATTACTAACATTCCCACTGCTGTAATTAATCTTAGCTGTTCGAACACGCCCTGTGGTATTTTGTGTATATTTCACTATGAATTTATCATCATCATAACTTGCTGTAAGCCATTCAGCAGTCGTTGTTATGTTTATATCATTGGTGTGTTCGAGGGCAAATTGCTTCTCTCCTGCTTGGTCATTAACAATATAAGAAGGTTCAGCCTGCAATGAAAAGACTAGCCCAGTCTGCTGAACTGTAAGCTGTGTAGAGTCTTTTCCACTCTTAATAGTAAGTCTTGCAGAACGCCCATTGCCACTCTCATTAGGCTGTGCAACGACCTTTACGGTCTTTCCTTCAACCGTCGCAACCGCCCAAGAACTATTCAGAGTAGCAGAGATAACGCCTGGTGCTGTCACTTCTACACTCCCTTCGCCACCTTTAGCACCGAAGAGAACATTTGCTTTCACTACTTGTACTTGAGATTCCATCACGTAAGGATTCTCTGTATCATCGCTACATGCAACCACAACAAATAGGGTGGTTAGCAGCATAAACATCGAATATAACTTCTTCATCACATATATTTTATTAAAAAAATCGGTGTATCCTAACTGCTAAGAGCATTCTTCCGTTCCAACAGCAAGGCTACACCGAGAATATTAAGTGGGAACTTTTATCTAGTTCTTAACGATCTTCAACTTCTTAAACGACTCGTAGCTGCCGAGGTAATTACCTGCATCTGTACCCTCACCTTTGAATGCTGCCATCCAAATAGCTTCTACTGCACCACCTAAAGAAGACTTTCCTGTGAGAGCGCCAGAGGTTTCATAGGTGCCTGCAGCATTCTTGGTATAACTCAATGGGAAGCTACAAGTGAATTTACCATTGTACCCTGACCATTGATTACCCTCATAGAAGAAGATGTTGTAGAAGTACCATGTATCGCCACTAGACATCAATGACTTTCCAATTAGCTGTCTACTTTCCATGTCCAGAGCAAGTTTCTCGGAATTCCAAGTCAACTCTATGGTAACAGGAACGTTGCTGGTCGTCCACTTCATGAGTATCTTTCCATCTGTCTCACGGCTTATTGTAGCTGGAGTAGTTTGTGCGGCGTCATAGAAATCATTGAAGTATAAGGTGTAATTACCCGCTACATCCTTATCAAAGTCAGCCTGTGTGACAGTGATAGTAGACTCTCCATCAGCTGTCTTGACCTTGATAACGGCCTTGTTGATATGCCCCGATGTATTGGCAGGAGCCGATACCTTAATACCATTAGACGTCTTTGTAACTGTCAGCCATTCAGAGCCTTCAGAGGTTGTAACCGACTGGATATCATCGCCAACATAGAGTTCTCTCTCGAAAGCATCGTCGTTCTTGGATAGTTGAGGGGTGAAACCATATAGCACGATATTGGCGTCTTCCTTTGCAGTGAGCTTGTTTCCCTCTGCATCAAAGGTCATTTCGCTAACCTTCACACCATTGAAATCCAATGGACTATAGAACCGGATGCCCTTATCAGTAAGTGTGTAAGCAACCTTGCTGGCCACTTCTTTATCGCCAACTGACAAGTTTAGCCTGTGATTAGAGAACTTCATCACAACCTTCTTGTCCCCAACTCTACCCTTGCCTTCGGACATCTTGAAGGTAGATTTCATCTTTTTAACGGCTGTGAGGTACTCCGTCATGGTCTGATCAGTCAACTTACGGAGGTACATCACATTCTGATTGCGCTTTCCGTGTACCACGATTAAATCACTGCCAATGCTATCGATGACAAATTCGAAGTCTCCACCGAACGCCGTAGTCCGGTCAGAACTAGGCGTAGCAAGGTAGTGCATCCATGCATTATACGTATCGAACGTCAGCACAGGACCATCATCAGCGGTGGTCTTATATAGAGATGTGATTAGATTAGAGGGGTTGGGAGATAATTCACTACCAACGGTTACCTTATCCGCATCAAACTTCAATACAAAAGCAAAGCCTCCGTACTTCCGTGTCTTATCGGGGTACATATCTAAAACCCATCCCTTCTCTGAACTTGCTAACACATCCTTTGTCTTGTCGAGATAGTCCTTCATCTGTGCAGCAGACGACTCAGGAAACACATCCTCTTGATTCTTCAAACATGACTGAAGCGTCAATGCGGGAAGAAGGAGGAATAAATATGCTAATAACTTATTCATCTTCATAATCTTCAATACTTATTAATTATTGACGGTAAGGTCGGTCAGATTAACTCTGCCAGCCACAATATCATCCTCACGTTGGAGCACAGTCTCACGCAACTTATCAAGATCTATCTTCCATTGTGTCTTCATGTACGACCGAACAATGTCCAGTTTCTGTTGGATGAGCTTAGCCCCGTCGGTTCCAGCCTCCGTCATCCACGCATCCCATTGGGTCTTTGGATTAGTGATATAGATAGATAACATCTCTGCGAAGTCCTCCACATGTGAATGCTGCGCATAGGCTGAGATGAATCCATGCTTCAGGTAATACTCCGGCTTCCAATATGGCTCTTGACTCCAAGCATCGGACACGTACCCAGTACCCGTAATGAGTTTGAAGTTTGCAGGGTAGTCCTTTGTCTGATTCATAATGTGTGTGAACTCATGATGAATCGTCTTCAAATAATAGGTGTTGAGCTCTTCTCTACTCGTCAAGAACTTATCTAGATGATTAGTACCAGCCAGAAAGATTTTCTTTCCACCCTCGGCAGTACCCAAGATCATCGTTCCATTGTTCTTAAACTCGAAGTCACCAACAGCATAGAACATCTTTGGGAAGTAAGCACGAGTGAAGTTCACGCCTGCCACTTGATCGTAAGCCTCCAAGCAAGAATACTTCACGATGTGTGCCAATTTGACTGCATCTTCCACCTTTGCAGGTATGTTGAAATAGTTCATATCAGTCTCGTTATCCTTGTAACGATAGAGGAACTCAATATTATAAGGTGCTACGAAATTGGCATCCAACCACTTGTCAAACTCGCTGTTGCCGGTTTCATCAGGCTGAATAACACTGGTGCTGTCCAGTTTATCCTCACTACAAGCAGTGAAGGTCATACCTGCCATCGCCAGCAATAAGCTATATATAAAGTATTTGTTCATAACTTATGTCTTATTTAAATAACCAACATTATCAATTCTTCGAAGCCCTTATGAGCTTGTTAGAGAAGTCCACATCCGAGGTAACATTATTGAGGAATTTGTCCAAAGGACCAGCTGGTGCCACCACTGTTGAGCTCTCCCCATTACGTGGGTTAGGCTGTACTCCGGCGTTACGCTGCGGTAGAGGAATCTGAACAGCACGACGTGGATCGTCTTTCTTCAGCACATCCAAGACCTTACTTGGCTGACCGCTGGCATCCATTTCACGGCGTGGAATCTCAATACCATAGCGTTTGATGTCCCACCAACGCTTACCTTCTTGTACTGTCTCAATGCGTCGGAAGCCCAATACACATTGTAACATCGTCTCCTGTACAGAGCCTTCTGCGTCGATATCAAAGGCTGGGTGGAGGTGTTTCTTTACTGTTGACTGCAAGTGATCAACGTCATCATAACAGTAATTCACGCTGTTATAGAAGTTTTGAATCAGTGTTGGAGTCAACGTAACAGTGGTTTTTACAATGTTGTGCATCCATGCGTTGAGATCTTCGCAGGCCTTGTCATACTGTTTCTTCATTATGAGTGCCTCTGCTCTACTAAGCAAGACTTCATCCGTAGTAAACAATGGCAAGGTCAGACGACGGAATCCCGTCTGTGCCACAGGGTCAGTATATTGGAACTTATAAGCCATCTTGTTAAAGAGACAAATATCGAAGTTTGCACCCGCCATATTAAGTGGTCGCTTGTAATAACCGCCTGATCCCCATACATTGTTAGCCAAGATGTCCTCGTTAGCACCAAGGTATCGACCATGAGAATAGCGCTTGTAAACAACGTATGCGCCGAGGTAGATACCTGAAGAAGAGTAGAAGTCGGAGAACATAAGGTTACATCCTAGGTCCGCACTGATATAATGATTGATCAATGCCTCATTATCATCTGCCATACTTCCGAGTACTGACCAGTCACGCAGCGGACCACGCTGACCACCCAAACAGAGGTCGGCATACTTGATAGCCTCATCCCATTTCTCATAGAAGAGATAGAATCGAGTGGCAAAAGCATAGGCTGCTTTCACATTGAAGTGATACTTAGGCACCTTATAGTTATCGCCTACCAATGGTAAAGCCTCCTGCAAGTCCTTATCAATCTGTTCGTAGACTGCAGCTACAGAAGCACGTTCGTACTTAGCAGTAATCTTCTCCACTTTCGTTGACAAAGGCACTCCTAAATCTTTTGTGCTCGTCTTTGTATTGTAAGCAAGACCAAATTCATTGACCAAGATAAAGTGTGCATAAGCCCTACAGAGCAATGCTTCCGCTTTCAGCTGTTGTGCTTTATCATCCGAGAACTTATACTCTTTGAGTGATTCGAGTACCTGATTCGCATTGGCGATACAATTATAACATGACGACCAAAGGCGTGAAGGCGCCTCATTCGGAGACTCAGTAACATCCTTCCAGAAGTATATCTGGTCACCCAAACGACCTCCGTTAGGATTCTCTGCACCATAGTAATCAGCATTATCCGACATCAGTTCGTTCACAAGAGTGTATTCGTAAGCAGGATAGGAACTTGTCAGAAGGTCTGACATCTTATCCTCCGTGTCAAGAACAGTACGATTATCTGGCATTGTATCAAGGTAGTCATCGCAAGAAGAAAGCGTAGTTACAGATACTGCTGTAGCCAGAACCGATAGGAAAATATATTTCTTTTTCATATTGTAAATATCTAACTATTATGAGAATACAGTTTCTTATTGTCTCTCTTAAAGTCCTAATCTCAGCGTCAAAGTAAACTGCTTTGGTGTAGGAACAGCCACACCACCAGTATTGAAGAACTCAGGATCCTGTCCGTTGAGCTTCTTATCAGCATAAATCAAGAAGAGATTGGTTGCTTGAAGTTTCATTGCTAGTGTGTTAACACCCAATGCCTTCACAACAGACTTAGGGAAGTCGTAACCCAAAGAAATCTCTTTCATACGAATGAAGTCGCCCTTTGCCACACGAACATCTGAATAGTTATATGCGCTGTAAGCATACTTTAGATTAGAATCATTGAAGTTCTGACGGCGAGAAGCTATAACAGGAACATTCGTAACCTTCTCATTTCCGGGTACAATCCATCGGTTGCGGAACTCCTTAGTCATGGATGTTAGGTCGTCATACTCATTGCTGAAGACATCGTCCAAACGAATTACATTACCGAAGGAATAAGTAACGAATACATTTAAAGAGAAGTTCTTGTAACGGAAGGAGTTACCCAATGAACCCGTAAATGTAGGGTCGATAGGTCCTTCATACTTGAGGAACTTAGTCTTCTCTTTGTCGCGTTCCTGGAAGTAAATGCCTGTTGTGGTAATATTACCATTCTGATCGAGGAACGTTGGGAGTCCTTCTTTATTCAAACCACGGAACGGAATAGAGAACATTGAGCGTACTGGATAACCCACGAGTGGGAAACCTGTACCCTGCACAAGGTCTAAGATACGTGCAGGAGAGTAAAGGTCAGTAATCTTATTCTTGGTATGTGAGAAGATAAAGTCACTGTTCCAAGAGAAGTTCTTACGCTTAATATTCTGTGTAGAAAGTGTGAACTCCAAACCATGTGAACGCATAGAAGCAACGTTCGCACGCAAGAACTCACCATATAACTGGCTATTGAAGTAACCAATGAGGTCATAGTTATTACGCCAGTAAGCATCTATACTGAAGTTAATGCGATTGCTCAAGAAACCTAAGTCAGCACCGATGTTGAACTCATGCTTCTTCTCGTAAGTAAGATCGGAGTTACCCATTGTCATGCTCATACCCGTTTCTGACAAGCTAGCGAATGGACGCCAAGGGGTTGAACTACGATAGATTGGCAACGCATTGGTCACATTTGGACGGTCACCCGTTAGTGAGTAACTCAAGCGCAAAGTAGCATGTGTGAGTGCATCCTTAAATGTATTGGCAAACCAACTCTCCTCATGTGCATTCCAAGCAGTTGATATGTTCCATGTAGGAAGCCAACGGGCAGAACGTGCCTTACCTAAGTAGTTGGTTCCTTCATAGCGTACGGTACCAGTCACCTGATAGCGATGTGCGAAAGAGTAAGTGGCAGTTCCGAAGAAAGCAGCACTACGATAATGGGTGTTAGTCATCAAGAAGTAATCCGACTTCTCCTCCTGTCCTTTCTTGAAGACTTGGTATGCGTAGAGAGGAATCTCGCCTTTTGAGTACTGCATACCCCAGCCACGGAACCATATTGAATGGCGGTTTGTATAGTTTGTTTCCATACCACCATAAACGTTAACGATGTGCTTCTCTGCAAATACATCATTATAAGAGAAGGAGAGACGGGTGTCCCAACCGAACGAGCTATTATCTGTTCTCTCATAGATACCACCATAAGGAAGAACCGTGATAGGCAAGTCGTAGATGTGATCAGGGTCTTTGTACAAGAATGGGTTAGTCTTGCGAATAGTTGCTGTACCCATCTCACGATAAGCAAGAGCTTGATTTGAATTATCAAGGATATTATGCTCCTGCGATGTAGCAGCCGACTTTACAGCAGCCAAGAAGGTAAACTTCAACTTAGAAGTAGGCTTATAATCAATGCTTCCCGATATACGGAAATCGTGCACAGCAAGGTCGATATAGTTATTATTCAACTCACTGAAGATATTGAAAGGAGCATAACTACGTGTGTAGAAGGTATGTGCATCCAATGCACGAGATGTATTCAGCGCATAAGAATAAGGGTTGATATCGAAGTCACGCTTTACTGTTCCTGTTACAGGATCAGTATCTGAACTCAATGTTCCTGGTGCTTTTTGCTTACGATAAGAGGCGTTGCCAATGAGATTGACAGAGATCTTCTTACTTATATTATGTGTGAAATTGAGGTTTGCGGTATAGCGTTGAACCTTGCTATCGAGCGTCCATCCTGGGTCAAACATAGCTGATAAAGAACCATAGTATTGGCTCTTATCCGTACCACCAGACACACTTACAGAGTGATTATGCATGATGGCGTTAGAGAAAAGCTCATCAAACCAGTTTGTATTACGGTACTCTGCATCACGAAGATACGCCAGTTTAGCAGCTTCCGTATTAGGAAGTCCGAACTGCCCCTTGTCTGGATCGTATTGAGTTATCAGTTGATACATCTTTCCGTAGATACCACTATTGGCCGCATTAGCCGTTTCTGCATAGTTAAGATAGCCCTTTTGCTGCAATTCCTGATAGATTGCCATCTGGTCCTGAGAGTTCATTATGTTGAAATTGCGGTAACTTGGCTTCAGTCGCAAGGTGTATTCTCCAGTGTAATTGATGTGTGCTTGACCTGCACGACCCTTCTTTGTCGTTACAACAATCACACCCGCCATCGCGCGCGCACCATATATAGAGGTGGCAGAACCATCCTTTAGGATCTGAAAACTCTCTATATCGTCAGAGTTCAAACCTGCAATAGCAGAAGAGATAAGCGTGTTAGCGTCACCTGAAGAGAGTTGGTCAGCCGATACATCGACCACATCTTCCATGATGACACCATCTACCACCCATAGAGGCTTTGATGATCCGAAGATAGAAGTAGCACCACGCACACGAATCTTAGGTGCTGTACCAAAGGTTCCTGATACGTTTTGAACACTCACACCAGCGGCTTTACCTTCCAAAGAACGGCTCACATCCGCCATACCATCAATCTTCGCTTTAGAGGCATCAAGCTTTGTTGCCGCACCAGAGAACAATCTCTTGTCCTGTTGGGTCATACCTGTAACGACAACTTCATTTAATGTGTGATTGTCATTAGTAAGCGTTACCACCATTCCAGCCTTAGGACTTAAGGTTTGGGTTGCCATACCAATGTAACTCACGACAAGCTTCTTTCCTGCAGGAACATCAAGTGAGAACTTACCATCAATGTCGGTAACTGTACCCATCGTCGTGCCTTGTATCATAACAGAAGCACCTATGATGGGATCACCATCGTCCTGAGAAATAACAGTACCAGTAATCTTTGTTTGGCCGAAAGCTGTACCAATTGACAGCAAGAGAGCAAACAAGAATAGTGCTAATCTTTTCTCCATAGATCTCGTTTTTGATTTAACTGAATTGAAAATAGTGATATTATACTATTAAATACGTCGCTCAGCAGTAACGCTTCGCATAGTTATTTTAAGTATAGAATTAAGTCTCTTTGTTTATGGCTTTCGCCTTCTTCAAATGTTATTAGTTGATAATTATTATAGTTTAAAACCTAACGTGCATGGCAAGTAGGCTCGATGACAAATTTAGATAATAAATAGAAAAAAAACAAGTAATTGATATAAAAAAATACAATTCAGCCTTTATTTTGTTGCAAGTATCATTATTTATAATCTAAAAATTCATGTTTTATGCAGCGAAAGAGGTGCTTACAATATAAAAAATGTAAACAAAACACGCATTAATTAACACTTGGTTATTATAGAAGAGGGACTGCACTACGAACTAACTACGGGCTCACAACAACCTATCTACAGCCTCTCCCCCGTCCCCTCTCCGAATGGAGAGGGGGGGTGAAAACTATTGTTTGCAAATAAAGGGGGCGTCTTGTCAAATTGAAGAAAGGCTCTTTTCATAACGAAGAAACGCCCTTCTCGATTGCAGAAGGGCGTTCCTTTAATTCTAGAATATGATTACCTCTATTCCCGCTAACCATCCTCTCCCATCCTACTAGCAGTCTTCACGCCCCTCTCCATTCGGAGAGGGGTTGGGGGTGAGGCTGTAGTTGGGTTGGGGGAGAGGCTGTAGTTGGGTTGGGGGTGAGGCCTCCCCTTACTATCAGAACACATCTTTCTCACCTTTTCTTATAACCTTTAATAATAAGAATAGATAATATTACGCTTTATAATTGACATACATCAAGAAACATCACAGTCGATGAAAAATAACCTTGAAAACGTTTGTCACTTCAAAAAAAGGGTGTACCTTTGCATCGTAATCAAGATACAATACGTATCTAATTACCAATGAGGTCTTAGTATCTTTGTAGGTACATAAGGTTGCTCAGGATTACAATTTGAATAAGAAGATTTGTTTAGGTTAGTAATAGATTTAGGTTTTTAGTTATATTTTAGGTAAAGATTGTAGAAACATCAACGTCGTGAGACGAAGGTTATTCGGAGGTAACGGAAGAGCGGAAGCTCTGCCGTTTTCTTTTTTTTATAGGGCTTATGAAGAACGTTGAAGTGCAATTTGATTTATATTATTAGGTGTTTTCTCAAAGACAGAAGGACGATTGCCTCTGGTGCTACCAAGGTTTCAAAGGACTTCGGGAAAGCTGGTTGTCAAAAGGAATTAGGGCGATATTATGAGGTTAGTAACACTCGATAAAAGAGAAAAGCTAGTCGCCTTAAGATTTCTAAGACAACTAGCTTTTTTATTTCTAAGAGCTTGTAAGGTTCTTTTCTATACCTTATCCTATAAATAAACAGCCTATTTGGAAGACCACCGCACTGACCACCCACGCCAGAGCTGTGGTGTAACTGGCTGCGAAAAGAGCCCATCTCCAACTGCCCGTCTCGCCTTTTATCGCTGCAATCGTGGCTATACAAGGGAAATAAAGGAGCACAAAAAGGAGGAAGCAGAAGGCTGTCAGCGTTGCTATTGGCTGTGCTTTCTCATAAGAAATACCATGTAATTGCGCCACATCTTGCGTTATCAGTTCGTGTAACTTCACATACTTCCCTGATTCGGAACTGAAGTTACTATCGTCCTTAAAGCTATCGTCGTTAGAATAAAGCACTCCCATCGTGGAGGCAACAATCTCTTTTGCACCCACACCAGCCAACAGTCCGACATCTAACTTCCAGTTGAATCCCATCGGACGGAACACTGGTTCGACCGCATGACCTACTCTTCCGATGTAGCTCTGCTCCTGTTGTTGCTGATTGGAAACGCTCGGATCATCCGTATGAGGGAAGTAACCGAGTGCCCAAACGATGATGGATGCAACCAAGATAATGCCTCCCATCTTCTTCAAATACTGCTTTCCCTTCTCCCAAGTATGCCTTCCAATCGCCTTCCAAGTAGGGAATCGATAAGGAGGAAGCTCCATCACGAAGGGCGTATCTTCACCTTTTACAACGAAGGCAGAGAACAATCGACTCATTACAATAGCCATTAACACACCGATGACATAGAGTGACAACATGGCTAATGACCGATATTTAAGGGCAAAGAACGAACCTGTTATCATAACATAAATAGGTAGTCTTGCCGAACAACTCATCAATGGAAGGATCAACATTGTTATGAGTCTACTGCGCTGACTCTCAATGGTTCGGGTAGACATCACCGCTGGTACGTTACAGCCAAAGCCCATGATTAATGGAATGAAGGACTTTCCATGCAGTCCCATCTTATGCATTAAGCGGTCCATAATGAATGCCGCGCGTGCCATGTAACCGCTATCTTCCATGTAAGAGATGAAGAAGTAGAGGATAAGAATCTGTGGTAAGAACACGATAACAGCCCCAACTCCACCGATAACTCCTTCTACTAACATCGCTTTAACAGGTCCGTCAGGCATATTCTGGCTGATGAAGTCGCCTAACCAGGCTACTCCTGCATCGATCCAGTCCATTGGGTACTGTCCAATAACGAATGTTGCGGTGAACATCAAGAGCAAGATTAAGAAGAAGATAGGGAACCCTAAGTACTTATTCGTTAGTATCTTGTCGATGAGATGGGTTGTGTGATAGGTGTCTTTCTTATCTCCTGTGGTATAACCCGACTCCTCCAAGGCTCCATGAATGAACCCGTATTTAGCGTCCATGATGGCTGTTTCGCAATCGTTGTGCGTTTCCTCCTTCACACGTTGCGCCGCTCTGTCACGGTGCTGGAATATTTCTAGGGAATCGCCAAGCGGTTGGATGAGTCGTTCCACATCCTTATCGCCTTCAAGGAGTTTGATAGCTAGATAGCGGGTAGAGTATTGCTGACGCAAACCAGGGTAGTTCTTCAAATGTTCCTGAATATCTTTTATACCCTGTTCTATCTCATGTCCGTGGTTAATATGGATGTGTCTGAACTGTAAACTCTCATCTTCTTTGCCCTCATAGACGGCTATCACCTGATGAAAAAGCTCTTTCACACCACGTCCAGAGGTAAAGACTGTGGGCACCATAGGCGTTCCGAAGAGCTCAGATAACTTCTCGTAATCAATATGGTCGCCCCTTTCTTCGGTCTCATCATACATATTTAAGGCACAGACCATGCGCACGTGCATGTCAATGAGCTGTGTGGTGAGGTAAAGGTTACGCTCTAAATTGGACGCATCGATGACGTTGATGACGATATCGGGCGTCTCCTCGACCAACTGTTTACGCACATATAGCTCCTCAGGACTATATGCTGACAGGCTATAAGTGCCTGGTAAGTCGACGAGATGGAACTCATATCCTTCATACTCAGCACGTCCCACCTTCGCATCTACGGTCACTCCGGAGTAGTTACCCACCCTTTCATGCGCTCCAGAAGCGAAGTTGAACAAGGAAGTCTTCCCACAGTTAGGGTTGCCAACGAGTGCTACATTGATAGTCTTAGTGCGTCGTTTCGACTCTTCCGATGGTTCCGAAGGCATCAAGGCATGGTCTTCTTTATCATACGGATCCGCCATTGTAGCCGTATTCAGGTTCTGTTTCTTGTCCTGGGAATCGCCTTTTTGCACCTCATCAAGGCGCACAACCTCTATTTGGTCAGCCTCGCTATGACGCAAACTGACCTCATATCCCATAATCTTATACTTCACTGGGTCACGAAGTGGCGCATTCAAAAGCACCTCCACTTGCTTTCCTTCAATAAAGCCCATCTCTATTATGCGCTTACGGAAACCGCCATGTCCGGACACCTTAACGATGATTCCGACCTCACTCGTTTGTAATGATGATAGTTTCATATCTATTCCTTTATTTGCATTGTTCGATTAGGTGCATCAAAAGTAATACTTGTTCGCTCTCCTTCTAACGCTCCTAACACAATAAGCAAAGGTAGTGAAAAAAAATGATAAGACGCTGGTTATTGGCGTTTCTAAGTAGTAAATACCTACTAGTAGGTATCTATTCAGACGAAATAACACGATGTCATGGTATTTATTTGACAGATTCCTTTCATCCAAATCATCCCTATCGTGAAGAACTGCCGATAGGCTCTCTTTCCTCCTCGAATAGGCAGGGAAGAAAGGAGGCGGTGCTGATGGCGTTGGAAAGAGACGCCTTCTTCCCCCCTAAAAGGGCGTTTCCTTCATGCCAAGAGAGGCTCTCTTTCAGGCAAGAAGGGCGTTTCCTTAAATCCACCTAACGCCCTCCAATAACTCTACTAACATCCCTATGTAGCTCTTACTTGCTTTCCCTCGCTTTGAATTGTACCTTTGCAATGTGTTCAGAAAGCATCTGTTCACATAAACAAGTTATAATATAAATATATATGTATATGAATGTAAAGAATCGAAATCCAACCCCTGTTGACCTCGAGCAACGCCTTTCTCCTCACTTCACACTCGGTGAGATGTTGCGGTCGGGAACGGCTATTCAATTAAATATTGATAATATGCCGGGGAAGAATCCATCGCCTTTTGAACCTTCGTATGACGATGTCATAGAGAACTTAAAGGCATTGGCTGTGAATGTGTTAGAACCTCTCAGACAACAAGTAGGACGAGTGATTATCACAAGCGGATACCGCTGTCAACAACTCAACGAAGCTGTTGGAGGCGTAGCTAACTCACAACACTTGCGAGGGGAGGCTGCTGATATACATTTCACAACGCCCGAAATAAGGGATAAATATATCCGTGTGTTGCTCAAAACGAACTTTGATCAAATCATTTTGGAACCTGTCAACCAACCTGTAAAGCGTTGGATACACGTCAGTTACAAACGCTATGGGGTGAATCGACACAAGTTTATCAATCACAGATAAGGCTTCGAATGAATCAAAAGTACGCTTTTATAGTATTATATCTTTATATATTTACATTTTCAATCATTTGTTATTTACATCATTAATTATTCACTTTTTAAATCATTAAAACTATGTCTATTAAGTATCGTTTGTATCAAGACAACCGCACAAACAGTAAGCACAAGGGTGCATGGTACGCCCGCGCCTTCTCTCCCGAACTAGTGGATATGAAGGAGTTAGCCAATCGCATCAACAATTCCTGTACGGTGACTCACTCGGATGTGATTGCTGTCATCACTGCACTAGTGGGCGAGATGAACTACGCACTGCGTGAGGGTAAGCGTGTGAAACTCGACAGTTTGGGTACATTCCGAGTAGGAATTCACTCGCAAGGGGTGACGAATGTCAAGGATTTTAACGTCCAAAAGCACATTTCCCGACCTCATGTTATCTTCACACCAGCCGTTAGCGTTGGGGCAGACCGACGTCGCACACCTCTCTTATTGACGGGCTTAAAGGTGCAGGAATCGCTTGTTTATAAGGGTTCCACTAAGAAGAAAGGGGGCAAGAAAGGCTCCAATCCCGCTTCATCTGAGGGCTCAGAGGAACATGGACCAATATCTGCTGGATAATAGAATATCTATTGGAAGAAAGAGAGTTAAGTACTAATTTTTTCATTATTAAAGTCGTATAATCATGATCAAACCATCTACATGGAGAACAATTCTCCAATTAGCTGTGACCATCATCACCGCTATTGCCACCACTTTGGGTGTAACGTCTTGTAGGTAATTAACCTACTTCTATAACGCAGCCTGCGGACAACCAGTACTCTGGTGTTCGCAGGCTGTATCGTTTCTAATACCTTGCTCCCCTACTCCAGTGAGTTTCATACGCACTAAAAAAACGTAAGCTATTTTGCAATAGATGGTCGATAGTAACACTAAAAAACGTAACCTAGCTTTGTATTGACAATCGATAATTACACAAGAAAAGGTAAACTGTCTTTGTATTGACAATCAATAATTACACAAGAAAACGTAAACTGTCTCGGGATAGATGGTCAATAGTAGTCTAATTAGTAGACTTTATTACGCCTATGTATCGTGTTGATTCTTAAAGCCTTACGCTGGTAACAGCCGACAAATACGTAAGTTTCGACCGACCAAAGGGGAACTTCCATGCGACAAATTGGTAGGCTCTTTGCGACAAAAGGGGAGGTTATTTTGAAAGAGGGCGACAGAAAGGGAGGAAGAAGGCGACAAATTAGTAGTTTGTAGTGCTTTAATTTCCTTTTTCTTGACATTATCTCGATTATAGCGAACGTTTATCTCTTTTCAAGCTCGGTTTCTACTTTTATGAAATGGATTATCTTTAACAATCCAAACGTGCAACTCTCACGTTATCAGTAACATGTAGTTATGTGCGACAGATTAGTAAGTTTATATCCTAACAAGCATGAGTAAGAATGCGACAGATACGGAGTTTATTGAAAATAATTAAACTTTACACTTTTTTGTCGCCGTTTATATAAATATATAATAGAATGTTTATGTTTAAAGATAGCGCACAGCTGGAGCATTGAAAACGAATATCTAGGGCATTAGAAATCCTTTTTTATGACAGAAGAACAGGCTTTTTAGACAGAAGGACCTAGTTTTTTAGACAAAATGACATAAAGACATATTGTTTTAATGACATATTATTAAGACAGAGGAACATAGGAACAAGAGTCATGATAACGAAAGGGTAAAAAGAAAGAAACGCCCTTCTCAAATGGAGAAGAGCGTTTCTTCTTATCGAAGAGAGCCTTTCCTTACATCAAAGAGACGCCCCCTTTATTTGCAAACAATGGTTTTCACTCCCCTCTCCATTCGGAGAGGGGTCGGGGATGAGGCTTTTCCTTATTTGCAAACAATAGTATTTACTCCCCTCTCCATTACTTCCCTTCGGTCAGTGACCGTTGGTTCGGAGAGGAGAAGAGGCTTTTCCTTATTTGCAAACAATAGTGTCCACTCCCCTCTCCATTCGGAGAGGGGTTGGGGGTGAGGCTGTAGATAGGCTGTTGTGAGGCTTTTCCTTTCCACTAATCAGCCGTATGCACCTTCTTTCTCTTCCCACTGAATTCAGTGAAGTCAATGCGTATGATCTCCACACGATGGAAACTCTTGTGAGCGTATTTATCGCCAATCTCCTTAAAATCAGCCGATAACTTATCGATTAAAAGGTGCAGGGCGTGCATCTTCTCTTCGTCAGAAAGGTGGATATGAGCCTCTCCGAAGAAGATAGCACTCTCATATTCTGTGGTGAAGTTACGCGGTAACAAGTGGACGTTACCAATGATACATAGCGACACATTAGGGTTCTTTTCAATGGCATCTAACTTCCTCCCAGATGGCGCACAATGGATATACACGCTGTGATCACCATCCCAAACGAAGTTGACAGGGATACCATAACCAGCGTTATCTGCCACCATGCTCAATACTCCATACTCACCATCTCTTAATAACGCAAGTGCTCGCTCCTCGTCCATCAGGCGATCCTGACGACGAACACGGTCGTTTACATATTTCATTTGCATAGTTTTTTATTATTTATTCAACAATGTACTTGATATAAAACAAGTATATCGTTTGCAAATTATCTTTACACTTATCTCTTCTTATTAACCCTCTTCAATATCGAAGAAAGGCTATGATACAAAAAAGCCTTGACTGATTCACATCACCCAAGGTTTAAATACTAAAACTAAATTAACCACTAAAAAAACTTGATGCAAAGGTAATGCTTTATTTTCAAAACGCAATACTCGACCGCAAGAAAAATGCTTTTAGACTATTACTTTTAACCTTTATTATAAAACGAAAGACTTTTGTCGTATCCTACTGACTGTTAGTCGAGATAGTGGAAATCGTGTACTGCAAGTGAGGAAAGTAGCTGTAATATTTTGCAAGCTATACTTTATGAAAATATTAAACACTTTCTTACTTGTAATAATTATAATATTCTCGTCTATAAAAAGCCTTTTCTAGGCGTTGTTATTGCCCTATTTGTCCATATTAGAGATTACATTTTTCTTTACTAGAAAAGTGTAAATAATACGCTAGATTAGCGTTCCGATAGACCAAACTAACCGAACCTAACAGCCCAACTAAAGCCTTACACCAACCCAACCAAAGCCTTACACCCAGCTTATCTACAGCCTCTCTCCCGCCCCCTCTCCGAATGGAGAGGGGAGTGAAGACTATTGTTTGCAAATAAAGGAAAGCCTCACCCCCTCTCCGAACCAACGGTCACTGACCGAAGGGAAGTAATGGAGAGGGGAGTAAAGACTATTGTTTGCAGATGAAGGGGGCGTTTCGTTGGTGTGAAGAAAGGCTCTCTTCAATGCAAAGAAACGCCCTTCTCGATTGGAGAAGGGCGTTTAAACTATAATAAGAAACTTTTCCTCTTATATCAGAAAGACTTTATACAGTATAGAAAAGCTAGAGGGAATGTTTCAATATCATACCTTAATACAACACAAACGCACGTACCTTAAACTCTAAGGGAGAGAATTCAGTAGGGAAGTAAAGCTCCCTTGCTATTGGCCAAAAGCGACTACCTCCAGAATGCGCAGTGCTTGTCCAATAATAACCGTCTTGCTCTGTTGTCATGAAAGATTTACCTCCTGCATCCGTAAAAGCCTTTTCGAACAAGTATCCATACCACCGATATCTTTGGGTTAATGAGCCTATCGACATGATATCTTGTGCAAAACCGAGTAAGTCATAAGCATGGAAATAGTCTTGTTGTGATGGTAAGAACCACTTCTTCGAAGCCAAAGATCCTGATAACGCAACACTGGGACGGAATCTTCCTGCCGCATAAAAGGCTGGGAAGTCAGGGTTATTTCCCTTTACTTTATCCCCTGTAACATTCGAAGAAGTATAACTTGCATTCCATGTCTCATCGTATCCACTAGTTGCAAACTGTGCCAGATACTTATTTGCATCAATAGTAAGATCACTTGTAGATACTTGAACAGTTGAAGTGGGGACACTCCTATATTTCTCTACAGCAAACTTATACTTCGTTCCATTACCGACCTCTTCAATAGCTGCGGCAAGATGGTTTACGGGGTCAACAACGACTCCGACAGGTGTCTTCCCAGGGTTCTTATGTAGCAAGCCTGTTGTTCCGTCGCTGAAAAGATAGGTGAAGTAAGGCTTGATCTTGACGGCTATTGTATAGGTTCCATTGGCTTCTAAGACCTTACCAGCACTCACAAGGCTATTGATGGAACCCTCCATATTCTTCCAAAAGATTTGTCCTTCGCTGATATCCATCTTCAAGTTCTTTGCGTCAGTACCTGGTAGAAGATAATGGAAAGGGGCTGTTCAGTATATCTTGCCTCTGTACTATTCGGAGAATTATTCTCAGATGCAGCCAATGCAGCTGTAGAGAGGGTTGTGTAAACACCCGTAACAGGATTGTATGACACCTTATTAGGTATGTTTGTCGAGTTTGAAAGGAACTTAGCTTTAAAGTCTTTTACCGTATGCTTCTGTGCTTGAATCTGTGTTCTGACACGCACACCAGCATGTTTAGAGATAATCTTTACCGTTTCCTGCGCCCAAGTAGTACCTGTTGTGACAGTTTGTCGTCCAATGCGTGCAGTCGCAGCTTTATCCAAACTCACCTCAAGAGACTCTCCATTTGCAACGACATCATCGTTGAAACAAACAAAAGTGTAAGTCTTTCCACGCATTAAAAACAACTGGTTAGACGTGCCCGCATCAGGAGTAAAGGTTGAACTGTTCATTCTTCCCTTTAGTTCCCCTACTCTCGTCGACCCTTCATAGAATCGAATTGTATAGTGCGTATTGCCTGTTATGGCACGTGTTGCAGGTTCTTTACTTGATTGATCAGGGACAAGTTCGGTAGAAGCACCGCAGTCGTTGAAATCAACAACAGACTTTTGATGATCGCTATTACTACTTACAGCACGTGAAGCAGGGGCTAGATTATCATAGCCTGACTCGATAATCTCAATTCCAACTTTTGCTTTTTGATTACTCGCAGCATCATTTTCTACATTATTATTACAGCCAACTAACAAGGCTATCACTGCACCAAAACCAATCTTTGTAATTGTACTCTTTAAATTGTATAACATCTTTTTAAGTCTTATCAATGGTTTATTCAAATCCGTGTTCATCGTCTCCTCCGATGGTCTCATTCGGATTCCAATCTTCTTCACTAGAGTTATTTGCATCAGGAGTTATTGGCTTACTATGACATATCATGCCCTCATACTCACAACTAATCTGCACCACTCTCGGTGGAATATAGGTTCTCTTCTTTCTCATAAATGGTTTAATTGTATTTATTAAATAGTTTTGTTCTAATATAGAAAATGGCGTATTAATTGGCTGCAAAGGTATTAATAAACCTTTATTTACCCCCCATTTTCGTTAAATAAGCATAAACTATATATAAAACAGTTGCGTTTGCAAATAGAAAGAAGCCTCCCCAAGCCCCTCCAAGGGAGGGGATGTGTTCCTCCCAAAGCTCTTCTTTGATTTAAAGTGCAAAGTTCACAATTCAAAAATGTGATTACTTCTGTTGTTGAAAAACATCAATAAGTTCTTTGCTAGGGCATTTTTAACACGGAATACACAAATGGCACAGAGCCTGAAAGGGACACAGAGTTCCTAAAGGAACATGGGAATACACAGAAGCTAACGCCCTTCTTTGATTCAACTAAAAGCCTCACCACCAACCCCTCTCCGAATGGAGAGGGGAGTGAAAACCATTGTTTGCAAATAAAGGGGGCGTTTCGTTGGTGTGAAGAAAGGCTCTCTTCATAACGAAGAAACGCCCTTCTCCAAACGAGAAGGGCGTTTCCTTTAATTATAGAATATGATTACCTCTATTCCCGCTAACCATCCTCTCTCATCCTACTAGCAGTATTCACTCCCCTCTCCATTCGGAGAGGGGGCGGGGGTGAGGCTGTAGATAAGCTGGGGGTGAGGCTGTAGTTAGCTTTGATAAGGTTTTCTTAAAACCTCGTCCGAGGCTTCCTTCTACCTATTTCTAACCGCACGGGATCCTGTATATCGATGGTAGTCATCACATACAAGTAGCGTTCCAAGAGCGGCCCGACACGTATGTTTTTACGCATCCGTACCGCCATCACCGTTGAAGAGGGGTTACTCGGAACCCTCACATGCAGTACCCGACAGATGTTACGAACGATGGAGATAAAGTCCATCGGTCGACCATCAGGGCGCAATAAAGCTCCACTCTCCCAAACCATGTGTGCCATATCAATCAGGTCGCAGGTGGCACCTTTCCAATACAAACCCTCCTTCTCACTACGATTGATTAGGTCGTAAAAATCATTAATAATCATGGACTTCAATCGCTGCAAGTCCTCTTCTGTACATTTCTTCATTGGTTTCATCATTGTTTTTTTCTTCTTTCCATCTTCCATAGTTGTACTACTTTAAGAATTAATAATGTGTGGCATCATGCCTTGCCCACGCTTGTTACCACCTGTTGAGTGGTAGGAGAAGGGAAGTGGGGCGCATTTCCTTTGATATCACCAGCCCACTTGCTGGGGTGAGAAGTGGGCTATGTGATTTGTTGACAAAGTTAGTTTGATGTTGTGCAAAGGATGTTCAATCGCAAAAAAATATATCTTAAATTAATAAAATATGAAACATTTATTAACTCGACGAAAGCCCCTTTAAATTCGACGAAATTGTTTCACCAACCCCACCTAACCTCCCCCAAGGGGAGGAATACCTAATGGGAGTAGGTGAAAAGAAGCCTCACCCCCTCTCTGAACCAACGGTCACTGACCGAAGGGAAGTAATGGAGAGGGGAGTGAAAACTATTGTTTGCAGATAAAGGGGGCGCTTCTTCGTATTGAAGAGAGGCTCTTTTTATGGTAAGGAAAGGCTTTCTTCATAGCAAGGAAACGCCCTCTTCAAATCTTATAAGTCGCCAAGGACTGACCAACCTCATCTTTCTTGAAAATGAGAAACACCTGGCGGAAACCCTCGTTCGGCTGTTTCTCTATCCTAAAATATGTTTTTCAAGTCTTATATTCCTATGTTCCTCTATCATAAAAGTCTGTCATTAAAACAACATGTCACAATGTCCTTCTGTCTAAACACGTGTTACTTACATCTTTGTTCCTATGTTTCTCTGCCTTAAACATCTGTCATTAAAACAATATGTCACTATGTCCTTCTGTCTAAAACATCTGTTACTCAGCCCGTGTTCCTATGTTACTCTGTCTTTAAAAACCCATTACTTTGTCTTCAAAGACCTGTTACTCTGTCTTTCAACACGCACACAAAAAAAAGAGGACATCGTTAAGATGTCCTCTATGTGATTCCGACAGGATTCAAACCTGTAACCTCTTGATCCGTAGTCAAGTGCTCTATTCAGTTGAGCTACGGAACCATTAAAATGGTTGCAAACGTTAAGAGCAATAGTGCTATTGCTTAATTGCGAGTGCAAAGGTATTACTTTTATTTCAACCCACCAAACTTTTCATCAACTTTTTTACGTTTTCTTTTCGTCTTCATCGTGTAGTGTCGGTAGCGAAATATGGTAACCTACTGCAACAAAGCGTATTACACAAATCATAAGAAAGGTGACTATCACCGTCAGCGGAAGCCCCAGTCCGAGCGAGAAGAGCGTCCAATAGGTGAGACCTCCTGCTACACTAGCCACGGCGTAAATCTCTTTATGAAAGATGACGGGAATATTATTCAACAGAACATCACGTATGACGCCACCTGCCACACCCGTGATACACCCCATGATAACGGCTACCCAGAAGCTATGTCCCAGTGCGATGGTCTTCTGAATACCGGCTATGGTGAACAGAGCTAAGCCCAGTGTATCGAAGACGAACCATGCGTTATCGAGCCTCTTTATCCATTTCCTCGATAGGATAACGAGGAAGAGTGCAAGTCCAGTAACCAACACGTACATGATATTCGACATCCAGAACGGGCGCACACCAAGCATGGCATCACGTATCGTACCGCCTCCGATGGCTACAGCAAAGCCGCATACGTAGCCTCCGAACCAATCGAAGTGCTTTTGGGCGGCGTGCCGTATACCGGAGATAGCGAATGCGAAGGTGCCTAGGAACTCCAAGATCACCTGGAGGGTACGGACGAGATGGGGGTCAGTGTAGGTCATACGCAGTTTTGCGGAGTGCCTTCTATGAATTTCTTGATATTCTCCACGGCAATAGCCATAAGTCTTTCGCGTGCCTCACGAGTAGCCCATGCCACGTGCGGAGTGATATATGCCTTGGGTTGTTGTAGAAGGGGATTGTCCATGCGAGGCGGTTCGTCGGTCATAACATCCGCACAATAGGCTTTGAGATGACCGCTTTCGAGGGCATCAGCAACTGCCTGTTCGTCAATGAGCCCACCACGTCCTGTATTAATAAGGATGGTTCCGGGGCGCATTTTCTGTAGGCTTTCAGCATTGATCATGTGCGTATTCTCTGCCGTAAGAGGGCAATGGAGGGTAATGATGTCAGACGTACTAAAGAGTCCTTCGAGGGTTGTCTTGCGGATACACTCGGGTAGATCGCTACTGTTCTTACTGGTGTATGCAGAGATATCCATACCCATGGCGTGGGCAATCTGCGCCACTTTCTGACCGATGTGACCGAGTCCGACAATACCAAGAGTCTTCCCCGCAAGTTCGATCAGAGGCGTATCCCAATAGCAGAAGTCCTGCTGCTTGCACCATTCACCACGTCTGACAGCCTCGGCGTAATGGTCTACTCGTGTTGCGGCATTCAATAGTAAGGCGAAAACATGTTGTGCCACACTATCGGTACTATAGGCTGGGATATTGCAAACCACAACTCCTCTTGCACGTGCCGCAGCGATGTCAATATTATTATAACCTGTTGCCAGCTCTCCAATATACTTCAGTTTAGGCAGTTGTTGGAGCACTTCTTCTGTGATATTCACCTTATTGATGAGTATTCCGTCAGCGTCTTTTGCACGTTCAACGACGTCTTCCTGTCGTGTTCTTTCGTATATCGTACAATCAGCAAGTTGCTTTATTGGCTCCCACGAGAGGTCGCCAGGGTTGACTGCATGGCAGTCGAGAATAACTAGTTTCATACTTTCTTATTGTTTAATTAAAGCCTCCCCGAAACCGAACTCACCCTCCGAAAGCCTCCCCAAGCCCCTCCGAAAGGAGGGGATGTAGCCTCACGGGAGTTGGTAAGGATATATGAGTAAGGCAGTGAGAGTGCCTCCTTTTGTTGTTATTATTTGTTTTTATAAGTTGACGAGTTGATAGTTGACGAGTAGACGAGTTGTTTGTTCTGTGGGAAATGATACTATCCACACTCCTCTCCATTACTTCCCTTTGGTCAGTGACCGCTGGTTCGGAGAGGCTGTGAGGCTTTCATTCCCATCAACGAAGGCGTTTCCTTATTATAAAGAGAGCCTTTCGTTGCCATAACGAAGGCGTTTCCTTGCTATGAAGAAAGCTTCTCTTCGCTTCAAAGAAACGCCCCCTTCGTTGTAAAAAGAGCACCCCTTTGTTTGCTGTCCTGCTGTTCCAGCTTACGAGGCAGTACCTCGTAATACTTCGACCAACCTTCCCCAGCCAACGTCCAAGCAACACTCCCCTCCTTTCGGAGGGGTCGGGGGAGGCTGTAGGAGAGGCTATTAGTCGGGTATAAACTCCCTCCCCTCCAACTCATCCGGCATATATTGTTGCTCGACAAAATGCCCCTCATAATCGTGAGGATACTTATATCCATCGCCATAACCAAGGTCTTTCATCAACTTTGTCGGTGCATTCCGAAGGTGCAACGGAACGGGCAGATTACCCGAACGGCGCACCTCCTCAAGGGCGGCATTGATACCTTTATAAGCCGAATTGTCCTTCTTGGAACGAGCGAGATAGACCACCGCTTCCGCCAAAGGTATGCGCCCCTCTGGCCATCCTATGCGGTCGACTGCATCGAAGGCAGCGTTTGCCAGCAATAGAGCATTGGGGTTCGCAAGTCCGATATCCTCGGCTGCGCTGATCACTACTCGGCGTGCGATAAAGCGTGGATCTTCGCCTCCTTCGATCATCCGAGCCATCCAATAGAGGGCGGCATCGGCGTTTCCTCCACGAATCGACTTGATGAATGCAGACACAAGGTCATAGTGCATCTCACCGTCCTTATCGTATGCCAAGGGGTTTTCCTGCAGCTCTTTCTCCACGAGTTCGTCGGTGATAACAATCTCATCTGACGCCCGCGCACTCACGAGGAGGTCGATAATATTGAGCAATTTACGTGCATCACCACCGCTATAACGCAGTAGGGCGGTCGTCTCGGAGAGCTTTATCGAGAGTTTCTTCAGCTCCGTGTCTTCCGTAATTGCACGTTGCACGAGGCGGAGTAGGTCGTCTTTCTCTAACGATTTCAGCACATATAACTGGCAACGCGACAGCAGTGGGCGGATGACTTCGAATGAGGGATTCTCCGTCGTTGCGCCTATCAACGTCACAACTCCTCTCTCCACAGCACCCAACAAGGAGTCTTGCTGCGACTTAGAGAATCGATGAATTTCGTCGATGAAGAGTATCGGGGAAACCGAATTGAAGAACCTCCCGCTCTTCGCCCGTTCGATTACCTCGCGTACATCTTTTACACCACTTGTCACCGCCGAGAGCGTGTAGAAGGGTGTTTCTAATTGATGGGCAATGATCTGAGCGAGCGTGGTTTTGCCTACGCCTGGTGGTCCCCAGAGGATGAACGAACTGATATGACCGCTGTCGATCATACGTCGCAAGACAGCTCCCTGACCCACAAGATGCTCCTGCCCAATGTATTCATCCAGCGTCCGAGGACGCATCCTTTCTGCCAATGGTTCCATATCTATTCTTATCTCTAGCGATAACTCCGCTCCTGCCCACCGCTCGCAAGAGTGCAAGCTATCCTTCGCAATCGTCTTGCCTGTCGTCAGTAGCTGCTGCACTCGACATGGACAATCACATTACTAAGTAGCAGCTGTTGTCTGGCTAAGCATTGGTTGTTGTAGAGCGAACCTTTGTCTGCCACATTGCTAAGCACTGGCATGAGCATTGTATATCATTAGGCAAAAGTAAGCAATTATTCTCATAATTCAAAATCCAGCCTTTAAAATGATGGATAACTAACTGGTTTGGCGACTTTCCAATGCCTCTCTATCCACCCAATCAGCCCCATCTGCCTCACTCCTCACCCTCCCCTATCTGCCCAATCAGCCCCAGCTGCCTCACTCATCACCCTCCCCTATCCCCAAAGCAAGTAAACTTTTTTCAACAATTTACCCTTTTGTCGTATTCTCTTCATACTCTTCTCTGCACAAACCTTCCCCTCTTGTCGCATGAAAAAATACTCATAATGATAACTCCCGAGTAATAAGTTATTTACAAACGATTATCTTCTCCATAACATCACAGACACCCCTACCCTTTTAAAGACAATAACCTACATGAAAGGAAGTCATCTCCTCTATTAAAACTAAGATTTTCTTTATTTTGTCATAACTATTCGTAAATATCGACAAGAGGCTCCCTAAACGTCGAACCAATGCTCCTTATTCGTCGAACACATCCATCATCTACCTACTAATCTGTCGCAAGCTCCTTACCAATCTGTCGCCTCCATCTTACCAATCTGTCGTCGCTAACTTACTAATTTGTCGGTAGTTAACCCTGCAACTCATTATATATCTGTATCTTAAACCACCTTTACTAATATCTTATAATTGATTAACTAACGATATCTAACTCGATGAGAAGTTTTTAAGTTAAGGGTTAAAAAGATATTTGCCTGTGTGGAGATGACTTTTACTAAGGGCTTTTGGGCGACCCTCCCTATTTGTCGCAACTTAGCTTGAGGGGTGTTTGTTTTGTGCTTGCTGTTCGTTTTTTCCGCAGCTTCTTTCACTCTCTTATATCAGTTTTTATGCTTTCTTTGTTGTTTTTCTGTCGGTTTACTCCTAGTCTTATCGTCGATGGTCTTTAAGTCTTCTAATAGGTTTATTTGTAACTAACTCAACGCTAAGTGTTTTGTTCTTAATCGGATAGCTTTATTTTATCTTATGCTCTACTTCGCTTTACTCACCCCTCCCCTACTCTCTTCTCTCTTGATAACTTTATTTTTTGTCAGGTTCCTTTTATCATCTAGCAAATCGTTTCCTATTATTTTCTTAACCAATATTCTCCTATTTTTCCTGTCGCTTTTCTCTTGTCTTATTACTTGTTTTTTTCTTCCCATTCTGTCGTCTTTTTAATCTTCCCAATACGTCTCCTTTTCTATAATTAATACTTAGTTTCATTCAAGTTTTTTGTTCCCTGTTTGTCGATTTACCCCCTTTTAACTACCAAATGTACCTATTTTTTGTACAAGATGAGCCTCTTTTACAGCGACATATTAGGAACTTATTTACTTTAAGAATGCCTTTCTCCATCTTTACTAACTACTCTGTATAACAGTACTTTAGCTCTTTTATATTGTATGAAACGTTTAAATGAAACCCAAACAATTCACTTTTTTGTCGCCGTTTGGCTTTAATTGCCTTTGTAAACATACTGATTTACAACTCTTTATATGCTCTTCGACACTCAAAGAAACATCTTCCTAATTTGTCGCAAAGCTCTTTTTTCTCAAAGAACTTCCTTTTTTGTCGTCTTTTTAATGCTTCTTTCTGATAGTTCTAGGCGTTTTAACTTACTTATTTGTCGCACTTTTTAGTTTTAAGTAAGTAAGTTTTCTCTCCCTATTTGTCGTTTCTTACCTTTTAATATACCCATTATAATCTTACTAATTTGTCGTCTTTTCCACTCCAGATAGATGTTATCTCTGTTTTTATGGATTATTTCTTCTTATTTAGATGAATGTTTTTTCTTTATTTTTTTGCCGTTTAATCTTTAGTTTTTAGAGCCTTTCTCTTATTTAAATGGGCTCTCTTTATTTTGCTAATTAGAGCTATTTCTCAAATTACTATCTTACTCTCTCCTAGATAGTTAGTAGTTTCTTGTGAATAAGAAGAGATGTTATTTCTGTGGCTTTTATATCCTTTAATTGCCCTTCGGAGTTTCATTTCCATTCCAAGAAGTGCTTTTCTTTATTTAAAGAGAGCCTCCCTTCATGTTAAAGAGAGCCTTTCCTTGCATTGAAGAAGGCGTTTCTTTGTTTTATAGCTGAGTTCTTCTTTGTTTTTAGTTGAATTTCCTTTGTTTTATAGGTTGGCTTTCTTTATTTTACAGGTGTGTCTTCTTGGTTTTATAGTTGGGCATTCTTTGTTTCGTTGAAAGTGCTTTTATGTACTTATTGGAATCTCTTTAGCTTCTTTTTTTATCCTCTTTTCATGTATTTATCATTGTTTCTTTTCCTCTTCCTGCACATCATTTCGCTCTCTTCTTCCCTACTTCTTTCCTCCTTGCGGAGCTCTTTGTTTTACCTTATTAATACTAATATGTATTTATCTTTCCACTTATCTGCTTTAAAACATATTTATATATACATATTAAAAACGCACTCCTTTTATATGTATCTAAGGGTTTACTTCTTTCTTTGAATATGTTATTACGCTTTTAATTAACTGCTTATATATATAAAAATATAATACTATTATAAATGAAATATATGTTTACTTGCTCCTTAAACACTACTAATATATAAATAAAAAAATACTTATTTGCTTATTTATTATTAGTTGTATGTATTTATATAAACACTTTTAAAATACTGATTGGGGCCATCTTTAATTATTAAATATATAAAAGTATAAAAGTATAAACTACTTATTATACTTTTTATAAATGCTCTGCTTTGTCTTTATAAATACTTCTCAATTCGTTATTAGTATGTCTTTATTATATAAATATATACTTTTCTTTTCATTTGCAAATAGTATTCTATGTTTGAATTTTACCTCATTTTAATGTCTTCTACTACACTCCTTTTATATTCCTTACCTATCTCCAATTATCAAGATATGTATTTGTTCTTTCTTTATAAATCCTCTTTTAGTACTTATAAATTACTGAATAACAATATTATATACTAATATATAAATAATTATTTGTGTATATTCTCTCTTTGAAATTGCTACTTCCTAAGATTGAAAACGTACGTTTGTATTTTTGTTTAAATATATATATATACTAAAATACGAACCTACTTTCGTACTTTCTAGTGCCAGATTTATATAAATATATAACCTTTTTTTATCCTTGTTAGAACACTCTTCTATATGAATCAATAAATATATAATATATTTCTCTTGGCTCACTTTCGTTTGAAAATATATCTAAATATATAAAAGTATAGTAACTTCTTCTTGTTTTAAAAATACTTCTAATATCTATTTAGATACTTATTTGATATGTAGATAAGTGTTTTTAATAATTAAATATATAAACAAATAAACACGTAGATAAGTGTTTGTTTGTTTGTTTAAATGTTTTTTTAATGATTTATCTTATTACTTTTTCAAACAAAAACATTTGAATGTATTTGTTTCTTTCAGTATTTAGGTGTATATTTGCATACACATTAATATAAATGAACGAAGCGATGTTTATTTATTTAGAAAGGCTAAAACATAAATATATAAAAACGTATGAAGAAGTTTAAAATATCATCTGTTCAGAGTGAAACTCTCAACTGGAGTCTTGGTTTGTTTCTAGCGTTTAGTTTGGTAAATAGCATAGATCACTGGACAGGAACACCCACTGATGGGATGACATCATTGACTGAGACCTTTGAAACTGTTCAAAGTTCTTCGGCGATTCAGATAGCAGAGTCGATTCTTGTATGCGCCACTCAGTTGGTGATGTGGGAGGTTTTTCGCAGGTGCCTGAATAATAGTAAGCATTTCTTTTTGCAGTTGGCTATGATTGTGATTATGGTTTTGTCGGTGCTGGGAACAGCCGCTGTTTGTTACAGAGCATTGTTACCTGCTCACGACATTATGATGGAGACACCACGCGAGGAGGCATTGATTCAGACCTTCCGAGGCTACAACAATGTTGTTATTGGACTATTGAATCTATTCTTAGGAATCGGTTTGGTGCGTAAGTTCCGAGGCTCCATTCGTTTGTATGGTATGTCTATCATTCTTTGTCCAATCCTCATCTTCCTAACTGGCGGAGTATTTTATTATATGTATAATGAGGTTGGTGGACTATCAATGACAGCCATTGACACCTACGGAACCATCCTCACACTGATTGTCTTCGTGCTTGGTTTGATTCCATCGATAGCCCTTCGTGGTTCGATGTCAGCGGATATTATAGAAGAGGACATCGATGAGGAAGATGCGAGTCAAGCGTAAACAAGTGTGCTTCCCAGCACAGTTTTATGTATAATATATATATAAATAAGGTGGGGGAGGGCGTTACCTGAATAGAAAGTAAGATTCTTCAACATTTATAACTGCTGTATTTCTCGTATTTGCGAGTAGATGGTAAGGTGGTTAAAAAAACGCCAGAAATGAAGAAGAAAAGGGTAGTGTGAACTTTACAAAATGATAGTAAAAGAAGTAAATAATATGCAATAAGGCTCTTGTAAGCCGTCTAAAAGATAATAAAACATGGTTATGGATGCCAAAGATATAACTTTTCTACCTGTGAAGAAATGGGAGCAAAGAGCTTCAAATATCTTCCTTTCGCTCTTTATTATCGGTATGATAGCCTATTCAATGGTGTATGTTCTTGGTCCGAACACGCTTTTCTGGTATGGTTCTGGGCTAAGTCAAATGGATTTAGAGACCCTCACGAACATCCCATTTAATTGTGGTTTTGCGGGCTTGATGACCCTCTTTGGACTTGTTATCCATCGTATTGGTCGGTCGCATGTAGGCTGGATGAGCATAGCAATAGGGGCTTGGCTGTTTGCTACCTTTTTGATGATCATGCTTTGTTCCAACATCATCGTTGCGCTTACATTCAGCTCTTCTGTGAGCAATGAGTTCGATGCTGACATTGTGAATACATGCAATGGAGTTTATTTTACATGTGTTACTTTGAGTTTTCTCTGCTATGTTTACATAATTAGTCGGTCACTCCTTTTGAGTAAAGGTCACCTCAAGATATTGTTTGTTAAGCAGTTAGCAGCCTTCTGTGTGTTCCTCATCTTGATACAATTCTGTCTACCGGGAGCAGCCAACAATAACGTTCCTTTGATGTTAGAAATTATATTATGTCTGTGCTATCTATCCGTCGTTCTCTACATCGGAGTGTTATGGAGGAATATCTTAGATGCAGCCCATCTCCATGCTCCTAGCACGGATAACTACATTAAAGGACAGTGGTTATTAAAGGACGAAGAAGAACTATTTATAGACGAAACAGACGAATGAAAAAAGAAAAGATCATATCTTGTTTGCCTGTAACGAGGCTCGAAGAGAATCTGATGAGTGCTTTTCTTTCGCTCTTCATCCTAGGTGTATTGGGTGACGTAATGGCATTAGGTAGTCAGTTAGAGATCGTTAATGACAACATCTTCACAGATGAACAAAACACGCTTGTCGACCATTTCTCCATGATAGCAGAGCTTTTGGCGAGCTATTCCTTCATGGCTATGATCGCCGTATTTGCACGTGTGGCGCACCGCTTGGGACGTGCTGTAAGTGGTTGGACTATCGTTAGTTACGTGTCATGGATATGCGTTGTCTTCGGTGCAATCTATCTAACAGATGTGAAGCCCTTAGAGCTTTTCTCTGAGACAGACTATAGTGGTGAATCCTTCTATATAAGCTGGAAAACCATCGTAAGTCTATCCCGTTGGGTGGCAGTAACCGCCTATTTGTTCCTCATTGTACGCCTAATAATGCTTACGGAAGGCAAACTTTATCATCTGATAATCAAACAGATATGGATGTTGTTAACCCTTATCTTGGTGGTTATCGGTTCGTTTCTAATCTTCCTTCTGGGGCTTGATATGGGAGTAAAAGGATGGATTTCAGATGTTTATTCCTATGCCCTTCCTATCTTTATTATCGCTGATGTGATAGGTATCGGAGTAGTTTGGAAGAAAATGCTGATAGGTGACAATAATACGACAATATAATTAATAAGAATAGAAATAAATATCAACAACAATAATGAAGAATAAGAAAGTAGTATTTGCAAACCAAAAGGGTGGGGTAGGGAAGAGCACCCTCTGCATCCTGTTTGCTAATTATCTCGCCTCAAAAGGCAAAGATGTTTGCATCATCGATACCGACTTGCAGAAGACCATCCTCATGCAACGTCAGAAAGACGCACAGCTCTATGAGGGTGAAGAAGAGCCTTACAACGTGCAGGATTTCGATGTTACTGACGTCGAGACCATGCAGGAGTTGATGGATTCGGCATCGCAGGTTGATGGTTTCGTGTTGTTCGATTCCCCTGGTAACATCAGTGAGGACGGATTGGCACCATTGTTTGTTGAAGCCGATTACATCGTTTGTCCTTATGAATATGAGGATAAGACACTCGACTCAACAGGTACTTTTGTACAGGTAATCAACGTTTTACGTGAGCATAACCCACAAATGCATGCACAGTTATTCTTCGTTCCTAACCGCATTGACCCACGTATTGGTACGGCGGAGGAGCAGGATATGTGGGAGAAAACTGATGAAGTGTTTGGCAAGTTCGGAAAGGTTACGCCAGCCGTAAATAGTCGTGCAACTCTGAAGCGAACGAACACTTTTGAGCTCCTAGCTACGCAACGGAGCGCAGTGAAAGAAGCGTTTGAGTTTATGGTGAAAAGGATGAAATAGAAGAGAATCAGAACCCAAAAAGCCTCACATCAGCCCCTCTACAGCCTCACCCCCGCCCCCTCTCCGAATGGAGAGGGGAGTAGATAGTACTAAATGCGAAGGGTAGGAATTATTTAGATAATGACATCCACACTATCTAATCACTCCCCTCTCCATTCGGAGAGGGGGCGGGGGTGAGGCTAGTTGGAGTTTAGTTTTGACTTTTAAAAATACTATTTTGAATTAAACATGGCAAAGAAGAAGAGAACAATGGTTGTGATGCCGGGTGCAATGGCAGACTTGGCTCATAGCGTTCAGAGAGTAAATACAAGTGTAGCTAATGCTAATGCAGACGACAAACAGACTGATAATGAGGAGGTTGAAGTCGTTGATAAGACGGAAGAAGAGCCACAGGAAGAAGTGCAGCAGGCAGTAGAGCAGGTGGAAAACGAGCGTCCGACAGCAGTGGAGCAGTCAACTGAGCAAGTGGCACAAACAGCTGATACGGAACCAGAAACACAGCAGTCTCGATTTGGTCAGGTGTCTGCAATCGATGCAGTGAATGATGAGAAAGACCGCACGGCACCAGCTGCTAAGAAGTTACCAAAGGCTGAGGGCAGGCAGTTGGCACGTGAGTATTCAATGGCAAAGGATAGCGGTGAGGATAGTTGGCAGCTCTTCCTCGATCTAGCACGAGACTATAAAATGCGCGACTCACGCCTTGCAACGGTATATATAGACTCTAATTTGAAGAGCGTACTAGACCGATTAAAGTCGGCAACGAGTATCAAACTCCCCTCAACAGCCATCCTTAGTGCAATCGTGGCACGCTTTGTCTTCGAGCATGAGAAGGACATCAAGAACGCTATCTTTGGGGAGAGTCTGCTGTAAGAGAGGCTCGAGCCCAGCTCAACTACAGCCTCACCCCCTCTCCGAACCAGCGGTCACTGACCGAAGGGAAGTAATGGAGAGGGGAGTGAATACTGCTGTTTGCAAATAAAGGGGGCGTTTCTTTGATACGTTTTTATTGACTATATGACGCTCTTGCATTGCCAGCATCTACAGCAGGAGATCGACCACTTCATGCGGTCGATAGGCGAGGGAATGGTCGATAAAGAGGCTTTAAAGGAGGAAATAATTGGTAAATGGTCGATAAAACCATCATTAGCAGCGAAACTGGTCGATATTATTTACTTCGCAAATAGCCATCAGGAGCTTACGACCGAACTCATAACACGGGAGTTCCAACTTACTCCAACCACTGCTAAACGTTACCTCCGTCAACTTGTATCATTCGGTTTCTTGCAGGCGGAAGGGGCGAATCGTAATAGGAAATATAGGGCTGTGTACAATTCAAATTAACGCCTCCCCAAGCCCTCCGAAGGAGGGGATGTCCTCCTCCAAGGTCTTGCTTCACTTCTAAAGTGTGGTTGGTTCGAGTTGACGTGTGGACGGGTTGACAAGTAAGCGAGTTGTTTGTCCTGTGGGCAATGGCACTATCTGCTCCCCTCTCTGTAGGAAAGGGGATAGGAGGGAGGCATCATCTCCATTTAAAGAGGGCGTTTCTTCGCATCAAGGAGAGGCTTCCTTCATATCAACGGAACGCCCCCTTTGTTTTCAAACATTGGTCTTCACTCCCCTCTCCATTACTTCCCTTCGGTCAGTGACCGCTGGTTCGGAGAGGGGGTGAGGCTGTAGTTGGGCTGTGATTAGACAGTTCTTCACATAGAAGAAATGGTTAAACGATTCTTTGCAGGGGCATTTTGAACACGGAATACACAGATGGCACGAAGGCGCGAAGCGACACAGAGCTCCTAAAGGAACATGGGAATCCACAGAAGCTCACGCCTCCTTCATCTGCAAACAACAGTCTTCACTCCCCTCTCCATTCGGAGAGGGGGCGGGAGAGAGGCTATTCTTTATATTAAAACATTGATAATGAAACATAGAAAAGACATACAGATTCCAGCCTCGGCAACGGACGGGAAGAGGGGAGATAGTAGGGTAGCAAGACCCTACAAGATGGCACTTACAGGACAAATCATATTGTATCTCTTTGCTATCGCACTCTTTGCTTTCGGCATTGCCATCATCTATGACGCTGCACAAACAGGCGTTTTGACCACTATTTTACATGGTTCTGCCTCACTGCACGATTATATCTCCCCACTTATGGGGCTCTTCCTCCTCCTTTTGCCAGTATTTGCCATCCTCTATACAAGGCGTGATAAGGTGTATATCTATGAAGATAGAATCGTCAAGGAAAGCCTCTTTGGCACTCGAGTTCTGTTCTTTGATAGTATTGAATGTGTGCTACCTTCTTACGGGAATGGTATCGAATTCGTACCCTATCAGGGTGCAGGAAAGAAGATAACCTTCGGTGTTTATTATCGAGATTACCATGACGTAGAACGCTGGGCAGGGCGTTATTTCCATAATTACTTCCTCCGTGAGAAGAGAAAAGACCGCCAGGCGATAAGGCGGAATAGCTCTTTAGGAGCCAATGCAGTCGAACGGCTCAATCAGAACGAACGCAATCGTCTATGGGCACGAGCGGTGAATATCCTTGCAAACATCGTCACTGTCGCCCTCATCTTCGTGCCAATGCCCTATTACCGATACGTCTTTTTGGCAGCAGCAGTTATGCCCTGGCTGGCGAGCATTGTGTTTATCAAGTCGAAAGGAACGGCACTTTTCGATGTATATCGTGATAGTTCCGACCGCCCAACACTGTTTAGTAGTACCTATCTAGTGTCTTTGGTGCTGTTGTGTTTAGCGTTGCGTGAGAACATAATAGACATTTATCCGCTCATACCCTATATGCTTCTGTGCATTGTTGTGGTCTCTATTCCGTTCCTCTGGTACAACTTCAGTTTCACAAAATCACGCGTGGACAATCCAACCGAGCAGTTCATTTTTGTCCTCTTCTTCGCTATCTTTTATGCGATTGGCACCATCATAACCTATAATGTAGCGTTTGATTACTCCGAACCAGACCATCACATCAGTTATGTGAAGGATAAGTTTGAGACGAGCGGACGCAGTCATGCGTATAAAGTGCGCTTTGCCTCCTGCGGAACGATGCAAGAGGATGGTGAGATAACAGTATCGAAAAAGGAGTATGAGACCTATCAGGAGGGAGATAGAATTGATGTTGACGAGTATAAAGGAGCCTTAGGTGCAGCCTTTTATATGGCTCATTGAGAGGAAGGAACAGCCTCGCCGCCAGGCGATACAGGCTCACCACTAACCCAACTACAGCCTCACCCCCAGCCCCTCTCCGAATGGAAAAGCCTCCCCCAACCCCTCCGAAGGGAGGGGAGAGCCTAACAGGAGCTAGCTAGGAAAAGGCACTCTTAATACAAAGGGGGCGTTTCTTCAAAACAAGGAAAGGCTCTCTTCATAACGAAGAAACGCCCTTCTTGCATGAAGGAGAGGCTCTTTTAGGTAGAAAGAAGCGTTTTGGGGGAATACATCCCCTCCTTCGGAGGGGCTTGGGGAGGCTTCTCCTTCATAACGAAGAAACGCCCTTTTCAGATGAAGGAGAGGCTCTTTTAGATAGAAAGAAGCGTTTTGAGGGAATACATCCCCTCCTTCGGAGGGGCTTGGGGGGCTTCTCTTTCATACGAGGAAAGCCCCGCTTCGAAGAGAGGGTGGGGGCGTTAGATTCTTTGAAGATTATATTTAGAATTGAATAAGTATGCTTAAAACAGATTTAGATATAGCTGTTATCGGTGGAGGAGCAGCTGGATTCATGGCAGCGATAACGGCAAAGGAAACACATCCAGAGGCTCGGGTGACCATCTTCGAACGGGCATTGAAGGTGCTAGCAAAGGTGGAGGTGACAGGCGGCGGACGCTGTAATGTGACCAACAGTTTCGCTCGCATCACTGATTTAAAGCAGGCTTATCCACGTGGACACAAGCTGATGAAACGCTTGATGAGCACCTTTAATCATGAAGACACTTATCGATGGTTCGAGCAACGGGGCGTTCCTTTGGTGACGCAGGATGATGAGTGCGTCTTTCCGAAGGCGCAGGATTCGCACGTAGTGATGGATTGTTTGACACGACAAGCCACTCGGTTGGGTGTAACCATCTGCTGCCGTTCCCGTCTGACAGGACTTACGCAGATGGAGGACGGGCGTTGGCAGTTAGCGTTCCAACAGGGTTCTCACCGCATATTCCAGCGTGTTATCATCACAACAGGCGGTTCGCCGCAGGCACGTGGACTAGCTTATCTTGCCGAACTAGGGCATACCATTGAGCCACCCGTGCCCTCTCTCTTCACGTTCAACATACGAGATAAGGCGTTCTGCAACCTCATGGGAACCGTTGTCGACCCTGTTGTGATGTCGATTCCAGGCTCTAAAATGCGCTCCGTGGGCGCATTGTTGGTCACACACTGGGGTGTTAGCGGTCCTGCCACACTGAAGTTATCGTCTTACGCAGCCCGTTTTCTGGCAGAGAAAGCCTACCATTCGCCCCTAGCCATCAGTTGGACGGGCGAGAGGAAACGGCAGGAAGTGGAAGAGGAATTGCTCCGTTTGCAGGCACAGAACCCACGGAAACAGATAGGGACATTGCACCCTTTCAGTCTTCCGCAGCGTTTGTGGACTTATGTCATCAGTAAGTTAGGGCTTGAGACATGCAAGCCTTGGGCGGAGATAGGGCGTAAGACGATGAATAGAATCGTCGAGACGCTGACCAACGACCAATATGTTATTGCAGGAAAGGGCACCTTTCGTGACGAATTTGTCACCTGTGGCGGTGTGAGTCTGTCGTCTGTTCATGCGCAAACCCTCGAGAGTAAGCATTGTCCCGGACTGTTCTTTGCAGGTGAAGTGTTGGATGTTGATGCCATAACAGGCGGTTTCAACCTGCAAGCAGCATGGACTATGGGGGTTGTTGTGGGGCGTCAGTAATACGTTGAAAGATGATAGAAAACTTGTGATTTCACAATCTTTTTAGTAACTTCGCATAATCAATTACATCCCACACTATCTCCCTCTTTCACCCTCCTAGGCTCCACAGGGAGATGAAAGGAGGAACAGGGGCTGGTGAGCGGAGCTTTCTTACAAATAAAAACTATGGGTAGAAATAAGTTTGCAGACAGCGAAATAAAACAGATAGCGAAGCTACTTCGATTGAAGAATGCGGGTAACAGAGCCAAACAAAAGCTCGTTCGGCATGACCTCAGAACGCTATTTGAGTTTAACATATCCGACTTTAATGTGCCTGGTAAGGCTTTCGGTGAAGCCGAACTCTATGAGGCTATCGAGCGCGGAGCCATCCAAATACTCGATGATGCTACTATTGCAGATATGAAGGCGAAGCGTGCTCGTGATAAGGAACGCGATAAGGCGGAGGCAGAACGACGTGCGATAGAGTCGGGCGAGATGACCGATTGGAAGCAAGCAATGGCTGAATGGGATGCCTTTAAAGCGGTTGATTGTGAATCTTGAAATAGACATTTAATTTATTATGACACTATATCCAAAATTGATAACAGACGCCCTGGAGAAGGTAATCTACCCCGGGACGAAGAAGAATCTCATAGAGAGTGAGATGCTGGCAGATACTCCGAGTATTAATGGAAACAAGGTAAAGATCACGTTGATATTCCCTCGTGAGACCGATCCATTCCTCAAGTCGACCCTTAAAGCAGCCGAGGCGCAGATTCACTACTCGGTGGGGAAGGACGTAGAAGTGACCATCGAAACCGAGTTCAAGAGTGCACCTCGCCCAGAGGTAGGCAAGTTGTTGCCACAAGTGAAGAATATCATTGCCGTTAGTTCGGGTAAAGGTGGAGTGGGGAAGAGCACCGTTTCTGCCAATCTAGCTATCGCTTTAGCCCGCTTAGGGTATAAGGTTGGATTGCTCGATACCGACATCTTTGGTCCGAGTATGCCTAAGATGTTCGGTGTAGAAGACGTCCGTCCGTATGGCGTCGAGAAGGATGGTAGACAGCTAATAGAGCCTGTTGAGAAGTATGGCGTGCGGCTTCTTTCCATCGGATTCTTCGTTAACCCCGATACAGCAACGCTGTGGCGAGGGGGCATGGCGACGTCAGCTTTGAAACAACTCATCGCTGATGCCGATTGGGGAGAGCTTGATTATTTCATCCTCGACACGCCTCCTGGGACCAGTGATATCCACTTGACACTGATGCAAACACTCTCAATTACAGGTGCAGTGATTGTTTCCACTCCTCAAAGTGTAGCCCTTGCCGATGCGAGAAAAGGCATTGATATGTACCGAAATGACAAGGTTAACATTCCAATCTTAGGCTTGGTAGAGAACATGGCATGGTTTACTCCAGCCGAACTACCGCAGAATAAGTATTATATCTTTGGTAAGGACGGCTGTAAGAACCTAGCGAAAGAACTCAACTGTCCGTTACTTGCACAGATACCAATCGTTCAGAGCATTTGTGAAAACGGCGATAAAGGTACACCGGCAGCCTCTCAAGTAGACACCGTGACCGGTCAGGCATTCTTGAGTCTGGCGCAGTCTGTGGTGACAGTAGTCAACAGACGGAATAAAGAACAAGCCCCAACGAAGATTGTTGAGGTAAAGAATTAAGGCGAGATAACGCCTTTGAAGCATGAAAAAAAGAAAGTCTCACTAAGAAATCTATCGTATATAGAAATCTTAGTGAGACTTTCTTTTATTTCGTTCTGCCCTTACGAAACCCCGATGAAATGCAAGATAGAAGGGGTGAAGAGCGCAGTGAAGATACCATTTAATGTAATACCAAGACTGGCAAATGCGCCATATTTACTGCTATAAGCCATCGCCGTGGATGCGCCAACAGCGTGAGAAGCAGCGCCCATAGATAGTCCCTGAGCTATCGGACTACGCACATGTCCTATCGCCAAAGCCTTGAATCCAACCAAAGCTCCTATAATACCTGTGATGACAACAACGGCAGCTGTGAGTGAAGGAATACCTCCCAAGCTCTGCGTAACCTCCATTGCTATAGGGGTTGTGACCGACTTACTTGCCATTGACAACACGACAACATCCGATGCACCACATAGTTTGGCAACTGTGACAACACTCACAATTCCAACCAAACAGCCCACTAGCTGCGACAGAACAATGGGCAACCAAAGACGTTTGATAGCGTCTAACTGTAAATAAAGAGGAACCCCTAAGGCTACGACCGCAGGCTTCAACCAGAAGTCAATGAGCTGTGCGTCTTGCTTATACACTTGAAAGGGAACACCCGTTACCTTTAAGTATATAATGATAAGAATGATAGCTATAAGGATGGGATTTAACAGCATCCAGCCTGTCTTCTTTTGTAGTCGTTTGATCAAAAAGAACGTCCCGCAGGTGAGCGTCAGGATAACATATTGATTAGAGAAGATGTCCCGTCCGTCCTGAATGAGGTTCACCGTCTGATCGATGGTTTGGTCAATTGAAATCATAACTTAGCCTCCTTTTCATCCATAATATCCTTTCCTTGCAAGGCTTCAGTCGTGAGAATCTGTTCCTCCTCGGTGTATTCTGCATATTCTTTGAGTATCTCCTTCATCTTTTCCGCCTGCCTCTTATGGGCACGATGATGTAGTAAGTCGAGTGCTATCATTCGACGTTCTAGTTTAATAACAAGCTGGTGCATGTGTCCAGTAACCACTAGAACGAGCACCGTACTGACGATAGTTGCCGTCACAATAGGGAACCACTCCTTCTCAATCAGGTCCAAATAAAGAATCAACGCCACCCCAGGTGGAACGAAGAAGAAGCCCAGATTGGCGATAAGAAGCTCCGATAAGTGTTCAACCCAACTAAGTTTTACCCATCCCAACTTAAGGAATAAGGTGAGAAACAACATACCAATGATACTGGACGGCAGCTTAACTCCTGTCGCCCATACGATAAGCTCTCCCAATGCAAGGCATCCGAAGATAACAAAAAACTGTATTGCCATTTAGAAAAGATGTAATATCAATGACAGCATTTAACGCTGAATAATCATCTGACAGAGTGTCAAAAAGTGGCTGCAAAGGTATATCTTTTTAACCAGTTTATCACTTATCTAGCCCAGAAAGGAGCCTTTGGAGGGCAAATAGATGACATTTATCAAGAAGAAAACGACCATAATCAAAATAAATTGTGTAAGTTTGCAGATATTTTAAAAACGTTTATGTCCCCATCAGAATGACTGAGATTGATAACAATATATCCGATAAGAAACTTCGATTAACCATAAGGATTGGTCGTAATAACATGACCTTCTCCGTTGGAGACCCACAAGAGAATGGGGTCTTGGCATACGAACCTTATGAAATGAATACGGGTATCTCGGTGGCTGCTAACCTTCGGGACGCATTCAGAACATCGGAACTCTTGCAGAGTGGATACAAACGGGTGCTTGTTCAGATGGACTCTCCTGTTATGCTCATGCCCATCGATGAGTATGAAACGCAGGATGTGGAAACGCTTTATTATCACACCTTTCATCACAAGGGGAACGATGAGGTGCTTGCTTACCAACTAAAGGAACTCAATGTGGTAACGGTGTTCTCAATGAATAAAGACTTGAGGCTCGTTATCGAGGATCACTTCGAAGACATACGCATACAACCTTTGATGTGTCCTGTTTGGGCGCATCTCTATCGCAGAACATACGCTGGAGCACGCCGAAAGTTATATGCTTATTTCCATGAAAAGCGTATGGAAGTCTTCAGCTTTCAGCAGAATAGATTTCGTTTTGCCAATACTTACGAAACAGAAAACGCCCAAGATGCCCTCTATTACCTATTATATATATGGAAGTTGACGGGTTTGGATGCGCAACAAGACGAACTCTTGCTCATCGGGGATATGCCACAAGCAGAGCTGCTCACCGATGAACTGTCTAAGTATCTGCGCTTCTCTCGAGTGGTGGAGCAGGCGGATGACTTCGCTCAACATCATGTCTTGGCAGAAAGAAAGGATATTCCTTACGACATCAAAGCCATCTATCTGGATTAATCAAAACAACGACTTCACAAGATAACAATACTACATAACGAATGAGAATCATAACAGGAAAATATAAGGGAAGGCACTTTGACATCCCTCACACATTCAAGGCACGACCCACAACGGACTTTGCTAAAGAGAATATATTTAATGTTGTCAATGGTTATCTGGACTGGGATGAGACGGTGGCACTCGATCTCTTTGCTGGTACGGGGAGCATTTCTCTGGAATTACTATCGCGTGGCTGCAAGGAAGTGGTTAGTGTGGAAAAGGACAGAGACCATGCTCGTTTCATTGCACAGTGTATGGAGAAGATAGGTGCCAATGAACATGTATTAATCAAGGGCGACGTCTTCCGATTCATAAAGAGCTGTCATCAGCAGTTCGATTTCATCTTTGCTGATCCTCCTTATGCCCTCCCAGAGCTGCCAACCATCCCTGATCTCATCTTCTCGCAAGACCTCCTTGCGCCCGATGGACTCTTCGTTTTCGAGCATGGAAAGCATAACGACTTCTCGTCGCACCCCCATTTCCTGGAGCACCGAAGCTATGGCAGCGTTAATTTCACGCTGTTTAAAGCCTCCCCAAGCCCCTCCGAAGGAGGGGATGTTGCCTAACGGGAGCGAGTTAGGGGAGGCTTTTCTTTAATTCAAAATTCAAAGTTCACAATTCAAAATTATGATTACTTTGAGTTAACGAGTTGACTGGTTGACAAGCTGACGAGTGACTAGCTCTGTTGTTGAAAAGCATCAATAAGTTCTTTGCTATGGCATTTTTAACACGGAATACACGGAGGGCACGAAACGGCAAGGCGACACAGAGTTCCTAAAGGAACATGGGAATCCACAGAAGCAGACGCCCATGTGCAATTCAAAATTCAAAGTTCAAAATTCAAAATTGTGATTAGTTCTGTTTGATATAAGGCTGTGCCAGAATGCCCGTGTAATATAGTTTCTGTGTAGCGAGGCTGTGCCTCGTTAGCTGGAACAGAAGAACTAAAAACAAGGAAACGCCTTCTTCATTTTGAAGAGGGCGTTTCTTCGTATCCAAGAGAGCCTTTCTTTGCATCAAAGAGACGCCCCCTTTATCTGCAAATAATAGTTTTCACTCCCCTCTCCATTCGGAGAGGGGTTGGGGGAGAGGCTTTCCTTCATTTGCAAACAATGGTTTTCACTCCCCTCTCCATTCGGAGAGGGGTTGGGGGTGAGGCTGTAGATGGGCTGGTGGTAAGCCTGTATAGGTTAGCGGTGAGGCTGTTTCTTTCCATGTTGAAATATTCCTTTTGCATGATAGAAACACAATTTTATGTGTACCTTTGTAGCCTCAATTAGAAATTAATTCAGTATTATGTCTATAAAAACGAAGCTACAAGGACTATCCTTCAGAACGGGTACTATCGTTCTTCTGATGTGTATTCCGTTTTATATTATCTCCTTTGCTCAAATGCTTTTACCCCTCTCAACGAGTGCAAAGGGTGTGTTATGGGCAGTGTTCTTCGGCATTGCGAAGCTGTTTCAATATAGTGGAATTACCATCTTAGGAGTGGAGGGCTACAAGCGACTGAAGCGCAGACTGAGACGCAAGCACGTCAAGGGAGGAAGGATTAAATTGGTGATTTTCGACTTTGATGGTACGCTTGGTGACTCGCAGAAACTCATTACTGACACCATGCTTGCCACTGTTGACGAACTCGGACTGCCCTCTCCAACACGTGAGCAATTCGCTAGTACCATCGGACTTCCGCTCCGTGAGTGCTTCACGAGTATAATGACCTTAACTGATGAAGAGGCTGACAAGTGTGAGGAAACCTACCGCCGTATCTTCGACGAGAAGAATGTTAAAGGGGCTGTGACGCTATTTCCTGGGGTGAAGGAAACGCTGGAACGATTGCATGAAAAGGGTTTCCTTATGTCGATTGCCAGTAGTCGTTGCCATCGAACATTGTCTAGTTTGGTGGACGATCTAGGGCTTAGTCCTTACATCCAGTACGTTATTGGTTCGGATGATGTGCAACATCATAAACCCGATGCAGAGTCTGTTTTAGTTACTTTGGAGCATTTCGATGTCCGTCCCGAGGCGACAGTTGTCGTGGGCGATACCGAGTTTGACATCCTCATGGGGTGCCATGCTGGTGTGCACACCATCGGTGTCAGTTATGGAAATGGGAGTCGTGAGAGTCTCGAAAAGGCAGGTGCTGAACGAGTGATAAGCGACATCAAGCAGCTTGAGCGGTATCTTATGGCGAACAATTTGCTCCCAGTGGTAGCCCTCATAAATACTGGGAATTAGGTAGAAAAATACTATCTGCAATCAGCGAAACCCTTGTCTTTCAGGTATGAAGAGACATTCAAAACCGCTTTGAAAGCCTGGAAAGATAAGAGAAAAGTGATATTTTTTCCAATATTATTTGGTAGTTCGGATAAAAAGTAGTACCTTTGCACACGCAATTCAGGATAGATACTAACATAGTTAGTGAGTTTCTCTGGTTAATATCGCGGGTTGGAGCAGTTGGTAGCTCGCCAGGCTCATAACCTGGAGGTCGCATGTTCGAGTCCTGCACCCGCAACTTTTCATCGCTTAGGAATCCTCATTCGAGGGTTCCTAAGTTTGTTTTTGGAATTAAGGAAACAGCCTCACCCCCGTCCCCTCTCCGAATGGAATAACCCCACCTAACCTCCCCCAAGGGGAGGAATACCTAATGGGAGCAGGGGAGAAGAAGCCTCACCCCCTCTCTGAACCAACGGTCACTGACCGAAGGGAAGTAATGGAGAGGGGCGTGAATACTACTAGTAGGATGTGAGAGGATGGTTAGTGGGAATAGAGGTAATTGTATTTTGGAATTAAGAAAACGCCCTTCTCCAATCGAGAAGGGCGTTTCTTCGTTATGAAGAGAGCCTTTCTTTACACCAACGAAACGCCCCCTTTATTTGTAAACAATGGTTTTTACTCCCCTCTCCATTCGGAGAGGGGTTGGGGGTGAGGCTCTTCCTTATTTGCAAACAATAGTCTTCACTCCCCTCTCCATTCGGAGAGGGGTTGGGGGAGAGGCTGTAGTTGGGTTGGGGGAGAGGCTGTCGGAGGGGCTTGGGGAGGCATTTTCTTGAATAAAAATAACGCCTCCGATTTATGTACACACACACTTCTAGGCATGGAGATAGTTACGAATTGAAACTTGTATTGTGTACACTCTTCGTTTAAAAAAAGTGCATATAGTTGCAGTAAAAACGCATTATTAGATTATAAATATTAATGTTTTAAACAAAAGTAAGTGCTGATTGTAATTTTTTATGTGAATCTCTTGCATTTAATCTAAACATTCCCTAAATTTGTAGACATAGGTTCTGTCAATGTTTAAAAGGCCCCATTACATAACAAATTGTTACTTGTTATATATATAATAAGGTGTCCTGCACAAAGACAGATGACACAAAGAAGTGTTCGAGAAGACTATTTTCTGTCAGTGTACAGAGTTGACGTAATGAAAGAAAGTATCACTATATAAAATTCAGTTAAGTAAAAGAGATCTATGGAAAAAAGATTCGCTTTATTTTTGTTCGGGCTATTGCTGTCCATCGGCACAGCGTTTGGTCAGACAAGAATCAATGGTATCGTAGTTTCTCAGGACGATGGTCAAGGGGTCATCGGAGCCTCTGTCATGGTACAGGGCACGACGACTGGAACTGTTACCGATATAGACGGTAAGTTCTCACTTGACGTTCCTGCAGGTAAGAAACTCGTAGTTAGTTACATTGGAATGACCACTCAGACCGTCACACCTAAGGATGGTATGAAGGTCACACTGACCAATGATAACCACCAACTCACGGAGGTTGTCGTTACAGGTATGACCCAACAGGACAAGAGATTATTCTCTGGTGCAGCTACAAAGATTGATGCTTCGAAGGCAAAACTCGATGGTGTGGCTGATGTGAGTCGCTCTTTGGAGGGTCGTGCAGCAGGTGTCAGCGTTCAAAACGTGTCTGGTACCTTTGGTACGGCACCAAAGATTCGCGTGCGTGGTGCCACTTCTATCTATGGATCTTCTAAACCACTTTGGGTTGTAGATGGCGTCATCATGGACGATGTAGCCGAGGTGAATGCCGACAACCTATCATCAGGTGATGCTGCAACATTGATTTCTTCGGCTATTGCAGGACTCAATGCCGATGACATCGAGAGCTTCCAGATATTGAAGGATGGTTCTGCCACCTCTATATATGGTGCACGTGCAATGGGTGGTGTCATCGTAGTTACGACCAAAAAAGGTAAAGCGGGAAGTAACCGAATAAGCTACACTGGCGAGTATACAATGCGTCTTCGTCCTAGTTACTCACAGTTTAATATCATGAACTCACAGGAGCAGATGGGTGTTTACAAAGAGATGGCTGCGGACGGATTGTTCTCCTTCTCTCGTACACTTCGTGCTGCCACAAGTGGTATCTATGGTAAGATGTACAATCTCATCAACAGCTACAACGCAAGTACGGGCAAGTTTGGTCTTGCCAACACAGAGGATGCTATGAATGCTTACCTGCGTGAGGCGGAGATGAGAAACACTAACTGGTTTGACGAGTTGTTTACTAACTCGGTTTCAATGAACCACTCTGTCTCTATGTCTTCAGGTACTGACAAGGCTCAATACTACACCTCTTTCTCATTCATGGATGACCCAGGATGGACCGAGCAGAGCAAGGTTAGACGTATGACATACTCAATTAATGCGAACTACAATATCAATAAGAAGGTGTCGTTAAACCTAATTGGTAACACCTCATATCGTAAGCAACGCGCCCCAGGATCATTCAATCAAGAGGTTGATCCAACGTCTGGTGCAGTGAGTCGAAACTTCGATATCAACCCGTTCTCATACGCAATGAATGCTTCACGAGCATTGGATCCAGAGGCATATTACGTACGTAATTATGCTCCATTCAACATCCATAACGAGCTTAACAACAACTTCCTCGATTTTGATGTGCTCGATATGAAGGTGCAAGCAGAGTTGAAGTATAAGCCTATCACGAAACTTACACTTGCTGTACTCGGTGCTTATAAGTTCTCTACAACGACGCAGGCTTCACAGGTTCGCGAGCGTTCTAACATGGCAATGGCTTATCGTGCAATGGACGATGCCACTATCCGTGACAACAATCCATGGCTCTATCAAGACCCTGACCTACCTAACTCTCTGAAGTACTCAGTGCTTCCTCAGGGTGGTTTCTACAATGAGACAAAGTATAAGATGAATAGTTGGGACTTCCGTGCAACGGCCAGTTACAATGATGTCTTTAATGATCGTCACATTGTAAACCTATATGGTGGTATGGAAGTCAACAACATTGTTCGTAAACAAAGTGCTTACGATGGTGTCGGCATGCGGTATGATATGGGTTATCTTCCTAGTTACGACTACCACTACTTCAAGCAGGCAGTGGAAGATGGTAACCTCTATTACCAGTTGAGCAACAGCTATATGCGTGACGTTTCATTCTTTGGTACAGCTAACTACTCGTGGAAAGGACGCTATGCAGCTAACTTCACCACTCGTTACGAGGGTAGTAACCGATTGGGTAAGGCACGTTCTGCACGTTGGTTGCCTACTTGGAACATATCAGGAGTATGGAACGTACATGAGGAACCATGGTTCCAACAGACATTCAAGAACTCTTTGACTCACGCTACTCTTCGTGCATCTTACTCATTGACAGGTGATAAGCCAGCTATTACCAACTCACAGGTAATTATCCGCAGTACCAACATCTGGCGTCCATTCGCTGTCGATCAGGAGTCAGGTTTATATATCAGTCAGTTCGCAAATAAGGATCTGACCTATGAGAAGAAGCATGAGTTTAACATTGGTGCAGACCTTGGTTTCTTCAATAACCGCTTGAATGTAGTCTTCGATTGGTACACTCGTAACAACTACGACCTCATTGGTCCACGTACAACTAATGGTACAAAGGGTTCAATCATAGAGTATGCTAACGTTGCATCTATGAAGTCTCATGGTGAAGAACTATCTATTTCAAGCAAGAACATATTGAAGAAGAACTTCCAATGGAGCACCGACTTCATCTTCTCACACGTAAAGACTGAGGTTACATCACTCGATAGTCGTTCACGTATTATGTCGATGGTTTCAGGTACAGGATTTACCATGGTGGGTTATCCTTATCGTGCTCTTTTCTCTTTCGACTTCAAAGGTTTGAATAAAGATGGTATCCCTCAGGTAATCAATCAAGATGGTAAATTGACTACAAGTGACGTTGACTTCCAGAGTTATGACCTCACTCACTTGAAGTATGAAGGTCCAACTGACCCAACCGTTACAGGTTCTTTGAACAATACCTTTAGTTATAAGGGATGGCACTTGAGCTTCTTTATGACCTATGCCTTTGGTAATAAGGTTCGTTTGGATCCGTTCTTTAGCACAAGCTATAGCGATATGTTGGCTATGCCTAAGGAGTTCCGCAACCGTTGGACAAAGGCTGGTGATGAAGAGAAAACCACTATCCCTGCTATTGCCGACCTACGTACTCTGCAGCAGGATGGTTACCTCAATCGTGCTTATAACGCTTATAACTATTCGAACGAGCGTATTGCAAAGGGCGACTTCATCCGTATGAAAGAGATTTCACTATCGTATGACTTCCCTGCACAACTGATTCGTCACTTGTCATTGAGTGCGCTCAGTTTGAAGCTCCAAGCAACCAATCTCTTCCTTATCTACACTGATAAGAAGCTCAACGGACAAGACCCAGAGTTTATGAATGCAGGTGGTGTGGCTCTTCCAACACCTCGTCAGTTCACCTTGACATTGCGTCTTGGCATCTAACACATTATTATATATAGACAAGAACATGAAGAATTTAAATATACTGCTTGCTGGATTAGGGCTTATTGCCCTATCCTCTTGCAACGACTTCCTAGATAAGTTGCCTGATGATCGAGCAGAGGTTAATACCTTTGAGAAAGCTAAGAAGCTCGTAGCTTCAGCCTATGCAGAGGGGTCTCCAGCCTTTCTAATGGAATGGAGTAGCGATAACGTCATGGACAATGGTAAGACTTTCTTGTATCAAACGAACCAAAGTGAAGTCTATCGCTGGAAGCCTGTTACGACCACAGAAAATGATGATCCACGCAGCGTGTGGAATAATTCTTACCTCGCAGTAGGGCATGCCAACGAGGTGTTAGCAAGCCTTAGTAAGGTGAAAGATCGCGATCCTTCACCAGTACGTGCTGAAGCCTTGCTGTGCAGAGCATGGACAATGTTCCGCCTTTCAAACATCTTCTGTATGGCATACGATGGTACGAAAGCCGACCAATACTTAGGTCTCCCTTATCCAAAGGAGCCTGGAGTATCTGTTAACGAACGCGGAACTTTGAAGCAACTATACGAGAATATCAATGCAGACATTGAAGAAGCTCTGCCGTTACTGGACGATAGTTACTTGACAGCTCCTAAGTATCACTTCAACAGTCGTGCGGCTTATGCCTTCGCAGCTCGCTTCAATCTCTATTATGGACAGTGGCAAAAAGCAATCGATTATGCTACTAAGGCGTTGGGTTCAACATCGTCTGCTGATTTGCGTAATTGGGCACATTATAAGACACTCAGTGGTTCGATAGATATCCACAATGCCTACATTAGTTCAAGTGAGAAGGCTAATTACATGCTTCAAACAGCTTACTCTTCATTGGGACGGTTGATCAGTTCGGGTGCTCTCCGCTTTAACTTTGCACAGTTATTGGTAGAGAAAGAACTCTTCTGGGCACCTATGCCATGGGGTAGAGGTTCACAGAATAACACGCTGTATCAATCTCGTATGCTCTATGGTAATACACAGCTTACGTTCTTCCCAAAGATTATGTCCGAGATACAGTACACCAATGCTGCTAAGACGACAGGCTATGTCCATAGTTTGGATGCTGTGTTGACGGCTGATGAAACACTATTGGTACGTGCAGAGGCAGAGATCTTGTTGAAGAATTACACAGCAGCTTTGGCTGATATGAATGCGTGGGTTGTATCACACACAGAGGAGACTGTGGGTTCTGCAACACGTCCTACTCTGACCGAGGCATCAATCAACAGCTTCTTTAATGGGCTTTCAACAGTTCCAGCAAAGGTGATGATGGATGCACAGATGGGTGTTAAGAAACCATTACATCCGCAAGGATTTAGCGTAGAAGATGGCACACAGACCAATATGCTTTACGCCCTCTTACAGATGCGTCGTATAGAGACTTGGCAGCAGGGATTGCGTTTCCAGGATATTAAACGCTATGGTATTGAGATTACGCACCGCATAGATGGTGAAGATCCAATCTATTTCGTGGCTGGCGATTTACGTGGTGCTATACAGTTGCCATCCGATGTTATCAATAGTGGACTACAAGCTAATCCACGTAACTAAACGATGAAGGAGGTAATATAATATGAAGAATATAAAGTTAATGCTTATAGCAGCTGTACTCGTGCTAACGGCTGTCGCTTGTTCAAACGATGACGTTGATAAGGGGAATTCAATATTCCCTACAAAGACAGCGGAGCATCAGAACGATTTTGATAAGTGGTTGTATAAAAATTACACCGAGCCTTACAATATTAGATTTAATTACAAGTACGTTGACCAGAACTCCAATCTTAGCTATAACGTGACGCCTGCTGAGCTGAAACGTTCTATCGCTTTGGCAAAGATCATCAAGCATGTTTGGTTGGACGCATATACCGAGTTAATGGGACCAACGTTCTTGAAAGAGCATTGTTTCCGTGAGTTTCAGCTCATTGGATCCGCTCAGTACAATGGTCAAGGATCAATTACCTTGGGTTTTGCAGAGGGTGGTGTACGTGTGAACTTGTTCCAGGTTAACAACCTTGACTTCAATAACCTCTATATTGAGGAGCATGACCCTTATAACACATCGGGCGTCTTTGATTTGAATTTCTCATACTTCCACACAATGCACCATGAGTTTGCTCATATCCTAACGCAGCTCAAGAACTATTCAACAGACTTCCGTACAATCTCTCAGGGCAAGTATCATTCATCTGACTGGGTCAATGTCAGCAACTTGAAATCAGGTGCAGAAGGATTCGTTACAGGCTATGCCAGTGGTGAATATAACGAGGACTTTGCTGAGGTATTCGCATGTTATGTGACCGATACAGACGAGATGTGGCAGAAGAGATTGGCACAGGCTGTAACCGCAGCAGGTGGTAAAGAAGATGGAAAGAATGCTATTCTCGCTAAGTTATCATTGATTCGCAGTTACCTAATGGACTCTTGGGGCGTTGATATTGATAAGTTACGTAAGATTGTATTAAGGCGTGAGGGCGAGATAAGTAGCTTGGATCTTGAAACATTAAATTAAGAGATTTAGATTATGAAGAAGTTATATAGTTTATTATTTGCACTGACATCAATACTGCTGCTAGGTGCTTGTACACCTGAAGTAGATAGTGTCTTTGACAAGTCTTCTGCGAATCGTATAGCTGAATCAATCAGTAATACAAAGGCGATTTTGGCCTCTGCTCCTAATGGATGGAGAATGGCTTATTATGGTGCTGAGCAGTATGGTGGATACAACATATTCTGTAAGTTCGATACGGCGGAGAATGTGAAAGTGATGGAAGAAACCGATATGTCGGAAGCTGAGTCACATTATACTGTAAGTCAGTCTCAGGGTGTTCAGCTCTCATTTGACACTTTCAATAAAGCCTTCCACAAATTCTCTGATCCTGTTGGAAAGCTCGATGGCGCACAAGTAGGGCAGGCTGGTAAGGGCTTCGAAGGCGACTTTGAGTTCCGTGTGTTGTCTTGCTCAAAGGATAGTATTGTTCTTCAAGGTAAGAAGGGAGAGGCTCGTATCGTCATGACACCTGTGCCTGAGAATCAAACATGGAGTGATTACATCGCTGATGCACACTATATGAAGACGTTGATGACCTCTGATCGCTATCGTCTTGTTCTAGGAAATGACACTTTAAAAGCCATTAAGACGGATTATAATGTCATTGCGGTAACAGATACAAATGGTGTTGTTATCGACCTCCCATTCATCTATACGAATAAAGGAATGGACTTGCTTACACCAAAGAAAGTGCATGATAAGATCGTAAGGAACTTCACTTACTCTGAAAATGACAAGTGGGCGGACAGAAACGACAATACCGTTATGCTCATGCCATACTATCCTTCACCAGTGGAAGCGCTTATCTCTGGTCAATGGACAGTCAATTTGACTGAAACAAACTCCCAGACTGTAGATGTATGGAAGACTGTAAATGCTTATGCAAGTGCTATTTCTAATAATAGGTATCCGTTCCGAAGTCTGTTCATCGGTACTTATGATGGTGATGAAGTATTCACTATTGGTGCTGTGTTTGGTCAAGCTGGAGGTCGAGTAGTATATGATTACGAGATAAATGACGATAATCACATTACGTTCATAGGCACTAATGAGCCAGCAACAGCCAAGTTGAATGGAGCACAAAACAATAACTATAGTGCCTTTAAGCGGTTATTCCGCTTTGATGATGTACTTGTTCGTTTCAAACTGAATGGTTTGGAAACAGCTTATGAGGTATCGCTCAATGATCCAAAGAACCCAACGAAGATAACATTAACATCTGTTTTGGATCCTACCTACAAGCTAGTCTTTAATAAGGGAATTAGTCTTGTCAACTTTAATTAAGAACGAATTGAAATGGAATTAATATGGTATTGATAGATAAATAAGCAGAGAGGAGGTACGTTGCTAGGTGCGGCGTGCCTCTTCTTGCTACTATCCTTACCTATTCCTAATCAGTAAATAGCAGTCTAAATGCCGCTTAATAACATAAGAGGAAATATACAAGAGATGAACTAATTAATAATCAATAAACATAAAAGTATGAGAAAATTATACTCTATTATGCTATTGGCTGTCATGTTACTCCTGTCTGTTAACACCTTTGCACAAGGTGAAGACAATAAGGAAACAGCCATAAAAGTTAACGTGGATGATGTTAGTCGCGTGGCAGTACGTGTCAATTATGGTCAGCCACTAGACTTACAAAATGGTGAGAATACTGTGAAGGTACCACAGTATGGATCGATTCAGATTGAGGCAAAAACAGGTTGCTTCCTTTTAGGAGTGACGAGAAGTAAGCTTGGAGAAGATCCTGTTGACCAGCCTATCAGCTATCATAAGAGCTGCTCAATCTATGTTGCCAACCTTGATGCTGGTATATCTGTAGATGTAGAGTCAGGTACTTTTGAAGAGTATCGTGATGTATCCTTTACATTGAAAGTGGATGATGCCTCAAAGGTTCGTGCTAGCTTGGCTGAAACCCAAACAAGCCTCTCTTTGCAGAATGGTGATAACTCTATTAAATTCGTAGATCAACTTGAAAACACACTTATGATAGGTTCTGCTAGCTATGGCGGGGCACCTATATATAAGGTGACACAAGATGGTAAGGATATTCCAAGTAATGATGGTGAATATCGTGTGACGCTCACTCCTAATACAATTGTCAGTGTTCAAGCTAATTACCCAGATGTTGATTGCCCTGTAAAGTTCAACTTCTCCGATGAAGCGATTAAGGGAGTTCTATCCAAGGTGATGGTCGATGGACAAGAAGTTAATAATTACCTTGCTAGCAACTTCACAGTGAAAGCAGGTAAGAAGATTAGTTTGAACTTCAATACTAACGATTACGCATTAGACGAACTAAAGGTTAATGGTAAGAAAATCACCATCTATGGAATCTCTTACGATTACCTTGTTGCAGATGAGACCACTATTGACGTGAAGGCACATAAGTATGCTATGCTTCACGCAAAAGTATCTGTTGACACTCCTGCGAATATCACTCTCTATCATGGACAAAGCTATCAAAATAAGGTAGTCAGCCTTGTTGCAGGCGAAAACAACATTGAGTTTGGTGAGCGCAATAAGTATTTTGAGTTAAAACCAGCTTCTGGTTGTAAGATTAATAGTGTCAAGATTGATGGCATTCCACAATCTGCTAGCTATGACGGATCTTATCAGTTGAATCTGACCGATGGTGCAAATGTTGAGATCAAGACCTCTAAGATTGTAAGAGATAAGAAGGCAACCATTGTTATTGATGACCTTTCTGCAAGTCCTTATGGCTTCAACTTCGAGCGAGCTGATCACTCCACAATCACCATGAATACAGGTGATAACACTCTCATGTTCACATCTGATGACAATCCATTCCGCTTCTCTGCCTATGGAGCAGACGCCAATACGATGGTTGTAAAACTCAATGGTCAGAAGGTTGCAAGTACTTATCCTAATAGTACTTCATATGAGGTAACATTGCAGGATGGCGATCGCTTAGAGATTAATATTAAGGGAGATCCAACTGGAATTGAGGCTGTTCGCCAATCAGCAAACGGCAAGAACGAAGTTTATCGTTTGGATGGAACACGTGTAAATGAGACCAAGTTGCCACGTGGAATATATATTATCAATGGTAAGAAAGTTATAATCAAATAATTGATGAAAAAGTTTTTATTAACCATTTTAAGCCTCGGTTTGGCTTGGACTGCACATGGTCAGTCCAAGCTCGACCTACAGAGTCAGATGGAGTTATTACGTATGCGCAATACCTCTATACCTACTTACAATAGTCGGACACGTGCTTATGAGCCCCAAACATCGTTGCCAAAAGGAACCATGGCAATGGTTGAGTTTAAGGGTGATGATGCCTTGCGAAAGCTCGAGGAAGAAGGTGTAAAGGTGCTCCGTGTGCGTGGTAACATCGCAATTGTCTCTTTGCCTGTTTCTGATGTAGAGCGTGTTGCAAGTCTGAAGTGTGTTTCTCGCATGGAACTCCCACGTCGCGTGTATCAGAAGATGGATGTTGTTCGTAAGGAGATAGGTGTCGACAAGATTCATCAAGGGCTCGACCTCCCACAGGCTTACACTGGTAAAGGCGTTGTGACGGGTATTGTTGATGGAAGTATTGAGGCTAACCATATCAACTTTCTCAAGTCTGATGGCACCACACGTTTCGGTTACATCAGTAAGATAACAAAGTCAACAGCCACAAAGGAAGGCTACCTTTATCAGAATTATTATCCACAGGCTGTGATGGACACTATGGCGCACAAGGATGAGACTTATTCGATAGAGAAGGACTTTACAACCGACTCTGAAAAGAGCTTCCATGGCACTCATACTACTGGAATCATGGCTGGTGGCTATAGAGGAAACATCACTTATGCCCAGAGAGTGACTGACCAAACAGCCAAGCAAGTGGTTGGTCCGAATCCATTCTACGGCTGTGCGCCCGAATCAGAGCTTGTTGCTTCATGCGGCGACTTGCAAGATATGTTTATCGCAATGGGTGTTGACGACATTGTCAACTATGCGAAGCTGTCTGGCAAAGAGCCTAAACCTTGCGTTATCAACCTTTCTTTAGGTAGTAACGTTGGTGCTCACGACTCTACAAGTGTGATGAATAAGTTCCTTGCAGAGTGTGGTAAGGATGTAATCATCTGTGTGGCAGCAGGTAATGAGGCTACTTATCCTGTGGCATATACGGCTAAGTTCGATCAACCGGGGCAAATCAAGCAAACTCTCATACGTCCAATGTCAGAGGGAGAGTTTAAGATGACGAGCAAAACCTACTATAACTTGCGTAACGGACAAGTAGCAGTTTATAGTCAGGACTCCACTGAGTTCGAGATGCAAGTCATCATTTACAATGGACAAACGGGTTTTATTGCTAAGCGATACACTGTTAAGAACAATACTAATGGTCAGCCCGTTACCATCTCATCAGGTGGTGACTATGCTATTAGTGGTGCTTCCACAGATGCTGCCTTTGCAAAGGCTTTCGACGGATATATCGGTCTTGCGTCAATGAAAGACCCTGAAACGGGTCGTTATTACGCCCTGGCTCAGTTCCTAACCAGCGACAATCAAACCACAAATAAGGATGGGCATTACAAGCTCGGACTCTTGTTTAAGAGCAAGAAAGCTGATCAGCGCATTGATGCCTATGGTGATGCACAGTTTGTTTACTTCGATAACTATGATCTACCTAAGTTCGACAAAGGTTCGCGCAATGGCTCAATTAGTGATATGGCATGTGCCAAGAATGTTATTAGCGTGGGCAGTTACAATGTTCGCAAACACTGGCCTAGCCTCGACGGATGGGTCTATGGATATAATGTAAAGGATGGTATCGATGAGTATCCAGATGGACAAGCCACCCGATTCTCATCTTATGGCACTATTGCTGACGGCAGAAGCCTACCTAATATATGTGCTCCAGGTGCAGCAGCTATCATCTCTTCTTACAATGGCTACTTCGTTGACGACCCTGCCAATGGTGTTACTGATGCCGGACTACAGGGTAAGTTGAAGAAAGGGAACAAGACTTATTACTGGGCGCAGACGTTAGGTACATCTATGGCAACGCCTGTTGTAGCAGGTTCCATTGCTCTTTGGCTTCAAGCTAATCCTAGATTGAAGTACGCGGATGTGTTCCGTATCATCCAGAAGACTGCCGTTAAGGATGATAAAGTGCTCCATACAGGTGATCCTGTGCAGTGGGGTGCAGGCAAGTTCAATGCTTATGATGGATTGAAAGAGGTGTTGCGTGAGATGGCAGCAGGTATTGATGGTGTGAAGACAGTGGCTGAGAAGACAGAACCTGTTATCACCATGACTGGCGATCGTTCATTCCGTGTATTCCTCGCAGGTGCTAAGCAGTTTGGTTTGCGCGTCTATACCGTCTCTGGACAGCTTGTTCATGCACAGCAGTGTGTGGGCGATGAGGCTGATGTTAATGCCGCTTCATGGGGCAAGGGTGTGTACCTTGTACAAGTAGCAGGCGGAGTTTCAAAACGAATTATCATTTATTAATCTATTCAATGGATATGAATAAAAAGTTTACCTATCTGTCATCTTTCCTCATAGGGGTGGTGGCGATGCTTTTATGTCCGCTTGTTGTGCATGCACAAGAGGGCGATCCTATTATCTCCTTCCATACTAATATCTATGCGAAGGCTACCAGTGCTGGAACCACACCAATGGTTTATCTATCTCTCGGAGCCACCGATTCGACCACACTTAGCGTCGATGGCGGTAACGGCGGAGAAGAGGCTGAGGTCGGAAAAGCCGACTTGACGACCACTGAACAGGGCGAAGTCGCTGTGAAGGGATCGCCTGTTTCTGTGCAAGTAGATGCTAACGGCTGGGTGAAAATCTATGGTGATGCCAGCAAGATCGACTATTTCAATGCTTCTGGTCAAGAGATTGATCAAATCCAGTTCAGCGATCAGTTAGGTTTAAAGATTCTCAATCTTGAGCATAACTCATTGCAGGCTTTGAACATTAATAAGCTCCAGAAGTTACAAGTAATCTATTTGGAAGATAACCCCTTCACAGCTGCAACGCCGCTGATGATTGGTCGTTTGCCTAACCTCCAGGTATTGGAAGTAACGCAGATAGGCCATATCTCACCAAGTTTCACATTGAAGAACTTCCCTAATCTTGTGTCTTTCGATGCTTACCACACGGTAAGTCTAACTTCTTGTGACCCTACTGGTTGTCCTAATCTACGCCGTTTGAGCTTGGATATGACCTCTGTCTCTTCTGTAAATCTTAGTCAGAACCCTCTTTTGGAGGTGTTGAATGTCAGCGACTCACGCATTAAGACCCTTGATTTGAGCCGTAGTTCAAAGATTAAACAGTTGTATGCCTCTCACTCATCAGGTAGTATTAATACAGACGTAAAGTTTGATAATATCAATGTAAGATACTGTCCGCTACTTACTATCTTCTATTGTGATGGTAACAACTTAACCAATCTTGATCTCTCAAGAAACCCTGAACTCTTCACTTTCTCATGTGCTCGCAATAAGCTAAGAAGCCTTGATTTAACCAAGAATACAAAGCTTTATAGCGTGAATGTCCGTTACAACTATCTTGACTTCGTAACGCTCCCTCAGCCTGGTAACTGGTTCGAGTATTATCACGAACAGAACAATCTTGAGGTGAATCCAACCTATAGTGTAGGGTCTGTTGTCGACCTTTCTAGTCGTGTTAATCGTCCTAGCTCAACCACAAATGGTGTGCTCTATCGTGTACCAAAGGATGATCCAACGAAGCCAGAGAAGCTCTCTGACGATTATTACGACTATGACAATGGTAAGGTAACACTGAAACGTGCGTTGGACGATGAAGTCTTCATCCAGTATGATAACTCTGTTTTGAAGGATTACTCACTACGTACTGAGAACTTCAGAATAAAGACTACAGCTGAATTTGGGCAAGACGACAAGGCTTTCTCATTTGTTACTGGCAACGCACAAGGCTCTGCCATCAAGATGGCGATTGGTGTGAAGGATGCTACGGCAGCTGCTCCTGTAAAGGTGAAGATCGACTTTGGTGATGGAACGAAGGTTGAGAGAATCATTGTAGACGAGCTTCCTACAGCTGTTAACGTTACTGGAACTCTTAATGGATCAAACGTTGTTACGGTTTATGTACCACAGGATAAGCAGATCACAGCATTAGGAACTGATGGCGTGAAGATGTCTAAGATTGACCTCGATAACCTCCCTCAACTCCGTCACCTCGCTTTGATTCATGCCGACTTAGACTCTGTTGGGCTTGGATATAACAATAAGCTCGAGACGTTAAACCTCTCTTATAACAACATGAGAAAGGTGAGCTTGAAGGGACCTTCTACTTACTTCGATAAGAGTATATTGACTGACATCAACCTTAGTCACAACAATTTGGAGACAATAGAGTATAACAACATCACTGTTGTTCGTCATCTTGATGTAAGTTACAACAAACTTGTTAAACTCGGAGTAAACAATGCCGATAACCTCCGCTCATTTGATGCTTCACACAACCAGTTCAACACCATGCTGCTGAACCATAGTGAGTTGCTTGAGAATCTGAATATTTCTTATAACCAACTGTCGAAGTTCTACGTTCCTGCTAATGCTCCTTTAAAGACTTTGGACATCCGTGGTAACTTCTTTACATTGGCTACTATGCCTGATTACCTTGCTCTCGGACAGGGTAAGTTCCTATATGCTCCACAGAACCCATTGGAGATCTCTACTGCTTCTCCTGGTATCGACCTATCTGAACAGTATATAACCAAGAACGGAAAAGTTACTCAGTTCAAATGGAAGAAGTCGAATAACCAAGTTCTTGCTGAGGGCACTGACTATACCATCAACAATGGTTCTTCTAAGTTTAAGAACACCAATACGGGTCGTATCTATTGTGAGATGACCCATGAGGCATACCCTGATTTCAAGGGTGTCAATGTGTTCCGAACAACCTATACTACACCTATCCCAATGCCAACAAACGTATTGGCAGAGTTCACAACAGTCAACCAGACTGATAGTGTAGAGCTCTCTTTGGCTAGTCCAGTAGCAGGTACTTCGGTTTATTTCGAGTGGAGTGGCGACAACAATGTCTACCAGTATCCGCTAAAGGAAACCTACACTCGCTTCCGTGCTAAGTCTAAGGCAGGAGCTAGAGTACGCGTACTTGTTGCTAACCCAACCGATGAGCTTTCAGTCTTCAGTGTATCAAATGTACAGATGGAGAACGCTGATCTCTCTAAACTGGGACGCACACACGCTATCACGCTATCGAATACAGGCTTGGAAAGTGTTAAGCTCCCGGCCGACGGACAGTATATTACTCAGCTCAATCTAAGCGGTAATAAGCTCGCTAGCTTTGATGTGTCTAAGTATCCAAACTTGTCATTCTTGTCATTAGCTGACAATAAGATCTCATCTATCGACCTCTCTTCTGCAAAGAAGTTAGAGCTTGCGATGATCTCAAACAACAGCTTGACAAGTATTGTACTTGATAACCCAATCTTGTGGAACTTAGACTTGAGTGTGAACAAACTAGAGTCTATCGACGTGTCAAAGTTGCCTAAGTTGCAACAGTTGTTCTTAGCTTCTAATAGATTGACAGCCGTTTCTGTACCTTATAAGAAGAACCCTGAGCTAACTATTCTCAACCTTGTTGGCAATCGTCTACGCTTCTCTACCATGCCTCCTGCTAATGAGAGAGTGTTGAAAGCGGGGACTAGAGTGCAGCGTTTTAACAAGTACTCATACAACCTTCAGGACCCAATTAAGGTTGAATGTGTCGATGGTAAGGTTGATCTCAGCTCTGAGGTAACAGCTGGTGGGAAGTCAACTACCTTCCGTTGGTTCGTTGGTAAGGTTCAAGTTATTGATGGTGAGTTGCAAGGCGAAGAGCTAGAACTTAATGAGTCATACACACTTGAGAATGGTGTCACTACATTGAAACTGGATAATCCAATCAACAATCTCGTTTGTGTAATGACCAATCTTGCCTTCCCAAGTGCCGTTCTTCACACTGATTACGTTAAGTATGTTCCAACAGGCATTGACGCTGTGAAGACCAATGAAGACGTCAAGATTCAGTTCGTTGCAGGTGGTATTAACATCGTAGGAGGCGAGAATAGCCCTGTAGCTGTTTACTCTATTGATGGTAAGACTATCTATCGTGCAAATGCAGCTACAACTGATATGCACATTTCATTGGCTCCTGGTACATACATTGTACGTGTAGGCAATAAGGCTTCAAAGATCTGTTTGAAGTAAAGAAGAAGCCTCTCCCCCAACCCCTCTCCGAATGGAGAGGGGAGTGAAAACCATTGTTTGCAAATAAAGGGGGCGTTTCTTTGATGCAAGGAAAGGCTCTCTTGGATAAGACGAAACGCCCTTCTCAAATGGAGAAGGGCGTTTCCTTCTTTTTACCCTTTCGTTATCATGACTCTTGTTCCTATGTTCCTCAGTCTTAATAATATGTCCTTAAACCAATATGTCTTTATGTCATTTTGTCTAAAAAACTATGTACCTCTGTCTGAAAAGCCTGTTCTTCTGTCTCACCTTATTTATATATAAGCCCCCACGCAACATCGTTTTTGTTAATTTTTCATCGTCTAAATAGAGGCGTTAAAGGCAAAAAGTGATGTGAAAGTATTGCTTGTTTCGTATATAATTCATACCTTTGCAGTGTGATTTGGAATAATTACAATATGCCAAAAGGATAACACTTGATAGCGAGAAGACCATCAGAAAGAGTGGAGCTATCAATGCGGCAGGATAAAGAAAAATATTATTTAAATACAAAAACATTATGAAGAAGAAATTTATTTGCACAGTATGTGGTTACATGTATGAGGGTGCTGAAGCACCAGCAGAGTGCCCAGTTTGCCACGCAAAGGCCGACAAGTTCAAGGAGTTCAACCCAGCTGCTTTGAAGGGAACAAAGACAGAGCAGAACCTTATGAATGCTTTTGCTGGTGAGAGTCAGGCTCACACTAAGTACCTCTATTACGCTTCTAAGGCTAAGAAAGATGGTTACGAGCAGATCGCAGGGTTCTTTGAAGAGACCGCACGTAACGAGAAGGAGCATGCTAAAATATGGTTCAAGTTCTTGCATGAGGGCGATATCCCAACAACAACACAGAACCTTGCTGATGCTGCTGCAGGCGAGAACTACGAGTGGACAGACATGTATGATCAGATGGCAAAAGAGGCTATGGAGGAAGGCTTCCCAGAGTTGGCTGTTAAGTTCCGTGGCGTTGGTCGGGTTGAAAAGCACCACGAGGAGCGTTATCGCAAGTTGTTGAAGAACATTGAGGATAAGGTTGTCTTCTCACGTGATGGCGATTGCATTTGGCAGTGTCGCAACTGTGGTCACATCGTTGTAGGCAAGAAGGCACCTGCTGTTTGCCCTGTTTGCAACCACCCACAGAGCTTCTTCCAGGTTGAGGAAAGCAATTACTAAATCCTCATTCATCGTGACGCCGACAAGACATAATCGTCTGTCTTTGTAATTCCACAGGCTTTGTCACGAGTGAGAGAACAAACGATAAGAGTTGTGTCAATGCTGATGCAACTCTTTTTTTATAGCACCTTTTGCCATTGAAGTGCCCGTTTTATCAGATAATTTTCGTACTTTTGCGCCACTTTTTGCCCTTTGGCAACAACATAAACATTAATATTCTACAATGGAAACTGCAAAGGATAACGAAACAGAAAGTCTACTGGTATGGACTGAAGTGAATCACCAACCCGATGATTATAACCCTTTTGTGAAGGCTGCGTTACTAAGTCGTGCCACACGATTCAGCCTCTGTCGCACGGGAGAAGAGCCCCAGCAGGTGCGCCAGAGTTTCGTTGTTTTCCGTGAGAAAGGTGCGGAAGAGTGGGAAGATGATGCCCCTTTGGGACGCATTGAGGCGATGGTCTTAGCTGATGATGACGAGGAGGTGCGCCCTGCCGAAGTAATCAATTTGGGTGTAGAACCAGCCGAATTTCTGACAATGGTGAGCCAGGATGCCGACTCAACAACCTTTCAGATTGATTGGTATCATGGTGAGGTAAGGGTCGAGGGAGCGACGAAAACGGATGAAGGATACGTCGTGAGGAAGGCTGATTGTGCAGATGGTAAGATGCTGAAGTGCATTCTCACGCCTGATAAAGGGGGCGAGCCGTTCAGTTTGGAACTGCAATTACCCTTTGTCGGATTTAATATCACGGCTGAAGATGGGGCGATGGTTGTGGGCGATCTGACGATTCCTTCCACCGAGTTAGACCATTATAACTATAGTTTCGTGGGCAGTGACGATGACGATAGATTTGCTGTTAGCCTTGACGACTTGGCTCAAAGCTATCAATATATATGGTATGAGGACGGCACATTGTCGGTTCGCAACCTAAGAAAAAAGATGGAGAAGGTGTGCGAACAGGCTGCACAAGGTAAGCTGTCAGAGCTGTTGCAGGGTTCGCGCAACGCCCTCGTGAAACATAAGGACACCCGTTGGCGTATCGTTGTGACGAAAGCCATGAAGACTGATGAGCTTTGGAACTGGATCCTGTGGCGCTTGCTCGAATGGTATTCACCCGCTTTCAGGCAGCAGACGAGACGGAAGATGCGCTGATGAGAGAGCTGATTGAAATGGAGGAACACCACTTCTTCCAGTGGTTCTGGCTCAAGTCGGAGGATTGGAGTCATGAACATCTGGCGGAACTAATGGGACTTAACGACATAGAACAGAATCAAGAGAAGATGATGCAACTGGCTTTACAATATAATCAGTTCGATCGTTTCATGCAGAAACTGCGTCGTGCTTCACTTGATGAGGCTGGTCCCGTGCAGGCTGATGCACTACAGATGCGCAACAACAAACGCAAGATTGCCCGTTGTTTGAAGCGTTTGGAACGCCATCAGAAAGGTGAGGAATCATTGTGGGAAGCCGATTTGGAGGTGAGAGAAGAGCTGTTGCAATTCTTCCGTTCACATCATGGTGCGTTCGAGACAATCGATTGATTACTTTGCAGTTCGGATTCTTTTTCGTATATTTGCACTGCTGTCTGAGTTGACAAGTAGACGAGTTAGCAAGTAAACAAGTTGCTTGTCTTGTGGGAGACATCGCACCGAAAAGCCAGTTGGGATGGTCACTTGATGTGTAACGAAACTGCGCCTCATTAGCAGAAACAGCAGGGGCAAGAACGAGGAGACGCCCTCGTCAAAAGGAAGAGGGCGTTCCGTCGCATCGAAGAGAGGCTTTCTTCACATCAAGGAAACGCCCTCTTTAAATTGAAGAGAGGCTTTCTTCAAATGAAGTGAACATCACCGTGTAGGAACAGATGCCCTCTTCTGTCTGCCAAATCACGATTAATCCTCCCCAATCTACCTCTCTTTAGGCGGACAGGTGAGGGCGTCTGTCCCTACATTGAGGTACTACATCCAACAGAACAAGTAACTTGTCTACACGTCAACTCGTTAACTTGTTTACTCAAACAAACAACTATAATAAATTAAGACAATGGCAAAATTAATTGTAAATAACTACGAAGAGCTAGCTGCCCGATTGGGTGAAAAGCTAGGAGAAAGTGAGTGGTTAGCAGTTGACCAAGAGCGTGTCAATCTTTTTGCTGACGCCACCCTCGATCATCAATGGATTCATGTTGACCAGGAGCGTGCCAAGGTGGAGAGCCCTTATAAGAGTACTATCGCACATGGTTACTTGACACTTTCACTACTTCCACACATGTGGCAGGAGATTATCGAGGTGCATAATCTAAAGATGATGGTCAATTATGGCATGGACAAGATGCGCTTTGGTAAGCCTGTATTGACAGGTTCGCGCATTCGTTTGGTAGCCAACCTCGATAGCATTGAGAACCTCCGTGGTATTTGCAAGGCGGGTATCAAGTTCCAAATCGAGATTGAGGGCGAACGCAAACCAGCCCTCGAAGGGATCGCAACCTTCCTTTACTATTTTGAATAAGCATAATTTGTAACGATAACCGAAAGGGTTGTTTCAAAGGTTGGGGTGCATGAGACATGTACACACAATGCTATTATTATAAGGTATATGAGCTTATATAACTTATGAATAATAGTAAAATAGACCTCTGAAACAGCCCTTTTGTGGTCAAAAAGTGTTAAATGTTTGATACGCAGAGGCGTTAGTTAGAACATTATAGTACCTTTGCAAAATCTTTTAAGAGGGATAACATTATATATACATCAGCTTGTAAGGATGTTTGATACAGGCTAACACAAATTAAAAAAAGACTTATACGTATGGCTTACGACCAACTGAAATTGCAGAATCAACTTTGTTTTAGATTGTATACAGCTAGTCGATTGATTACCCAGACTTACTTTCCAATGCTCGAGAAGTTAGGACTTACCTATCCACAATACCTCGTTTTGATGGCTTTGTGGGAGGAGGATGGACAGAAGGTGATGGAGTTGGCGCATCGACTCTACCTCGATTCAAACACGATGACACCGCTTGTTAAACGCATGGCAAGCGAGGGTCTGGTGACGAGAGTGAAGGGTAAGTTGGATGCACGAGAGACCTACGTTTATCTCACGGACAAGGCAAAAGAACTTGAAAGACAGGCTGCAAGCATACCTGCTTGTATGTTAGGAAAGGTGCTAAGTGACCGTACAAGTGTTGATGATATTCATTTGTTATCAGCTGAATTAGACGCTCTGATCAATACTCTCTCTGAACAACGAGCACAGGATAAAGCGGCTGCGAAGGACAAAGAGTGTCGGTATATATTGTAATCGGGGCTATAGAAAAGATTTGAATAAAGTATGGAAAAGAAAAGTATATATGGTCTGACGAAAGGGACGGGACTGGAGAAACTCATCGAGGCAGCCGCTATGGGCAAGGCGATGGGCGTGATGAATCATTATTCATTGGCGTTGATGGCTGAAGAACAGGGGCTTCCGAAGGAGTTGGCAGAGCGTCTTCGTGAGTTAGCCAATCAGGAGTCTGAGCATGCAGGGTACTATGCGACGCTGAATGCAAAGTATCCTTCGGATGTGTTTCAGATGATGGAAAACATGCAGAAGGGCGAGTTGGGAGCAGGAAAGTTCCTACAACCTTTGGCCGACAAGTTGCGTGAGTTGGGGCGAGATGACGTCGCCGAACAGATTGAAGAGTATATACAGCAGGAGGTTCATCATGGTGAAGTGTTGGGCGAACTGCTAGCAAAATATAAACAATAAACGCCTGTTTATAAGGCTGTTAGTTCTTTAGGACTGTATCAAATCATACCTATCTGCGAGTGAGAGTGGGGGAGTGATGATTTGATAGAGTCCTTTTTTCTGTCCTGAAAGTTCGTCGATTGATGTTTTAGCAGGTTTCTTTTTGCGTGGTTTCTTTGGTTTCCAAGTGGTCATTTACTAGGTTATAATGTCTTTGAAATAGGCTATTTTAATGTTCATTTGTTTGTGTTGAATAGCCTTGATGAATGTTATTTTGTCTTGGAAATATGCGATAGTAAGATTGTGTAAGGCTGCTCTTCTGTCTTAAAAAAACTAAAATCATTTGTTGAATAACGCTTCTCTCTGAACTATTTAATAATTTTGTAACGTGCAGATTACGTGCACGAGGAAGTAAGATATACGTGAACAAATGAAGAAAAAACCAACTTATAAGGTTCCAGTAGCCACCTGCGCCATCGTTTTGGTAGTAGGAGCTATTACATTGGGGGTACTCATGGAGACACGCGAGATGGCGCCGCCTCGAAAGTATGAGGTGGATATGTCGGGTGATGTTATTGGTATTGATAATGGACCGAAGACGCCTGTTTTGACGAAAGAGGAGGTCAAAGAAGAAGTGAAAGAGGAGATTAAAAAGGAGACTCCGAAGCCTGTTGAGTCGAAGAAGGAAGAGTCGGCAGCGGAGCCAGAGGAGCCTGTTATCGTTCCGAGTGTGCCTGAAGGACAGGCGGAGTCGGCGCCTTCTGTTAAGGTTCCGAAACCTGAAATTAAGAAACCAACAGTGGAGAGCATCGGGGAATAATATTGTTTTGTGCTGTTAAAGGTATGTGCCTTTTCTTTAGAAAACGATCTCCTTTCTGGTTGATGTTCCCTTTTAGCACTACTATTAACCCTCTTTCAGCATTTTCCAATATGCCTTTAGCAGTATTCTCACACCCCATCACCAATACTCCCAACAATGAATACTAATATTCGCTTACTTCTCTTGTCAATATCTTCATGCTTCTTTTTCATCTTCCCCATGCCTATATATAAATAAGGTGTAACGCCCTTTATTCCCTCTCAGGCGCAATAAAAACCACTTTTTATTGATTTTTTCTCTCAAAACATTTGGTAGTTTCTGATAAAGTATATACCTTTGCATTCGCTTTTACGAAATAAGCCACGTGCTTATGAGTGTTTAAAGCAATAAAGAAAGCGTTCTTTGAAGAGATTTACATAAAC
>QWCC01000071.1_pt1 | contig 57510 bp, 63 predicted proteins | sample 1972491 | NCBI WGS metagenome assembly QWCC01 (sample SAMN09866718, study PRJNA288562) | Human oral metagenome isolate term5_saliva, whole genome shotgun sequencing... | isolation source: mouth | host: Homo sapiens | place: USA: California
CTCACGGAACTAATGAGGTAGATATTGCTAACTCGACTTATGATGAACTACCTGAGGACTGGAAAGGTGAGAATAAAGCTGCTGCAGAGGTTATTGCTAAGATTTTCAATGAATATAGTGGCAATATTGAGCTTGAAAACCCAATTATTCGATCGCAAGTTGGTAATAAAATACATGACGCCTGGCTTGAGAGAAATGGCGAATGGGCACCAGAAGAACAGAAGCTATCATTTGATGATCTTTCTATTGAAGAACAAGAAAAAGACCTTGAACAAATTAGAATAGCAAAGGAAGTTTTTGAAAATTAGTTATTGACTGTAAACTACTAAAAATAGCCTTTTGGGGCTATTTTTTAAGACTATTTTTATATTCAAATAATTCACCTAATTCAATAGGGAATATTTTTACTTTTTGGTTATATTTTCGAATTTCACTACTTAATTCATTATATTTTTCAAGAGGAATTTCTATGTGAATAATATCCTTAAAAGTAATATCTTCTAAGGAACGAACTTCAGTTTCACTAAATATTTTTGGTAGTTTTACAGTTTTTCTTAGTTTTTTAACGCCAATAATTACTGGAAAATTACCTTTAATGTCGGAATATTTTTCAAAAGATTCCCATGTATTTTGACAAGATTTATTTACTTTCCCACTCCAAGACTTACTTGAATTTATTTTATTCTTTTTTCTCCAGTTTAGAATATTTACGAGTGAGCGTGGGGCGAATATTGTGTATGCTAAAATATACATTTTTGCATAATGTCGCACAATCCAAAAAATACTATTACCGAAACGAAAAGTTTTAGGATTTTTAAAATTATGATTGTCTGCATAGCATCTAGCAATAATTCTTTTATCTACTAAGGAAATAGATTTCATACTGAGTTTTTTAGAGTAAATTACTAAATAATCATCTTGACGGACCTTTAGACCATTTTTTAAAATACTTTCAAAAATTGGTGCGATAGTTCCACTGTAGTCATATTCAAAGCCACCAGTTCCATGCCAAAAAAATACGTTTCTAATACTATTTTCGTACTCTCTAAGCTCACTTTCACTAAAATTTGGTAAAGTATTCGAATATTGTTCCTGAAGCTTTAAAATCATTTTTCTTTGGATTTTAGTTTTTGCTGATTTTGGTAAGAAGAATATGCAAATTTGCTTTGGTAATTTTCGATAAAATTCATTATTAATTCGAAAAAACATAATTAACATTATATCATGAACAAAAATAAAAATGCAAAAAGATATAATATAATAAAAAGGGCTTATGTAAATGTTGACAAAGAGCTAATGTTGTGATATAATTTAAAACATAATCAAATAGTGATTTAAAAACAAATTAGAACAAAGGAGATTCAATGGCTGGAACAAAAGCTGGTGGCGCTAAAGCTGCTGCAACTAATCGTGAAAAATATGGAAAAGACTTTTATTCAAGAATAGGTCAAAAAGGCGGAAGAAATGGTACTACAGGTGGCTTTGCTGCTAACCGTGAGTTAGCAAAAATTGCAGGTCAAAAAGGCGGAAGAATTAGTAGACGTGGACCAGCAAGAACTACAATTAATGCAACTGAAGTTTCAGAGACATCAAAAATTGAAGTTAGGGTTGCCTAAATAATCCATAAAAAAATAGCACTATAAAGGTGCTATTTTTTTATTCTTTTATGTAGGCGTTTAAATCTAGAATCGTTATTGCTCCATTCTCTAAAACAGGCGAGACATCTATAATTTAAATTGCTTAGTTGTATACCATTTACTTTACAATCAGGGCATAAACTTCGAAGATGTAGCCAGTTTCTATAAGTGTCTAGGTTATTCTCTGCGAAATTTTCATTGAATGTTATGTTATATTTTTCACATAGCTCTTTTGTTTTTTGCCAAGCTTCTCTTTCTATTTTTAACAGTTCTATATCTAAGTGATACTCATCATGATTTAATATTGCATGTGCTAATTCATGCAGCAAAGAAATGCTAAAGACTGTATATTTTTCTAAAGGATTAAAATAAATAGTTTTTTCCTTATAACTCCATTTAAAAATATCACTTTCTTTGAAACTGATATCTGCAAAATCTGATGATAGCCTAATTAGTAAGTTTTGCTTTTGCGTATTCATAGCAACCATAAATAACACACTCTTTAGGTTTTGTGGCTTTAATAATATTAGGGCAAACTATATGACTAGGGAGATTATCGACTAGTAATTGATGTAAGAAAATATTAAATGATTCAAATTGCTCACCTATACTTCCACCAATTATTATAGTTTCTGGCTGAAGTAAAGGAATACAAACAAGTAAACCACGGCTAATTCTATCAGCAATATTTAGCCAATATTTTGGCCTTTTAATATCTTTTGCGTATTTTCCAAAGACTTCATAAATAGCCTTGCCACTAGCAAAAGTTTCCCATTCACGAATTCTGCCATCGTATTCTATAGCTATTCTACCTATCTCACTTTTACTTAATGCTTTACTAATTTGACCATCAATTATAATTCCAGAACCAATTCCTGTAGATATGGTTATGTATAGTGCGTTACTATTATTAGTTTGCTTAGCCTCATAATATCCTGCAAGGTTTGCATCATTTTCTAGGAATATAGGGATATTTTTTATTTTTTCTTGTAGATTATCTACTATTTTAAAATTTTGCCACCCTAAGTTATTTGCCCATAATACTTCTTTATCGCTACAAATTCCAGCTACAGCAATTGAAATAGCCTGAATTGTATTTTTTTTGAACTCATTTTTTATTATTTTGTGTACTATATCAAGGTATTGAATAGGATTTTTAGGAGTTTTAAATTCGAAAGATTTTAGTTGCTCTCCTGAATTGCTAAAGCTAGCTAATAAAGTTTTAGTTCCTCCTGTATCAATTGCTATTATCATGGCTACTATTTTAAACTTGTTTTTATCTTTTTTCAATATTCCTATGCTATTGCTTTTTAATAGTAAAAAATATATAATATAGGTAATCTTTTAAGCTTATTTTAGGTATGCTTAAAGAAATACAATATAAGGAAGGAGTCTAAAAAGACTAATGGCAACAGCCAAAAAAATAACAATGGACGAATTGTTGAAGAAGTAACAGCTAGCGTTGTTGACGCTGAAATGGATAATGGTATGTCTTTACTTTCATTAAGAAAGGCGGCTAAGGACAAAGGCTGGGAAGAAATTTTAGCTAAATTAGAAAGTGGCGAAGTTATTGAAATCGTTCCTTTTGATGCTAATAGAGGTGGGTTATTAGTAGAATACGAAGGTATTCGTGGTTTCTTACCTGTTTCTCAACTTTCAGCAGAGCATTACCCACGTGTTGGTGCAAGCGATAAAGATGAAATTTTATCAAGATTAAATGCATTAATCAATAAAGGTATTAATGTTAGAATTTTGGATGCAGATCGCAAAACTAACAAACTTATCTTTAGTGAAAAAGAAGCTATTAAAGATGGTCTAAGTGAACGATTTGATAGCCTAAAAGTTGGCGACAAGGTTGAAGGTGTTGCTACTGGCGTAGTGGACTTTGGTGTATTTATCAATATTGAAGGTATTGAAGGACTAGTTCACATTTCAGAGATTTCATGGGAGCGTGTAAATAATCCTAAAGATTATGTAAAGATTGGCGATAATATTGAAGCTAAAATTATTGCTATAGATAAAGATCGCTTAAGCCTATCTATGAAACAGCTAAGCGAAGATCCATGGCTTTCTGAAGTAGAAAAATTTGAAAAAGGTTCAAAAGTAGAAGGAACAGTAACAAGAATTACTCCATTTGGTGCTTTTGTACAAATTAGTCCAGCTATTGAAGCATTAGTTCATGTTTCTGAGCTTGGAAAAGGAAGCGATGTTAACCCAGAAAATGTTTTCACTTTAAATGAGCGAAAAGACTTTCTAGTAATTGACATTGATAAAGAAAATCGTAAAATTTCACTTAGCTTAGCTAAATAATTTTAAACAATTTTCTTACATTGAATGCTCGAAAATCGGTTTTATAATTAAATCGGTTTTCGAATTTCAGTGTATGAAAAATAAAACAATAGGAGGTTTTAATGAGTCAAAAGAAAATAGTAAATATTACCGATTCTATCACTGTAGATGAATTGGCAGGGGCATTAAATCTTCCTGTTACAACACTTATTGGTGAGCTTTTTAAAAATGGTATTGTAGCCACAATAAATCAATGTATTGATTTTGACACAGCAACAATTATAGTTGAAGAGTTAGGGCTAAAAGATGTAGAACTACATAAAAAGAAAAAAGCTGATGAAATTACATCTAGGCTTACAAAAATTCATGAAGTATCTGAAAATGCTACACCTCGTGCACCTATAGTAGCTGTAATGGGTCATGTTGATCATGGTAAAACAACTCTTCTAGACTCTATTTTAGGAACAAAAACAGCTTCTGGAGAGGCTGGTGGAATCACCCAACATATTTCAGCATATCAAACAGAACGTAATGGTCGTAAAATTACTTTACTAGATACGCCAGGGCATGAAGCTTTTGCCGCTCTTAGGCAACACGGAGCTACCTTAACGGACGTAGTTATTATAGTTGTAGCCGCCGATGATGGCGTTAAGCCACAAACCCTAGAAGCTATTCGTTTCGCTAGAAATGCTAATGCAAAAATAGTTGTTGCCATCAACAAAATGGATAAAGATACAGCTAACCCAGACCTAGTTAAAGGGCAATTAGCCGAGAATAACTTAATGGCTGAAGAATGGGGTGGAGATACTATAATGGTACCTATTTCAGCAATAAAAGGCGATGGTATTGATAAATTGCTAGATATGGTATTGTTAACTGCAGATATGGAAGAATTAAGAGCAGATACTGGTATTCCTGCAGAGGGATTGGTAATAGAATCTCATATGGAAGTTGGTAAAGGTTCTGTCGTATCATTATTAGTTGAACAAGGTGATATTAAAAAAGGTGATTTCTTGATTGCTGGAACCACTTACGGAAAAATTAGAACGTTACAAGACTATAAGAATGATAATATTAAGGAAGCAGGTCCATCAACACCTATAACAGTAACAGGATTTAAAGAATTGCCTCAATTTGGTGATGTATTTAAAGTTGTTAAAACTGAAAAAATAGCTAGAAGCTTAGCGTCAAAAGCTAAAATAGAGGCAGAAAAAAATGCAGCAACAGCTAATACAACTGGTGCAGATTTATTAAAAATGATGTCTCAAAAAAGAGATGCTGAAGATTTTAATGTTTTAATTAAAGCAGATGTGCAAGGGTCATTAACTTCCGTGTCCGATAGTTTGAGGTTAATAGATACTAATGGTGAAGTTAATTTGCATATTATTAAGCAAAGCGTAGGTAATATATCAGAAAACGATATTCGTTTAGCTTCAGCTAGCGAAAACTCAGTTATTTACGGTTTTAATGTTGAGCTCCCTCCTGCAATTAAAAAAATAGCTGTTCGAGATAGGGTTGAAGTAAGAATATATAAAGTAATCTATGAATTACTTGATGATGCTAGAAATGAGATGGAAAGCTTACTAGCCCCTGAGGTAGTTGAGACTGAGATAGGAACTTTAGATATTAAAGGTGTGTTTAGAACCATGAAAGAAGAAATAATAGCTGGTGGTGAAGTTACTTCAGGAAGAATATATTCAGGGTTACTTGCAAAAGTTTGGAGAAAAAAAGAACAAATAGCCGAAGTTGAAGTTTCAAGTGTGCAACGCCAACAGATTGAAGCTAAGGATGTTGTAGAGGGTGAAATGTGTGGACTAAGCTTAAAAACAAAGAAAAAATTCCAATTAGAGATTGGTGATAGGCTAGAATTCTTCACTAGAGAAATTGTAAAACGCAAACTTAAGCAATAGAGTCAAAAAGAGGTCTTATAGACCTCTTTTTAAAATTTGATAATTAAATATGGTTATGCTAAAATATGTTAAAAGGGGAAAAGATGTTTGAATTAGACGAAAAATTTTTTGAAGAACTTGGTGTTAATAATATGCCAGCAGATGAAGCCCAAGCTTTTAAAGATCATGTTAGGGAAGAAATAGAAGTTAGGGTAGGTGAAAGAATTTCTGACGGCGTACCACCAGAAAAACTAAATGAGTTTGAAAAAATAATAGATGCTACAGACAGTAATGAAGCGTATAACTGGTTACTAGCTAACTCTATCGACTATCATAATGACGAGTTATATACAGCTATTCAATCAGAGGGTGGTAGTGAGCAAGAAATATTATCTGAATACGCTGCCTTGAAATGGATACAACTAAATCGGCCAGATTTTTCGCAAATTATTGCAACAGTTTCTGATGAGTTGAAAAAAGAACTAAAAGAGAACATAGATAAAATCATATAATTTCTAAGCCAAAATAAAATGCACTACTTAGTGCATTTTATTTATATAACCATTCTTATATGCTTTACCATCCATTATTTTGCCGTTAGGAGCTATAAGCTGTTCTAATACCAAGTAGTTGTTATCTTTAAATTTTACGGATAATTCTTTACTGTTTGGGTTAGTGGTTATACTGGCTTTTTTTATAATTATAGTGTTGTCGCAGATAGTTATTTTGCTTTTAGGATATATTTCTAATGCTCTAATTTTTCTTTCAGCCTGGTAAGAAGTTATATTATCAGGGTTGATGATAGAATCTTCTTTCGTTAATAAGTTGCAATAGGAAGCTCTATCATCGCATTGATTGATAGGTTCTAATTCTCCTTTTATAATTTTAGGTAGTGCTTTAGCCAGCATTTCACTACCTATCTTTCCGCACAAATTATATAAATAAGTAGATGTTTCTGTGCCTGATAATGTAATTTTCTCCTGTAAATATACTGGTCCAGCATCCATTTCTTTAGATAAAAGCATTATAGATACACCCGTTACAGTGTCTCCATTTAATATGGTTGACTCTATAGGGCTTGGTCCACGATATAGTGGTAATAATGATGGGTGTACGTTAATTATTCCAGGGTTAAATAAGTCAATAATAGATTGAGGAATTATTTTACCATAAGAAACTAGCACTCCAGTAGGTTTATTAAATTTAGTCACAAAAGGAATAATTTCTTTAAGTCTATTAGGCTGTAAAACTTCAATATTATTAGCTATACCTATTTCCTTTACCTTTGGCATAGAAATTTTTTGGCCTCGACCTTTTTTTGAGTCTGGTTTTGTTACTATACCTACAATATTAAATTTATCGTCAATTAGTCTCTGCAGAGATACTGCAGAAAAATCTTCAGTTCCAAAAAATATGATAGGGTTGTCTATATTCATAATACTATTTTAACAGAGTTGCAAGCATTATAATAATAAATATGTTATAATTCTTATGTGATATTTATGAGGAAGGAAGAGAATAGGCTTAATAGAGAGTCTAATATAGAATTGTTACGAATTGTGGCAATGCTTATGGTTATTGTATGTCATTGTATAGGTTGGAATCCTTATTTTTCTAGTATGACTCAAGATGGTAGTGTTAGGTCTATATTTTTAGAATCATTGTCTGGTTTAGGTAAGGTTGGGGTGCATATTTTCTTTTTAATTTCAGGGTATTTTACTATTTTAAAGCCCGTTAAAGCTAAATCTTTAGCGAAAATATGGATTAAGGGATATTTATATAAGGTACTTATAACCTTATTTGCTTTTACGCTTTTAGCTGTTGGCTATACCAGTATTAGAGATAATATTTTTAGTGAAGGTGTTACGATGCACTTTTTGGAAGTATTTAATCCAACAACTACTGAATGGTGGTTTTTATCAACCTATATAATCATTATGGTAGCTTCACCATTTATAGCGAACGTTGTTAAAAAAGTTAAACGAGCTAAAATGAAAAGATTTCTAATTATTTTTGGCTTTTTATTTTATTTAGCATCCTTTTTATTCAGATTAAAAGATCCTATCTTGAATTTTGATGGTTTTGGTACATATATTACTTATCTTATAACTTTTATGGTAGGTGCATATATTGGCTTATATAAAATAAAATTAAGCCATCAAACTACTTATATTTGGGCAATATTCTCTTATTTAATTACTTTAGCATGGTCAATAGCTGTTGTAAAATTTGGTTTTGGTACAGGGTATAGGTATGATACTTGGAATAACCATTTCACTCATTTCATAATGGCATTAAGTATTTTCTTTATGTTCTTAAATCTTAAAATTAATATGAAAATTATAAATGTTTTAGCAAGCTACTCATTAGGCGTTTATCTTCTTCATAATTCTGCTTTATCAAATAGGTATTTATGGAAGGTATTTGACATACATATTTTTTATAACAGTTATTTAATATATTTTGCACCTTTCATATTTGCAGTAGTAGTCTATTTATTATGCGCGATACTAGACTATGTTTTATCTAAAATAATAGTTAATAGAGTTGCTAATTTATTAACTTAGCAACTCTATTAATATAAGAAGGGTTAGGCTATTTTTTAGTTTTCCCACAAATCAGGATTATCTTTTATGCATTTTTTATAATCTAAAGGAATTAACTCTCCATTGTCATCTAGTTTATAGAAAGAGTCTTCTTTTTCTCTTATATGATCTATGAAAAGTATTCCATTAGTGTGGTCTATTTCATGTTGTAATACTCTTGCTAAGAAGTCATTAGCCTTAATTCTAACTTCATTTCCATGAATATCCAAAGCTTTAACCCTAACTTTTGAGTAACGAGGTACTTTTCCGTAGATACCTTTAATAGATAAGCAGCCTTCCCAATCTTCAACTATATCCCCTTCAAATTTAGTTATTTCTGGGTTAATTAGTGCAGTAAATTCTTTATTATTCTTGTCATCTAAATCACTACGCACAATAATAATTTTATATAATTTATCTATTTGTGGTGCTGCCAAAGCTGCTGAAATTTCGTGTGGGTGATTCTTCTCCCAGTCTAAGCTAGCTTCAGTCATTTGTTCTATTATATTAATTATTTCAGGAGTTATCACATGCACTCTTTCGGCTTTTTTGCGTAGGTGCGTATTAGGTAATGTTATAATATCATCTTGTTTCATTAAGTACATTATAACACACTATAGAAGTGTAGGGGGGTCTATATCTATAGACCAATGAGGCTTTTCGGAATAATTAGCAGCAATATCTAATAATATTGACCTTTTTTTAGCTCTTACTACAATTTGCCACCTATAGCCAGCATTAGTTTTTTCATGGAAAGCAGGGGTTGGACCTAGTATTTGAATTTTATCACCAAACTGTTTTTTGATGTTATTGGCTTCCTTTCTAGCATTCTGAATAGTTGTTTTTTCTGTTTTGTATGTACAGTTAAGCTTTAACAAAAATGAGAAAGGAGGAAAGAAAGTTTTTTGCCTTATATTTAGCTCGTAATTATAGAAATTATGATAATCTTGATTTAGCCCGTATAGAATAATTGGATTTTTAGGTTGGTATGTTTGCAGTATCACATTGGTGTTGCTAGAATGCCGACCAACTCTTCCCGTAACTTGAGAGATTAGCTGAAAAGTTCGTTCACTAGATGCAAAATCTGGTAATGATAAGCCTGCCTCAGCCTGAATAATTCCTACAGTTTTTAACTTAGGGATATCAAGGCCTTTTGCTATTATTTGAGTGCCAATTATTATATCAAAATCACCACCAATTATTTCATTATATAGCTTATCTACCGTTTTATCTTTGTCTATATCTGCATCAAACCTAACTATTGACGCTTCAGGGAAAAGCTTTTTTAATTCTTGCTCAATATTTTTAGTACCAATCCCTTTATATATTATGTCAGCCTTTCCGCAGTCAGGGCATGAGGTAGGGACATTATGTTTATGGCCACAAGTATGACAAAGTAAAGTAAACATATCATGATGTAAGGTTAAAGGAAAAAAACAATTAGGACAATTAGCTTGCCACCCACAATTTTGGCATAGGGTAATGGGAGCAGTCCCTCTACGGTTATGATATATTAAAGTTTGCTGGCCATTTTTAATATTATCTTTTATGTTATGTATAAGTTTAGCCGATAAAAAGGGGTGAGACTTTTCTTTGCTTAAATCTATAATCTCTAAAATAGGTTTTGTTGCGTTATTATTGGCAAGCTCTGTTAATTCTATTATATTTTTATTAGATTTTTTAGCTAAAAAATAATCTTCAACTAATGGAGTTGCAGAACCAAGAATGACCTTAAATTTTAATTTAGAAGCCAAAAAAGATGCTAAACGTAGGGCTGAGTATTTAGGGGCTTGCTCTTGCTTAAAACTAGGTTCGTGCGCTTCATCAATTATAATAAGCCCTAATTCTTTTACTGGTGAAAAAATAGCAGACCTAGCCCCTATAATGATTTGTGGTGAATTATCATTAATTATATTGTTCCATATATTGAATCTTTCAGTTTCTTTTAAACCTGAATGAACAACTTTTATATTATTAAATTCACGTTTAAAGTTTATTAATAATTGAGATGTTAATGCTATTTCTGGGGTTAACACTATTACTGATTTACCGGAAGCTACCACTTTTTTAGCTTGATTTATATAAACCTCGGTTTTGCCGCTACCAGTAATCCCATGAAGAATAATTGAGCCTGAATTTATGGCATCTATTTTTTTTATTGCATCTTTTTGACTATTTGTGTATACAAAATTTGTTCGACTATTTTTGGATGTGTAAGATTCAGTTACTAATTTATTTCTTCTATTTTTAAAAATTCCTTTAGGTAATATAGCACTAATAACCTTACCTAGGGGTGTTTGATAATACTCAGATATCCATCTAGAAGCTTCTAGTAAATGTTTAGGTAACGGTGTAGGGTAGCAACGGATTATTTCTTTTGTGTCAAATGTAGGCTTCTCTACCTTCTTCCAAACTATACCTATAATATTTTTTTTGCCAATAGGTATTTCTACAATTTGACCACTCTGTAATTTTTTATTTGAATGGTAAGTCAAAAAATGACTATTCTTAATAACAGTCTTATTTGGTGCTACCTCATAGTAGAATTTCATTATTCTTTATTTTATAATAAAAATATGTATTTTGAAAATAGAAGGGTGGCAGGTGATATATTAGCAGATCAACTGTTTGATGAATATAGGTGGGAGGATTGTGCTATTATAGCCTTGAATAGTGGGGGTGTTCTTGTTGCTGAACCTATAGCAGAAAAATTACACTCAGTTTTAACTATGCTACTTAGTGAAGAAATAACTATACCTAGTGAAGATCTTGTGTTAGGGGAAATATCTCAAAATGGCAATTTTATAAAAAATAGAAATCTAAGCGATGGGCAATTCAATGAATACTCCAGGGAATTATTTAACGTATTTGAACAACTTAAAAGAGAGAAAATACAAAAAATAAATAGATTAATAGGTGATGGTGGTACGATATCTTTAGATTTACTAAGGGGGAGAAATATAATTGTTGTAAGTGATGGTTTTATTGATAGCTCAACAATTGATGTAGTTTTAGACTTTATTAAGCCCATAGAATATCGGCGTATTATAGCTGCTTCTCCAGTAGCTAGCATAAAAGCTGTTGATAGGTTGCACGTTTCAGCCGACGAAATACACATATTAGATGTAAAAAATAATTATTTAGATACTAACCATTATTACGATGATAATAACGTACCACCTTTAAAAGATATTATTAATAAAATAAGCAATATAGTATTAAACTGGAAGTAATTAAAAGTAGCTTGCCTAAAAGTTTTTTACTGTGCTAAAATATAAATATATTATGGTGGATTTGGGAATTTTTATAACTTCTAGGGTTAAACGAAAGGTGGTTGTTTTCTTTACTACCTATCCTGCAATAAAAATGCATTCAAGAGGGTTAGCTAAGCTTATTAAGGAAGACCCAGGAAATCTACAAAGAGAACTTAGTAGGCTTGAAAAAGAAGGTTTTCTTAAAAAAGAAAAGAAAAAAAATACTTTTGTATTTTATGCAAATACTGATTTTATATTATTTAAAGAACTGCAATCAATAGTTATGAAAGTGCGTGCTCAACAAACATCATCACGTAATGTTAATTTATTGTCGCACTCTTCGGATAAATAAGAAGTGTCTACCAAAGGTATTATAAAAAAAATACTAGATAAGCGTGGAATATCTAGCGGGGAATATGATAATTTCATATTCCCTAATTACGATAACCAGCAAGATCCATTTTTATTGCCAGATATGAATCTTGCTGTAGATAGGCTCATTCAAGCTCATAAAAAACAAGAAAAAATTACTATTTATGGCGATTATGATGTTGATGGTGTTTCAGCTACGGCATTATTGCTAGATGCTTTTAATAAGTTTGGCTATAACAATGTTGATTATTTTTTGCCAGATAGATTTATTGACGGCTATGGAATGAGTGAACGAGCTATAGAAGAAATATCCAAAAGAGGTACTAGCTTAATTATTACTGTTGACTGTGGTAGTTTGAACCATTCAGAGATACTTTTAGCTAAAAGCAAGGGTATTGATGTTATAGTGACTGACCATCACAATATTGCAGATATTCAGCCAGAGGCTATAGCAGTAGTTAACCCTAGAAGATCAGAGAATAAATATGCTAATGGTGAAAAATTTGCAGGCGTAGGTGTAGCTTTTAAATTGGTTCAAGCCCTATCTACAAAACTTGAAGGTATTCCTAACGGCCAAGAAAAATGGCTATTAGATCTAGTTACTTTAGGTACTATTTGCGACGTAATGGAGCTTAAAGGGGAAAATAGGCAGAATGTTTTTTGGGGGCTGAAAGTTTTAGAAAAAACTAGAAGAGCAGGACTTAAAGCTCTACTAGTTTCTAATAATATTAAAAATGTATCAGAAACTGCTATTGGTTTCATAATAGGTCCTCGTATTAATGCTGGAGGTAGGTTATATTCAGCTTCAATTGCTCTAGACTTAGTTAATGAGAAGAACCCATTCTTGGCACTAGAAAAAGCGAATAATCTTAATAAAGTAAATACTGAAAGAAAAACTAAACAGGATAAATCTTTTCAAGTAGCTGACGCTATAGCTCAAAAATACCCTACAGATAATGTTATTGTAATTGCAGATGAAAGTTTTCATGAAGGAATTGTCGGTATTGTAGCCTCAAAAATATTGGAAAAGTATAAAAAACCAGTTTTTATTCTTGCCACTCATAAAGATATTGCTAAGGGCTCAGCAAGAAGTTTTGGAGATTTTTCGGTGGGTGAAGCTATAAAAATGGCTAACAGCCATATTATTAAAGGTGGGGGGCATGATGCGGCCGCTGGCGTAACACTTAAAAAAGAAAAAATTAACGATTTTCGTATAGCTGTTAATAGTTACTATAAATCCCTAAATCTTCAAAACCAAGAAGAATATTTAATACCGAAGGAAGATGTAATTTTGAATGATTTATCAGAATTAAATGTTGATCTTTATGATGAGATAAATAAATTAAGGCCTTTCGGAAAAGGTAATGAAGAGCCAATTTTAAGAATTAATAATTTACTTGTTATAGATAAGCAATATATGGGGAAGAATAAAAACCATATAAAAGTAACATTATCTGATGGAAGAAAAGAATTTAAGGTACTTAAATTCAATTATGGCGATGAGGACGATCTTGATATTAATGATAAGGTGGATATTTTATTTAATCTTGGGATAAATGAGTGGCAAGGACATCAAACAGTTGAGGGTATGCTAGTATATGCCAAGAAAAGCACTGTGTTATAATTAGGTTATGAAAATTTGCTTATTTCAAGATGATGAAAAAATTTTTAGAAAATCAGGCATAGGTAGAGCTCTAAAGCATCAAAGAGAGGCTTTAAGGCTTGCCAAGGTAGATTTTACGTTAGATTATAAAGATGAATATGATATTATTCATTTAAATACTATTAATCCAAAATCTTTTATGTTGGCTAAATTAGCTAAAAAAAATCACAAAAAAGTTGTTTTTCATGCTCATTCTACTGAAGAAGATTTTCGTAATTCTTTTGCTTTATCTAATCAGATAGCTCCGTTATTTCGTAAATGGCTTATAAAATGTTATTCTACAGCAGATGTTTTATTAACACCAACACCTTATTCTAAGACGCTAATTGATAAAATGGGTTTTAAAGTTCCAATTATACCCATATCTAATGGTATCAATCTTGATGATTTTCGTTTAAATAATGAGAAGAAGAAAAAATTTCAACGGCATTTTAAGTTGAACAAACAGCAAAAAACTATTATATCTGTAGGGCATTATTTTGAGCGTAAAGGTATTATTGATTTTATTGAAATAGCAAGATCTTTTCCGGATATTAAATTTATATGGTTTGGTCATACCTCATCAACTTTACTTACTGAAAACGTCAAAAAGGCTATTCGTAACAAACCAGGTAATGTGATTTTGCCTGGGTATATTGATGGTGATATTATTCAGGGGGCTTTTCAAAGTGCGGATATGTTTTTCTTTCCATCTTATGAAGAAACAGAAGGTATTGTAGTGCTAGAAGCTTTAGCCTCAAAAACTCAAGTTTTAGTTAGAGATATTGAAGTTTATAGCCCGTGGCTAAAGAATAAGACCAATTGTTTTATGGGGCGAGATAATAATGAGTTTAAAAAGACGATAGAAGATTATTTAGATGGTAAAATTGATAGTACTGTTGAATCAGGGTATAAGGTAGCCGAAGAACGTAGTATTGAAAAAATCGGAAATCAATTAAAAAATATCTACCAGCAGATATTAAAAAATGAACTTTAGTTGATTTTATTCATATTATCTGTTAAAATGTGATAGATATGAGTATTCAAGTAACAAGAAAAGACCAAAAGGAAGCTAACGAAAATATTATTCGTCGCTTTAACCGTAAGGTTTTGCAAAGTGGAGTTTTGAGTGAAGCTAAAGCTTCTATGCGTTTTTCTAAACCAATCAGTAAGACTGAACGACGCAAAAAAGCAATCGTTCGAAATGAGCGTAAAGCTGAAAAAACACTAAAAATGCGATTAGGTATTCGCTAAAATTACATAAAAACTGCCCAATTCGCTTGGGTAGTTTTTGTAAAAAGGGAGTTTTATGAGTTTAAAAGAAAAAATTAATGCAGATTTAAAAGTTTCAATGCTTGCTAGAGATAGTTTTTCAACTAATGTTCTAAGAGGTTTAAAAGCGGCTATTTTAAGTGAAGAAGTAGCAAAAAACAAGCGTGAAGAAGGTCTAGATGATAGTGAAATAGAGTCTGTTATTGTTCGTGAAGTAAAAAAACGTAATGAGGCAGCTAAATTATTAGATGAAGAAAGAGCTAATAACGAGCTAAAAGAAGCTGAAATATTGAGCAAATATTTACCGGAAATGATGAACGAGGAAGAAGTTCTTAAGATTGTACAGAATGAAGTTTCTAAGCTAGATGAAAAATCTCCAAAACAGATGGGTCAAGTTATCGGTAGCATAAAAGCAAAATATGGTAACAGTATTGATGGTTCTATGTTAGCTAAAATGGTTAAAGAAGAACTCGTTTAAAATATTTGTATTTAGTGTCGCTCTGAAGCGTGCTGGATTATGATTTTTTGTAAAAATATGTACTAAAAATAATCACTATTGAGTGGTTATTTTTTAACATTGATTTTGTGCGTGGGGGTGCTATAATAGAGGGCGCGAAAGTCATGGTCTTCAAACTTGATTGCTAATTTAGAAAATGCTCGTGCGAATAATAAAGGTGTTATTCCTTCTTTTGGGTTAGCAAAAGATCAAACAGGCTATTATAATCTGCAAAGAGATAAAGATAAGGAAATCGTTAAATATATCCCAGATTCATCAGAAGTAGAAGATGTTCAAGTTTTAAATCGGTTTAGTAGTGGTGGTGGCAGTGGATATGGAAGCATATACTTTATGAATTTACCAGTTAGAAGTAACGAAGCTTATATTATTTTAGGTGGTCAGTGCGAATCACAATCGGTTAACTCTAACACTGGAGGCTATTGGTCTGAAAACTCAGAAATAGGCATAACTGGCTATGGATTTAGGGAGGGAGGTTTTAATTCTGTAGCGGTTTTGATGTCTCTTGAATCTATCAAGTCTCAAGATAAAAATCAAAATAGATACCCTAATTACTGTATAGATAGCATGATGTTGCATAAGACTAGAGACGATTAGTATTTTAGTTGAAGGCTCAAATAAAATAATTTGAATTTCATTTTCAGGGCGATACAATAGAGTTATGAAAAGATAGGGGTTTAATTATTAGTAGGTTTAGGAAGGATTTAGCTAGCTACTGATATCGTGAACAATTTTAGTATTTTTATTTTTTTTATACTATAATGTAAAAGTATATAATTTAAAAAACAAAAGGAAATTAATGATTGTATTTTTTGGCCCAGCAGGTGCTGGTAAAAGTGTTCAAGGAAATTTATTAGCCGCACGCAATAATTGGCGTTGGCTTGGCGCAGGGCAATTGCTACGTGACAGCAAAGACCCAGAATTATTAGCAACAATGTCTACAGGTAAGCTTGTTGATCCTAATATAGTAAATAGAGTGATGGGTGAAGCCTTAGCTCGTGCTAATGATAAAGTTAGTCAAGTTATATTAGATGGTTACCCAAGGCAGCTAGCTCAAGCTCAGTGGCTTATAGAAAATAAAGATTTATATAATCGTAATGTGGACCTAGTTATAGTATTAGAAGTACCACGTAGTGAACTAATGCGACGCCTTGAAATACGTGGCCGTCTTGATGATACTCCAGATGTTATTGATGAAAGGCTAAGGATTTATCGCCAAGAAATGTACCCAGTTTTAAATTATTTTAACGAGAATGGCGTAAAGATAGCACATATTGATGGTACTGGTACTGTTGGGCAAGTACACGATCGTATTATGGAGGAGATTGAATCATGCCAGATTTAATTACAGGAAATAAAACTGAAGCACAAATTAATGCTATGCGTAAGGGGGGTAAAATTTTAGCTCGTATTTTACGTGAGCTATGTGAAGCAGCTAAAATTGGTAGCACTGGTATTGAGATAGATGAGTATGCTCGTAAAAAGTTAAAAGAATATGGAGTTAAAACAGCTTATGATGCCCCTGAAGTAAATTTTCCAGGAGTTGTTTGTATATCTGTTAACGACTGTGTTGTGCACGGGGCTCCAAATTCTATACCTTTTGAGGCTGGCGATGTAGTAGCTTTTGATATGGTTATAATATGTGATGGAATGATGGTTGATTCTGCTGTAACAACAGTTGTAGGCGAGGAGCCTAAAGGCGCAGTAAAACATTTATTGAACGATACAAAAAAAGCTTTAAGCGAGGGTATATCTACAGTTAAGGCTGGCGTACGTGTTGGCGACATAGGTGAAGCCGTAGAAAGATCTTTGAAAAAATCTAAATTAGGCAATGTTAGAGATTTAGTTGGCCATGGCATTGGTAAAAAAATGCATATGCCACCAGAAGTTCCTAATTTTGGTAAAAAAGGTAAAGGTCCTGTACTTCAAGCTGGAGACACTATTTGTATTGAACCTATGACTAGTCTAGGAAAGGGTGATGTTATTTTTGACGGGACTAGCAACGGTTGGGATGTGTTAATGAGGGATGGATCATTATCTGCTCATTTTGAACACACTGTGTTAGTTACGAAAGACGGAGCTGAAATTCTAACAATTGAATAAAAAATACTATGCATAATCACACCCATAACCATGAATCTAAAAATCTTAAAATAGCAGCTGGCATAAATCTTTTATTTTCTGCTATTGAATTTATAGCTGGTGCATTTTTTAATTCTGCAACGATTATGGCAGATGCAGTTCATGATTTAGGTGATGCATTAGTGTTAACGATATCTTTGATATTTAATAAGATAGCAGGAAAGCAAGCTAATTCTAAATACTCATACGGGTATCATAGAATAGCCGTAATTGGTGCTATAATTAATTCAGTTGTAATCTTAATGGGTTCGTATTCCATTATTAAATGGGTTTTTCGTGAGTTTTTTGTTCAACACACTCACCCACATGTTCATATAGCTGGCTTGTTTTGGGTTTCTGTAATTGGGGTTGTCGTAAATCTTATAGCTATGTATAAGTTGCGTGGCTCTAAAAATATTTTAAATAAAACCGTATTAATACATATGCTAGAAGATCTATTAGGTTGGATTTTTAGCTTATGTACATCTATCATGATTTATCTAACAGATATGCACATTCTGGATAGGGTGGCTTCTATAGCAATTCTAGTGTTAGTAGGTGGCAATGCTATTCTTAATTTGTATAAAATTATTAAAATTTTAATGCAAAGCACCCCTAATATGAAAGATCTAGATAAAATACAAAAAGATATATTAAAGCTAGATGATGTAGTAGAAATAAATAAAATACATTTTTGGACTCTTGATGGCGAAAGCCATGTTTTTACTGCAAATATAGTAATTAAAAAATTCAAGAATATAGAAAATACCAGGAGTGAAATATCTGAAATATTGAATAAATATCATATAGTTGATGAAACTATTGAATTTTCTGCTAATAAAAACATTTAAACCTCTTGCATTTTAACTAGCTGTCGTGTATACTGAAATAGTATTTGGTTATGCCACCTTAGCTCAGCTGGTTAGAGCAGCTGTTTTGTAAACAGCAGGCCTTCGGTTCGAATCCGAAAGGTGGCTCCAAATGCATTTTTTATATGCTGGGATAGTGAAGCGGTCAAACACAACAGACTGTAAATCTGTCGGCAGATGCCTTCGAAAGTTCGAATCTTTCTCCCAGCACCATAAATAGGATAGGTTTTATACCTATTTTATTTTTTTATTTAATAAAGTTAATTGTTGCCTTTTGTGAAATGCTTTGCTATAATACTATAAAGCATTTTATTTTAGGATAAATAAGTGGCTATCACCCACGAAGCTCTTGGAAGAACAGCTTTACGCCTAGTAGAACCAAGCGGATATGCACTGTTATAGCATTAATTAAGGGCTAAAAGAATCACTTCTTTTGGAATCGAGATGGTAACGCCAGCGAAAGCCGGTTCTCGAATTCAATAGAAGTGATTTTTAATTTAGAAAGGAGTAAAAATGAAATTTCAATCAAATTCAAGAAGAAGAGCTAAGGAATATGAAGCTGATGTTCTAAAAAAATGGAAAGCAGAAAAAACTTTTGAACAATCAGTATTGAACCGTAGTAAAGATGACGCTTTCGTATTCTATGATGGCCCTCCATTTATAACAGGGGTTCCTCATCATGGTACTCTTTTAAGCTCTATAGTTAAGGACGCCGTTCCTCGCTACCAAACAATGAAAGGTAAAAGGGTAGAGCGACGTTGGGGCTGGGATTGTCATGGTCTTCCTGCAGAGAACTTTGTTGAGAAAAAGTTAGGAATTTCAACTAGACATGAAGTTGGCGATAAGATTTCTTTGGCAGATTACATAACCTGTGCTCGTGAAAGTATGGTTGCTACAGCAGGTCTATGGGAAGATACAATTGATAGAATTGGACGCTGGGTAGAATTTTCTAATGCTTACAAAACCATGGATAAAGAATTTATGGAAAGTGTTTGGTGGGCCTTTAAAACCCTTTATGAAAAAGGCAAGATCTATGAGGGTGAAAGAGTGCTTATGTATGATACTGCTTGGGCTACACCTCTTTCCAAAAGTGAAATTACTATGGATAACGATGCTTATAAAACTGTAACAGACCCTAGCGTATTTGTTAAATTTTGGCTTAATGATTTTATGGATAGTGAAGGCTCTAATGAGCCGACAGCTATGCTAGCATGGACAACTACACCTTGGACTCTACCAGGAAACATGGGTCTATTTATTAACCCAGAGTTTACATATGCTAAAGTAAAAATTGATGGTGAAAACTTTATTATTGCTAAAGACTTAGTTGAAAAAGTATTGGTAGATGAAAAACATAAACCTTTAGATTACCAATTAGTAAACCTAATTGACGGAGCTGACCTAATTGGACTAAGCTATAAACCAGTAGTTGAAGAATATGCCTATAATGGGGAAGGATCAGAAAATGCTTATAAGGTATGGGGCGCTGACTACGTATCCTTAGATGGTGGCACAGGAATTGTTCATTCTGCTCCTGCTTACGGTGAAGAAGACTTTAATTTTGGTAAAGAATATGGGATTCCTGTATATCATACACTAGATGAATTTGGAAAATATATTGATGGGCGTTGGCAAGGCGAGGATGTTTGGCAAATTAACAAACAAATAGCTAAAACATTAAAAGAAGAGGGTAAAGTTTGGAAGATAGACTACATACGCCATGAATATCCACATAATCCTCGTACAGGACATCGTTTAATGTATCGTGCTCATCCAAGCTGGTTCTTTGATATTCAAGGCCAAAAAGACTTAATGCTAGAGCAAAATGAAAGCATTAATTGGTTTCCATCACATCTAAAACATGGCCGTTTCGCAAAAAATATTCAAGCTGCCCCAGACTGGAATTTATCTCGTGATCGTTTTTGGGCTACTGCAATGCCTGTTTGGAAATCGGAGAGTGGTAAAATTAAGGTAGTTGGTTCTTATGCTGAACTTAAAGAGCTTTCTGGAGTGGAGTTAGAAGATTATCATAGGCCTTGGGTTGATGATATTACTTTTGAAATTGATGGCGAAAAGTATACTAGAATAGATAAAGTTCTTGACTGTTGGTTTGAGAGTGGATCTATGCCATTTGCTCAGTTCCATTATCCATTTGAGAATAAAGAAAAATTTGAGAAAAATTTCCCAGGTGACTTTATTGTAGAATATATTGGTCAAGTTAGGGCATGGTTCTATTATGTTCATGCTGTAAATACTGCCTTATTTGGCAAAAAAGCTTTCAAAAATGTTATTACTACTGGTGTCGTTGCAGGTAATGACGGCCGTAAGATGAGTAAGTCATTAGGTAATTACACTGACCCTAATGAATTAATGGACCAATATTCTGCAGATAGTTTAAGGTTCTTATTGTTATCTAGTCCACTGCTTAATGGTGAAGACTTTGCACTTCACGATAAGGATGTGAGTGATATTGCCCGAAAATTATCAATGATATGGAACATGTACGATTTCTTTACGATGTATGCTTCTGTAGACGATTGGCAATTTGAAGGTGAGCTGGAAGATCCAAGTGACAATTTAGAAAATCCTTTAGATAAATGGATAATAAGCCGAGTTCATCAGTTAAGAAATGATATTACAGCTAATATGGATAAGTACGATATTCCACGAGCATTAGAAGGAATAGTACCATTCTTAGATGATGCCTCTAACTGGTTTGTTCGTCGTTCTCGCCGTCGTTTCTGGAAGAGCGATAGCTCTGTAGATAAAATGCAGGCATACCAAACCCTTCATTATGTTTTAAGCTACCTTGCTTTACTTCTAGCACCTTTTACACCGTTCTTATCAGAAGAACTATGGGGCAAGATGGTAGGTGATAAGTCGGTTCATTTACATGATTGGCCTAATTCAGGTAAAATTAACCAAGAAATAATTGAAGATATGGCAAAACTGCGTAGCTATGTAAATGAGGCTTTAGCAGTAAGGGCTAAAAATAGTGTAAAAATTCGTCAACCTTTACAATCTATATCTGTACCAAGCAATAATATAAGCGAAGAGGTAAAGCAATGGATGGAACCAGTACTTCTTGAAGAACTAAATGTTAAAGAAGTTAAGTGGAGCACTGGTCCAGTAGAGTTGGACTTAAACATAACATCAGAGCTTAAATCGGAAGGATTAATGCGTGAGGTTATACGCAATATTCAAAATTCTCGTAAAAAAGCAGGATTAAATGTTGACGATAGAATTAACCTTTACTTGTATTCATCTAATAATGAGCTAAAAGAGGTGTATAATAAATTTGTACAAGAAATATCTAAAGAAGTACTAGCTACTAACTTTGAAGATAACCTTCAAGATTTAGAACATAATTTTGAGGTTAAAATTGAAGGTATGGATCTTAAAATATCCTTACAAAAGCAATAGCCTTATCCTTGACATTTTAAATAACTTATGCTATTATATTGGCATAAGTTATTTTATTAAAAACAAAAAACAAAAAGAATATGGAAACAAATAAAAAAATTGAACAATATAATGATAGTTATGAGCAATTTGCTACTATTGATTTAGAGTATTTAAATCATGAAAAAGAATTCACTCCCGAGCAAGAGCAAAACATTATAGAAGAGCATGAGCGTACTAAAAGCGAAAATCTTGAAGCTTTGCAGGATGTTTATCGTAAACAGGAAGATAGAGAAAACGGTAATGTTTTTGAGATGTCTAGGGTTGAAGAAATAAGCCATAGAGATAATGAAAATTATTTTGATCAGTATAAAGCAGTAATAGAAAATTATGGTGGTAGAGAAGGGTATAGCTTACGTCCAAATATGCATCTATCTCAAGATACTCTTCAATCACAAATATCTGAATTTAAAGCTGAAAAACGACAAACTAACAGAGGAAAAACTTTTGTAAAAGCCTTGCAATTTTGGACATATTAAAATGTAAAAAATACTACAAAGTCAACCAGTTAATGGTTGACTTTTTTATATACTTATGGTAAAATACAGGAGTAAAATAATATAAAATAAAAATAAAAGGACAAAAATGCCAAAGAATTTTAATAATTTTAATTCTGGCAATTATTCCACTGCAGATGCTGAAGCTGAAAACCAAAGGCTTCAAGAGAAGTACCAGCGAGAGTTGGAAAGACTTCAGCAAGAGCGAGAGGATATTCGTAGATACAATGAATATCAGGATAATGTAGCCGAGAGCAACCTTAACAATCGTGGTTATGGCAAATATGCAAAACTTGCCGAGCAGATAAATAAGCTCAAAGCAGAGCTCCCAAATACTAAAAACCAAGATGAGTATAATAAATTGGTTGAAACCATTAATGGCCGAGAGCGTTTCTTAGCAAAAGCAATGCACTCAGAATTTAATGAAAAGGGGATTGCTAAGGAAGCTTTTGATGTAATGGCATCATCTACGCTAGATACAAATGATCATACTTTGCAGTTTAGAATAGGTGAAACAACTGAATATAAAACAACTGAATATGATGGTTCAAGTAATTTTATTGATGCATTTCAGAATGAAGTTGATAATGCAAAAATAAAGCAAGAAGCAGAACAGGCGCCTCAAGAAGCCGAACAAGTTAAAGAGGAAGTTGAAGTTACAACCGAACCTGAGCCAGAAAAAGAGGTAGCTACTGAGGAGGCTAACGGTGATCTTCTACCTATGGTTATCGAAAATCAAAATAATCTACCAGTTAAAGTAGAAACTAAAGAAGTTCTAAAGCAAAATGAAAGTCTTTGGCGTAAAATAGGTAAAAAAGTAGGTAGGCTTTGGGAAAAGCACAAAAAAACTATTGCTAAAGCGGGTATGATTATAGGGGCCGCAGCTGCTATGGTCGTTGGTACAGATAAGATGGCAAATAATCATAGTCATGCCGAGGCGGATGGCGAGCCTCGACAGGAAACTACTACTAAAACTGAATCTAACCACGGTTTTACAGAAGTTGAAAAAAGAATTGATACTAAGCATAACGGTAAGTATGATAAAGAAAATGACGACTTCTATAAATTTGACCAAAAAGAGAGTAGGGGTTCAGTAGGTACTGATCTTACAGAACTAAAAGGTCAAGCATATATCGACCGTTTTATGGCTGAAGATAACGTGGCAGGAACTATGCAGGTGCTAGAAATGAATCCAGATATGGCACAAAAAGTATTTGGCATGTCTGCAGAAGAAGCCACTGACCGTATAGAAAAAGGCGACCAAGGGCTATTCAATAAACTACAAGATTTTAAGAAAAATCTTTGGGGTAAAGCTCAAGTTAGTGAACAGAAAAATATCGATAAAAGCTTTAACTCTATATATAGGGTACAAGAAGAAGATGGTAGTTGGTCATTTAGAAAGAGCCTTAACCTAAATATAGGTGGAACATACCGTACAATTAACTATGATATGGTTATAAATGGAGAACACTTAGTTGGTAACTTCGATATGCGTGACCAGTGTTCACAATATATGGTTGAGGATGGAGACATGATACTTAGGGTGGTAACTCCGCATCAGTATGATACTTATGTTACTCCAACCCCTCCATCTGAAACACCTAAGGAGAATCCTAACCAAACGCCTAAGGAGAACCCAAAGGAAAATCCAAAAGAAAACCCTAAGGAGAACCCAAAGGAAAATCCAAAAGAAACACCTAAGGAGAATCCTAAGGAAACGCCTAAGGAGAACCCAAAGGAAAATCCAAAAGTTGAATATCATAAAGATTGGACTTTAGATAAAAATCAATATGACAACATAGACCAAATGGGTAAAGGTGAGCTTACCAAAAACACTACTGAAGAAGAAAAGAAAAATAATGTGGACCCAACTATTAAACCAGGTGAAGCAAGTAGTGAAGTAAAGGCAGAGGGTATTGATAAATCTATAGACGTATCTGACCTAGAAAAACAACCACAGGAAGATGCCGGAGAAGTTACTGAAGCTGGTAAGACGCAAGAAGCTAAAAACCAAGCTAATGCTGAAACTGAAAAGAAAGTAGCAGCTGAGTATGAAGCTTCCTCGCAAGACCAAAACGTTAATATAGGTGGCGGAAAATCCATTAGTATAGACGAGATACGTCGAGCGCAGCAAGAAGCTAATAATCAAAGTAACAGCACCACTTTAAGTGATGGAACAATAATAGATTTTCCTCAAAGTAAATAAGGGTTATGAAAACAATGTTAAAACAAATTAAAAATAAAAATAGTATTCGGATAGGTGTTGCGCTTAGCGCAACCCTAGCCGTACTAGCTCTTCCGTTAGTAAATACTTTTGCTTATGGTCCAGAAAGGGCTACATTCACAGGTGAAAAGCCAGCTGATTACGTAACATTTAACTCTATCACTAATAACCCTCATATGGGTGATGAGCGAAACTTTGTACGTATTCGTGAGGCAGGTAATGGTAACTATGTTGATAGTATCAATATAGTTCCAGGTAAAGAATATGAAGTTTGGACGCATTACCATAACAATGCTGCTTCAACTTTAAATGATAGAGAACATAATTTTAGAGGTATTGCACTAGATACTAAACTAAGGGCTAACTTACCGCATGTAGTGAAAAAAGGTCAGACCTTAAGAGTTCTTAGTGAAATATCTGCAAGTAACTCAAAACCATTAAAAGTTTGGGATGAAGCTGCAATTTCTTCACCGTCTAGAGATGTAGCACTTCGATATATTCAAGGTTCAGCTCATATTATTAATAACGGTAAAATCAATGGTATGGGCTTACCAGCTGATAAATTATTTGGCGAAGGTGCTAACCTTGGCTACGACGCATTAAATGGCGCAGTTCCTGGTTGTACAGAATTCTCTGGAACAGTTATTTATAAATTTAAAGCAGATTATGCCGATTTTGAAATGAGTAAAACCGTTTCATTACATGGTAAAAATCAATGGGTGAAAAACCAAACAGCGCAAGCTGGTGAAAAAGTAGATTTTAAAATTACTTATAAAAATATTGGCACTATGACGCAAAATAATGTTAATATTAAAGATTTATTACCAAAAGGTATGACTCTTGTAAAGGGTACTACTAGAATATCACACCCATCACAACCTAGTGAAAAAACATTGAGTGATAATGTAGTTGGAGCTGGCATTAATATAGGAAACTATAGTATTGATGGTTCTGCAACACTTATATTTACTGCTCAAATTGATCCAGTTGATAAATTAGTTTGTGGAAATAATACACTAACTAATACTGCTCAGGTAAAAACTGAGAATGGTGGCAAATCAGATACTGCGACAGTTACTGTAAGACGTGATTGTACGCCAGGTCAAGCTAAAGACCAATGTAAGATTGCAGGAAAAGGTGACCTAAAAGCTAATGATCCTAAATGTTCTGAACAATGTAAAATTAAAGGTTTTGAACATCTAAAAGCTGATGATAAAAATTGTGCTGAAATACCTTCAGAACTTCCAAAAACTGGTCCTGCTGAAGCAGCTATGATGTTTATATCAATTACTGTAATAACAGGCGCTATAGCTTACTGGTTTAGAAGCCATGAGGAAATGAAGAAAATTACAGCTGATGTTGGTCTAGAAGTAGAAGATCACCCAGTCGTAAAAAAGGTTAAAGCTATAAAAGCTAAAATCCAAAATAAATAATGAAATTTCCGCAGTAAAAATACTTCGCCTCTCGCAGGGCGAAGTATTTTATTTAACTAAAAAATAAATTAGCCTTAAGGCTAATTTATTGAGTTTGAGTAAATTGTTTTATTATAGGTTTTATAAACCGTATTATTTAATTGAAGTAATTTCAATTTTAGTATATTTTTGACGATGTCCGTTTTCTTTATGTACACGCTTTTTAGCTTTGTAACGAATAACACGGATTTTTTCGCCCTTTACAAGTTCGTCAACAACTTTAGCAGAAACCTTCACGCCATTAACTGTAGGAGTTCCAACTTCCACTTTGTCGCCATCAATAAGCATCAAAGCGTCGAGTTTGAGCTCTTTAGTACCTTGCGGGAGGAGGTCCACCAGAAGGGTCTCTTTTTCGCTAACGATAAATTGCTTACCGCCAACTTTTACGACTGCTTTTTTCATAAAATCCTCTTATTAAGTTAATATCTTTGTTATTCTACCATAAAAATAGTTAAAAGGCAATATAGCAGGTATAAAAGAGGGATATTTTTAATGTATAAAAAATTATTACAATGGTTAAGTTGTGCTAACAATATTTTATTTTACCTAAATAATTACCATTAGTAAACTAAAGCATTATATGATATAATCAAAATATGAAAGTTATTTCTATAACTAACCAAAAGGGAGGGGTTGGTAAAACTACCAGTGCTATTAACATATCTTTTTACTTAGCTAAAATGGGCTATAAAGTATTAATAGTAGATTTTGACCCTCAAGGTAATGCTACTAGTGGGTTAGGAGTAGATAAAAATAGCTTAGGGTCAACAATGTCAGACGTAATTTCAGGATCAGTTGCACTGAAAGATGTTATTTTAGAGACGGAATTTCATAAGTTGAAATTAGCTCCATCAACACCAATATTAGCCAACACAGAAATAGAACTAGCTAATGTGGGAGGGCGTTTTTCTAGGTTACGAGAAGCTCTAAAAACTGTTAGCGATGAATTTGATTATGTTATATTAGATTGCCCACCATCACTTAGCTTATTAACAGTAAATAGTTTTATTGCTAGTGACTTTTTAATTTTACCCGTACAAGCTGAATTTTATGCTATGGAAGGGCTAGGGCAATTACTAGAAAGTATGAAGCTAGTTAAAAAAGGTATGAACCCTAATATTGAATTATTAGGAGTTTTACCTACCATGGTAGACTCTAGAACAACTTTAAGCGGTCAAGTATATGAAGAAATTAAAAGATTTTTCCCAGGAAAAGTATTTTCAACTCCAGTACCAAGGAATATTCGTTTAGCAGAAGCACCTAGTCACGGAGTGCCAATAGGCGTTTATGACCGTTTTAGTAAGGGTGCTAGAGCTTATAAATCTATAACTAAAGAAATAGTTAAGCGAATTGAGGAGAGTAATTAATAAATGGTTAAAAAAGGTTTAGGAAGAGGTTTTTCGTCACTTATACCGACAGATATGCTTTTAGATGAGCAGTTTGACCCTACTTTAGGTATAGATAATCAAATATCTAAATTAAAAGAACTTAATATAGAAGATATTATTGCTGACCCAGAACAGCCTCGACGACATTTTGATGAGAAAACGTTAAACGACTTAGCTAATTCAATTAAAATACACGGCGTATTGCAACCAATTGTTGTTGTAAAAAATGGAAATAAATACATTATCGTTGCTGGTGAGCGTAGGTATAGGGCTTCTAAATTAGCTAAATTAGATAAAATACCAGCAATTATTCGAGATTTATCTGACCAAAACAGACTAGAACTAAGTTTAATAGAAAATTTACAACGAGCAGATTTAAATATTTTAGAAACTGCAACAGCTTATTTAAAATTACGCCAGCAGTTTAATATGACGGCTGAACAGATAGGTGAGCGTGTTGGAGGTAAAAGCTCAAGCTCTGTGTTGAATACTCTTAGGCTATTAAAGTTGCCTGATGAAGTTAAGAAATATATTTACACAGGTGAGCTAAAAGAGGGGCAGGCTAGGCCATTGCTTCAGGTAGATGAGAAAACAGTTCTTGAAATTTTGCCAAAAATCATTAAAGAAAAATGGAGTTCAAGAAAAGTAGAACAATTTTTAGTTCAATATAAAAAGAGCTTAGAGAGTAATGAAAAGCCTAAAAAAGATAAAATTATAATGCCTTTTGAACAGACTTCTAAAAGATTGACAGCTAAGTTAAAAGCAGATGTTAACATTAAAACTTCTGCTCGTGGATCTGGACAGATTGTAATTAAATTTAAGAACGAAGAAGAACTAAAAAGAATAGAAGATATTTTAAGCTAATAATTAAATAAAATTACTTAATTTAGCCCCTTATAATAAGGGGCTAAATTATTTAGAATACTTTATTATTTTTGTTGATAGTTGAAAGCTCTAATTTTATCAAATGGGAATAATCTGAAAGATACAGGCCCTATTATTTTATAGAGAGGAACAGTACCCAGACCACTTCGTGAATCATAAGAATTAGATCCTTCTCGGTTGTCTCCACTAACAAAAATATCTCCCTCTGGAACTACCCATTCTCCATCATGGCTAGTGAAAGCCTTTGGTTCGCTGTTAAATATTTCTTTATCAGGGTTGAAACCGTCTGGATGCTTATTGTTATAAACAGTCATAACTCCATCTTTAACTTTAACTTTTTCACCAGCAAAAGCAATAACTCGTTTGATTAAGTATTGTTCACGCATACCTGTTACGTATTGTGGATTTTCAAAAACGATAATATCTCCTCGCTCAGGCTTGTAAGGTTTATTAGAAATACTTGCCCATGTTGAGTGTAGCCTATTTATAATTACCTTATCGCCATTATGAAGTGTGTTTGCCATACTAGAGCCAACCACGGTAAAACTTTGAAATAAAAAAGAATTTATAAGAATTGTGCCAATTGTTACAGCAAAGATAAAAGCAAATATTCCTAGTATGTCAGATAATCTTTGATGCCTTTGCCAAAAGCTACTTTTCATTTTTATATTTTAACATAATCAACATGTAATAACAATTAAGCTTACAGTTAAAAATAAAATTATGTTATAATAGCCATATCATGGATTTTATTAGGATATCTAAAAAGCATTCTTTTTGGGGAAGTTTTTTTCATTTATTATTTAATATTATATTAGCCGTAATAGTTTGGCTATCTATAGTTATTACTAAATCACCATTAATTGCTATTATATTAATTATAGCCAGCAAATGGCGTACTTTTGCGGTAAGACCACGATTTTGGGCTGTTAACGTAAAGTCAAACCTAGTAGACTTAATTTTTTCTTTAAGTATTGCAATACTTATGTATGCTATAGCTTATTCTAACGCTTATGTTAATGTAACTAATAATAGCATTCTACAAATATGTTTTGTTATTATATATATATTATGGTTAACTTTTATTAAGCCGCGTAGCGATGAACTTTTTATGAAAATTCAGGCTTTGTTATCTGTATTTTTCGGTTTCACTACACTGTTTACTGTTGGTTATAATTGGGATGAATTAATAATAGTTTTCGCTAGCTTTATAGTTGGCTATGCTTCACTTAGGCATATATTATCAATCAATAGTAATAAAGACATTGAGATATTAAGCCTATTTTGGGGGTTGATAATAGCTGAAATATCGTGGTTTTCTAATTTCTTAGTTATAGCTTATCCTATCCAAATTTCTAATATTTTTAATTTCGCAATTCCACAGGTATCAATTATAGTTTCAGCTTTAAGTTTTACGGCTTTTGAGTTCTTTTTACCTAAAAAAGACGATAAAGAAAAGAAGTTTAGCGATATTTTACCCGCAGTAATTTTTAGTACTATTCTTATTCTTATGTTACTAATATTCTTTTCTTCTGTTCCTAAAATAGCTTAAGCTTTATACTCTAAATATGGTAAAATAGAATAAGTTAAATAGGGAGGAAGAATGAATAAAAAGAAAGGTTTAATAATTGCTGTAAGCATTATACTATCGCTATCGTTAGTAACTGTAGGTACTATAGGAATAATTGAAATTTTAAAGCCAAAAAAACAAGTTGCCGAGTTTGATAAGGTTGAAGATGGAAATGGGTCATCTTTTAAAAAAGAAACCGGTGGGGAGAATACTATTGAATCAATTGCTAAAAAAACTTCAAATAGTGTAGTTTCTATTGTTGCAACTAATAAGAAAAAAGGATTCTTATCAAATACCTCTAGTGCTGGTACAGGTGTTATTGTAACTAAAAATGGTTATATTATTACTAATAAACATGTTATTAAAGATATGGATAAAATATCTGTAGTTTTAAATGATGGTACTAGTTATGATACTGTGAAGGTTGTAGCTAAAGATCCATTGAACGATATTGCTTATTTGAAAATTGAAAATGTTGATAATCTATCTGCTGCAGAACTTGGCGATAGCAAAACGATACATTCAGGTCAAGAAGTTATTGCTATTGGTAATGCCTTAGGACAATATCATAATACTATTACGCGAGGAATTATTTCTGGTACAAACCGTAGTGTTGATGCTTCTGATGGTCATGGTTCAACAGAATCTTTGAACGATATGATTCAAACTGATGCAGCTATTAATTCAGGCAACTCTGGAGGACCACTACTTAATGCTAAAGGGCAAGTTATTGGAATTAACACAGCAATAGCTAGCGATGCTCATGGTGTAGGGTTCGCAATACCTATTGGCGCAACAAAAGGTATGCTTAAATCATTGATTGAAAAAGGTGTAGCACAAAGAGCAACTTTAGGTGTTAATTATGTGCAAATTACTCCTGCAATAGCAAAAGAACGAGATTTACCAGTTAAAAAAGGTGCATATTTATATTCACCAGATAATGAAGAAGTAGTAAAGCCAAATTCTGCAGCTTCTAAAGCTGGATTGATCAAGGGTGATATTATTACTAAAGTTTCTGGTATTGAAGTAGGAGAAATGGGAAGTATCTCTAGCTTAATATCGGAATTTAGACCAGGTGATGAAGTTAAACTTAATATTATACGTAACGGAAAAGATATAGAAGTTAAAGCTATACTTGATGGAGTAAGCCGTTAAATAATTGTAGTAAAGAAATAAAAAATAACGCTAATTTATAGAAGCGTTATTTTTTAAATACAATTGTATAATTTTTTTGTACCATTTTTTTAAGATTATTTTCTTGAGCTATTTTTTCAATTTTACAAAATTGTTCAGGGTCTGCCTCTAAAATTAAATATTTTAAGTTTGGTATTTTATTGGTAGTATTTAATAGTTTTTCTATCAATTCTAGCCCTTCTTTTTCACTATATAATGCTATCTGGGGCTCATAGTGTAATTCATTCGGTTTTTTTTGGTTAATCCAGTTTTTATTGACATAGGGTAGGTTAGCGACTAAAATAGTAACTTCATTTAAAATATTTTGCTCTATGTTCTCCAACAAGTTACTTTTTATAAAACTAATATTGGCATTATGCATCGTAGCATTATCTTTAGCTACTACTAGAGCATCTTTTGAGATATCGGATGCATAAGCTTTTATATTTTTATTCTGAAATTCTTTAGCTATTGTCACTGCTAATATTCCACTACCAGTACCAATATCTAATAGTGTCTCATTATTGTTTACAAGGTTATTTTTTAGCTGTTCTATTATTTCTTCGGTTTCAGGGCGAGGTACTAATACACTTGAATTTACTTTGAAATTACGGCCATAAAATTCCTTAAATCCTAGTATGTAGGCCAAGGGCTCATGCTGTAAGCGTCTTTTTAAAAAATGATTAGCATGAAAAATATTTTGTTTTGTTAGCTTACGTTTTGGATAAGCTAATATAGTTGTTCTATCTACTTTTAAAATATTACACAAAATAAGCTCACTATCTAAGCTATAGCTTGATATTTGTGCTTCTTTTAGCTTGTTTTTTGCTAGCTTTAGCCAATTGTCTACAGTTGTTACTTTATTTATCATATTTTAATTTGATGCATTTTTAGCTAAAAGCTCTAATTCATAAGCGTGCAGATTTTCTACAAGATCATTTATTTGGCCATTCATAGCAGCTGGTATATTACTACGAGAATATCCTATTCTATGATCAGTTATACGATCTTGAGGAAAATTGTAAGTGCGTATTTTTTCGGAACGATCACCAGAACCAATTAAACTTCGTCTTTCTGCAGTTAACTTAGCGTTTTCCTCGTCTATTTTAACTTGCAGTAATCTTGCCCTAAGAACGCTTAAAGCTTTTTCTTTATTCTTAATTTGTGATTTTTCATCTTGGTTTGTTACTACCATACCTGTAGGTAGGTGGGTAATACGGACTGCCGAGTCCGTGGTATTAACACTTTGTCCACCATGTCCACCACTGCGGTAAACATCAATTTTTAGATCATTAGGGTTAATCTCAATTTCTGTTTCTTCTGCTTCAGGCAGTACTGCCACAGTAACTGTGGAAGTATGGATTCTTCCTTGGGATTCTGTTGCAGGTATACGCTGCACACGGTGTACTCCACTTTCAAATTTTAATTTTGAATAAGGACTATCTCCCTTAACGCCGAAAACAACTTCCTTATATCCTCCCGCATCGTTAGCGCTTTCGTTCATTAATTCAGTTTTAAGGCCATTATTTTCGCAATACCTTAAGTACATTCTAAATAGTTCAGCAGCGAATAACGAAGCCTCATCTCCACCAGCTCCTGCACGAATTTCCACAATTACGTTTTTGTCATCATTAGGATCTTTAGGGGTTAGCATAACAAAAAGCTCATCTTCTAAGGCTTCTAAAGCTTCTTCATTTTCTGCAATTTCTAATTTAGCTAATTCACTAAGTTCGTTATCTCCACTTGCGATAATTTCCTTAGCTTCTGCTATATTTTTTTCAAGATTTTCTCTTTTCTCACCAGTTTCAATAATCTTTTCTAGTTCTGAAAAGCGTTTATTTTTATTAGAAAAATCTGGGCTAGAATAAGCTGTTGGTGTACTTAAAAAATCACGAATATCACTATATTCTTGTTTTAATTCTTTTAAATTTAAGTCGATTTTTGGCATATATAACCTATATTATAACAGTAAATAACCTTTTTTAAAAGAAGGGGAAGGGTGCTATAATAATTTAATGAACAACTATAGTAGTTGGCGCGAGGTCATTGAAGATGAAGCTAAGAAGCCCTATTTTAAAAAGGTTATGCAATATGTTGACCATCAGCGAACAGTTAAAAATATTTACCCTTTGCGTAAAGAAATGTTTTCTTGTTTTCAAAAATGTCCACTGGGTAAAGTTAAAGTTGTAATAATAGGGCAAGACCCATACCACGGAGAAGACCAAGCCCATGGAATGAGTTTTTCCGTTAAAGAAGGGGTTAAGATTCCGCCAAGTCTGCAAAATATTTTTAAAGAGCTTAAAGAGGATATAGGGATTAAAGAATTACCGCAAAGCGGTAATTTAGAAAGATGGGCAAGGCAGGGAGTTCTTTTAATGAATACGTCATGGAGTGTCGAAAAAGGGAAGCCTGCAAGCCATTCAAATATAGGATGGATGGAATTTACCGAGAATATTTTAAAAGTATTGAACAATTTAGATAAACCACTAGTTTTTTTGTTGTGGGGATCACACGCACAAAAAGTAGGGAAAATAATAACTAACCCTATACATCTTAAAATAGAAACCTCGCATCCATCACCTTTATCAGCTCATCGTGGCTTTTTTGGATCGAAACCTTTTTCTAAAACAAATGAGTTTTTACAAAAAAACGGTCAGAATGAAATTAATTGGTAAATAAAAAGAAGGTCAATATAAGAAACAATATCTCTAAAATAGTAACTTATTGTACAAATAATTAAAACGCCCCTAGTTGGGGCATTTCTTTTGGCGATACTTTATCGCTCAGATTTTTTAGCTTTTTCTGCTGCTTGTTTTTTAGCTTTATTAGCCAAAGCTTCTTTGCGAGCTGCTGCCATTTCTTGTGCACGTTTGAAGCGATCAACACGTCCTTCGGTGTCGATAATCTTTTCTTCACCTGTAAAGAATGGGTGTGAAGCACTTGAAATATGTACTTTTACAAGTGGGTATTCGTTACCGTCTTCCCATTTTATAGTTTCTTTTGAATCTGCTGTTGAGCGAGTCAAGAAAGCAAATCCAGCCACTTCGTCGCTAAATACGACAAAGCGATAGTTGGTTGGATGTAAACTCTTTTTCATATCCCTAATATTCTACCATATCAATTTTAAAAAGTAAATAAATATTATAAAACAAAACGCTACTGCTTGCAAATTAGTTGCAATTAATATACATTTATGTTGTAGTAATAAAAATACGAAAGGAAATTTTAAACAAATGAATAGGAAAGCTATTATATTGGCTATTATGGCTTTATTTACCGTTAATATGGTGATAAACTCTAATGTTTATGCGAGCGATAATAATACTTCTGTAGCAGACATTATTGATGAAAATCTTTTTAATGATTTTGCAGAATCAATGAGAAACATTAAGAAAGAAACAGATATTCAAAAAGTTAAAATGCGTAAAGAAGAGCTTATCGCTATAAAGCAAATGGTGACGGACTTTAAAGTTAAGACAGCAGATAAACTATCAGCAGATGACATTATGAAAATTGATGAAAGCTTTGATATTATAGATAAATTACTAGCAATAGTAGATACTAGAATTAATGAACTAGAAAATCCTGCTAATATAAATAATAACTCTAATGTAGGTAATACTACTGTTAATAATACTACTGTTAATAATACTAACACCAATAATAATCCACCAAAAAAAGAGGATGGAGTAAATTCAAACCCAGTAGTTATTGCCCCAGAAAATCATAAAAAAACAGAAAATGTAGTAGCTAACAATGTCACTACTCCTCAAAAAACTAATATCCAAGCACCTAATACAGGTATTGCTAAAAAAACAGATGTAGGTATTATTGCTAGCTTTATTGCAAGCATACTATCTGTAGCTACTGTTTATATTAAAAAACATAACTAAATAGTTTTTAAAAGCACTAAAAAATACCATTTACAAATGGTATTTTTTGTTTTATAATATCTATATAACAAAATAGGATATTAAAGCCTAGCACATTAGAAAGGAGGTTAAAATTATGAAATCTAATTTTAACCCAAATGGCCCAAACTTTCGCGAAAAGAATACAACAGTAGGTAAATGGATTTTTGGTATTATATCTTTGATTTTCCTCTTTATTAATGGAATAAGATTATCCGTAGCTATATTTTTTTTAGCTTTTGCACTACTAATATTTTATTGTGTATTTATTGATGACGACGGTTTTCCAGTTAAGGTTTTTATAAAAAACATAAAAGAAGCAAAAGTCCATCCAGAAACGAAAGTTTGCATTATAGATTCCGAGGGAATAGACTTAAGAGTTTATATGGAAGTAATGCTTTCTTTATATACGATTATACTATGTATCATTATAGCGTTTATTTCTCTCTCTTTCTATATAGCTTGGTTTTTTTAACCTAAAGCTCCTTATGATAAGGGGCTTTTTTATTGATTAATAGTAAGATATTTGATATAATAGCAAGGTAATATAAATTAATGAAACAACTCATAATAAATTCCTAAAATTATTTTATGAGTAGAGACAAAGGAGTTATAAATGTCTGTAAAAATTGATATCAAGCAACTGCTTGAAGCTGGCGTTCATTTTGGCCACAAAACATCTCGTTGGCACCCAAAAATGGCACCTTACATTCATAGTAAGAGGCAAGATAGTCATATTATTGACTTGACAAAAACAGTTGAAGCTCTTGAAAAAGCTTTACCTGTTATTACAAAAACAGTTGAAAGTGGCAAAAAAGTTCTTTTTGTTGGAACTAAAAAACAAAGCAAAGAAGCTGTACGTACAACTGCTGAATCTGTAAATCAACCATATGTTGTTGAGCGTTGGGTAGGTGGTATGTTAACTAACTCAGGTACTATTAACCAACAAATTAAGAAGTTGAAAACTCTAGAAAAACGTATGGCAACTGGTGAATTAGCAAAACGCTATTCTAAACTTGAAGTTCAACGTTATGCTGAAGAAATTGAAGCTTTAAATACACGTTATGGTGGTATTAAAGATTTAATGGGACGCCCTGGTATTGTATTTGTTACTGATGCTATTGCTGACGCTAACGCTATTCGTGAAGCTAAGGTGCTTAACATTCCTGTTGTTGCTTTAGTTGATACTAATGTGAATCCAGATGGTATTGACTACGTAATTCCAGCTAATGATGATGCAATTAAAGGTGTACAACTATTACTAGATTACGTAGCCGAAGCTGTTCGTGAAGCTAATAGCGAAAAGTAATTCAAAATTATGAAATTTTAATCTAAGGAGGAAGAAATGGCAGTTTCTATTGAAGAAATTAAAAAACTAAAAGAATTGACAGGTCTTGGTTTATCTGATGCTAAAAAAGCTTTACTTGAAGCTGATGGCGATTTTGATAAAGCCTTAGAAGCTCTACGTAAAAAAGGCTTAACTAAAGCTGAAAAGAAAGGCGACAGGGAAGCACGTGAAGGCTTAGTGGAAGCTTATGTTCACGGTGGACGTATTGGTGTTATAGTTGAAGTTAACTGCGAAACTGATTTCGTAGCAAGAACTGAAGATTTTAAACAATTTGCTCATCAAATTGCTATGCAAATTGCTGCTATGAGCCCAGTTTATGCTAGTGAAGAGGATATTCCTGCTGAAGAGCTTGAACGCGTTAAATCTGAAGCTGAAGAGCGTATAGCTAAAGAAGGTAAACCAGCTGATATTGCTGCTAAAATTGTAGATGGACAGGTTAAGAAATATTTTGCTGAAAAAGTATTACTTTCTCAAAACTACATTATGGATGATTCTAAGACAGTTGAACAATTCCGAAAAGAAGCTATTGCTAAACTTGGTGAGAATATCGTGATTCGTCAGTTCTCACGCATTGAGTTAGGTGTAACAGAATAAGAGCTATCTAGCAATTAAATAAAAAATAATCCCTCTAGAGAGGGATTATTTTTTATTACGCCTTAATTGATGGTTTTAATAGTAGTGGAGTAGTAGGGCTTGCTTTTTCTGCTAATTTACTTAAAAAATCATCTACAAAAGCAATAATTCTTATATCTCTAGCCTCTAAATCACTATCCTCATTAAGCTCAGTAACGCCAAAAAGTTCTTTCGCACCAGTACCAAATTTAGCGTGTAGCTTTTTTGTCCATCTGCCGTTTGTAAGTTCTTTAAGTTGAACTTTTTCACTATATTCTACTCCTTTAAAGAAATTATTCTCTGTGGGTAATATAATACGAGTTAATTCTTTTTTACTAGGGTTAATCTCAATTTTTAGGCTATAGTTTTGATTTGTTAATTCATCATAAAAGTTTAAATCATATTTTTTCGTTAAAGCAATTATCTTTTTAAAACGCTTCTCTGAAGCTAGATTTTTTTTAGTTTTTGTCATTTGTTTCCTTTTTGTTTTTGTAATTATACTTTAATATATTAACATAATTTACTATAAAAGTCAATAATAAATGCCACCCCTAAGGAGTGGCATGAAAAAGCTTATAATTGAGTATTGAAGATAAGTACAGCAACTTTATAACGGTTTTTTCCAGAAGGAACGGTTCTTATTATTCCTATTTCATTAAAAATTGAAGGGTAGCGTAGCTTTAAATCCTTAAAATTTTGAGCAATCGTAAGATCGTAACTACTAAGATTTATATATACTGTATACCCAATACCTTCCCTAATATTTTTATTAAGAATAGCAACTTCGCTATCTGGTAGGCTATCTATAGCTAATTGTACTTCTTCTTTAACTATTTCAAAAAAGGTAGTAGCTCTTTTTTCACTACAACGAAACTCTCTTGTCTTTTTTGGCTTTTTTTCGTTTTTAAACTTTTTTAAAAAAACAAAGTTAATAGTTTTTTCTCCGTTTTTCTCACTGTAGTATAACTGTGAGAGTTCTTCTCTACGGCGAAATTCAAACAAGTCTCCTTGATCAAACTCTTTCCAGCCAAGCCTATAAGCTTCTATAAAACTGATAGATAAGACTGATTTTTCGTACATATCCGTTAGCTCAAAACTAGTTACATGATTTTTTTGAGCAATAAATTCTTTTATTCTTTTAAAGATGTCAGAAGCATAGGCTACTTCATGCTCATTATACTTAAGTTTAGCTGAGCTAGTATCGAGTAAAGAAGCTGGACTACACATTGTGTTTGCTTTCATAGGTTGTACCTACTTTCCAATAATATAAGCTAGAATTTTACTTCCGCAAATTGTTTTTTAAATATTTACAAAACAATTTGCGGAAGTAAAATATTATTAATGTACTATTTTTATAAATAATATTTTACAATATTTTACACTTTAAATCAAGGGGGACAAAAAGCTTCAACTGTAGTAAAATATATATAAAAGGAGTTTTATGTTTGATACAGATATTTACAACCAAAAAATGAATGAAGCTATTGATCATTTTGCCAGTGAACTAAAGAAAGTGCGCACAGGTAGAGCACATCCATCAATGCTTGATAGCGTACATGTTGAAGTTTACGGTACTAAAATGCCATTAAATCAAGTTTCTAATATAACTGCACCTGAAGCTGGTATGATACTTGTTACACCTTTTGATGTTAATAATATAGCTACTATTTCAGCAGCTATTCGTAATGATCAAAGTTTAGGCTTTAACCCTAGTGATGATGGACGTTTAATACGCGTACCAGTTCCACCATTAACTGAGGAAAGGCGACGCCAAATAGTAAAACAAACTAGTGAAAAAGTAGAAAATGCTAAAATTGTTTTACGTAATATTCGTCAAGATGCGTTAAAACATGCAAAAAAAGCTAAAGAAGATAAAACTATTACAGAAGACGACCTTAGAGGCATTGAAAAAAATATAGATAGCCAAATTAAAGATTTTTCAGCTAAGATTGATGAGATGTTCAAATCTAAAGAAGCTGAAATAATGAAGGTTTAATCTTAATAATGAACAATAAAATTCCAAATCATATTGGCCTTATTGTTGATGGCAATAGGCGTTGGGCTAAGGCTAGAAATTTGCATACATTAAAAGGGCATGAAGAGGGTTTTAATGTTCTTAAAAAAATAATTAAAAAGTGCTTTAATGAAGGCGTAACATATGTTAGTGCGTATATATTTTCTACTGAAAATTGGAATCGTTCTGATGAAGAAGTTAGCTATTTAATGAAACTTTTTGAGAGATATTTCAGTAAGGAAATTCAAGATCTTCATAAAAACAATATAAAAGTACTTTTTTCTGGTGATCGTAAAAATAAAGTTTCTAAAAAGTTAGTAGAAATAATTAATAAGGCAGAAGAGTTAACTAGTGGTAATAGTGGTGGCACATTATGTTTATGCTTTAATTATGGTGGACAAACTGAAATAATTGAGGCTACGCGTAAAATTGCTCAAAAAGTACAAAGTGGCGAATTACTTATAGATGATATTGATAGCAAATTATTTGAACAAAATTTGTATACACCAGAAGTGCCAGCAGTAGACTTAATGATTCGCACTTCAGGTGAACAAAGAATTTCTAACTTTCAGCTATGGCGAATGGCTTATTCAGAGATGCTGTTTTTAGATAAGCCTTGGCCAGATATGAAAGATGAAGATATAGAAAAAGCTTTATTAAATTACCAAAAACGTGACCGTAGAATGGGAGGGGATAGCAAAAAATGAATTTAATAATAGGAATAATAGTTGGATTAATAGTTCTAACTATTTTAGTAGCTCTTCATGAGTTAGGGCATGCATTAGCTGCTAAGCATAATGGTGTTAAATTGGAAGAATTTGGAATTGGCTTTCCGCCTAATGTTTGGAGTTTTAAAACTAAGACTAATAAAGTTCTTCCTAAAGGCACCAAAGTTTCTATTAACTGGATACCACTAGGTGGTTTTGTAAAACTTCAGGGGGAACATGATAGTGACAATAAAAAAGGAGATTACGGCAAGGCTACTTTTTGGGGTAAAACACAAATTTTATTCGCTGGCGTTATAATGAACTGGCTAGTCTCTATAGTTATTTTTACTATTCTAGCTATTGTAGGTTTACCTAAGCTAATACCTAATCAGTTTTATATCAAGGAAGATGCTAAGATCATAGGTGGTGAAATTACAATAACTGACTTGAAAGATGGTATGCCAGCTAAAGAATCTGGCTTAGAAAAGGGTGATCAGATCCTAGCTATTAATGGTGAAAAAATAGAAAGCCCTGAGCAAATTAGTATTTTAGTAAAGAATAATGTAGACAAGGATATAGATTTTAAAATAAAACGTAATAATAATGAACTTATAAAAAGAGTTCATGCTCGTAAAGATAATGCTGACGGTAAAGGCTTTTTAGGTACTGCAACAACTAAAACTGGCGAAAAAATTTACTCAACTTGGTCTGCTCCAGTTGTAGGTGTTTGTACTACTTTTCAATTAACAGGGGAGACCTTTAAGACTTTAGGGGATATGGTAAACAATCTCTTTACAGGACTTTATAATAAAGTTGTTGGTGGAAAAAATCTAGAACAGAAAGCAAATGAACAAATTGGTAAAGCAGGGGAAGGTGTAGCTGGACCAGTAATGATTATTGGTCAAATTTTTCCTCGAGCTACTCAATCTGGGCTAGACACTATATTATTACTTATGGCAATAATATCATTATCCTTAGCTTGTATGAACGTTTTACCTATTCCGGCATTAGATGGTGGTAGATGGTTGCAGACATTTATATTTCGTAAGCTTTTAAAGAAACCTTTAACTGTAGAAATTGAAGAAAAAATTAATGGCTATGGTTTTCTATTCTTGATGGGTCTTTCTTTATTGATAATTGTTTTAGATATAATTAAAATATCTTAGAAGAGGTAATAATTAATATGAAAACTAAAATAGGGATTAATAAAGCTCAAGAGAAAATCACTTCTTTAATAACATTTTTAACAGTAGCATATGTTTTTCATTCTATTATATTTTTGTTAGTTAATCTTATCCCCTTAACTAACAAAATATCTTGGCTGGAGAATCACTATATATTATTTCTACCTATTTACTTAATTGTAATATTTGCGTTAGCATACTTATTTTGTAAAAAAGTAAATTTTAAGCTTTTAGTTAAAAATAAAATAATAAGTTTTTTGTTATATCCTGCTACAACTATTATTGCTTATTATTTTGCTAGGTTTTTAGTTCGGCTATTCTTTATTATTTTATTTATTGGCGATACAACTAAAATAAATAGTATAATGAATAACAATGTGGTTGTTGCAGTATATTCGGCAGTATTTTTTCTAATAATGCTTGCAATTCTTTATTTAGTGCCTACAAAATTAACGGGTGTAAAAATTACAAAAAAAGAGATTGGGCTAGTAGATCTTCCTAAATGGAGCGATATTGGTGTGGCTTTTGTGGGTCTTTTGGCTGCATTACTAGTTAGTGGTATTTTAATGCTTATAGTGCAAGCCGTAGTACCTAACTTTAATATTAATCAAGCTCAAAATGTTGGATATTCTAGCAATCATAATCCTTTAATGATGATAATTGCGTTTTTAATGCTTTCTGTAGTTACTCCGTTATGCGAGGAGGTAATTTTTAGGGGAGTGCTATATAGCCAAGTTCGTAAAATTAGCATATATGGCTCTATGTTCATAACTTCTATAGTTTTTGCTTATGCACATGGGCAACTTAATGTTGCAGTTACTACTTTCGCTATGAGTATGATCATGTGCTATATTCGTGAATATGTTACTGAAACATTGTGGGCACCAATTTTTCTGCATTCTTTGAAAAATGGCATTGCTTTTATGTTCCTATTTATTTTTCCTAATTTAATGTTGCTAAATGGATAGCTTTTTGTTAAAATAAAATGAATATGAAACAGGTGTTTAATATTACTAAAGTTGGGAAAAAGGAGCTTGAAGAAGAATTAGCTTCTCTTATTTCTCAACGTAAAGAAATTGCCGAAGAAGTTGCGACTGCTCGTGATTTTGGTGATTTACGTGAAAATAGTGAATATGATGCTGCAAGAAAAAAACAGGGGTTAGCTGAAACACGTATTGCAGAAATTGAAAATATTTTACAAAATGCAGTAATTATTGGTGAAGGGGAGAAAGACAAAGTTAATCTAGGTAATACTATTAAACTAAAAAACCTAGAAAATTCTAAAGAAGTTAAATATACCTTAGTTGGAGCTGTAGAAGCTAACCCCCTTGAGGGTAAAATTAGTAATGAATCACCAATAGGTCAGCAGTTAATCAATAAAAAACTCGGTGAAGTGGTTGAAATTACCACTCCAAAAGGCTCTATAAAATACGAAATTACAGAAATAAATTAAAATATTAACTCGGCTGATCAGCGCCGAGTTTTTTATTTAATTTAAAAAAGGAGATAATTTATGAAGATGTCACAAATGTTTACAAAAACATCCAAAAATAACCCAGCAGATGAAGTTTCTAAAAATGCACAGCTATTAATTAGGGCTGGTTTTGTACATAAAGAGATGGCAGGAGTTTATGATTTCTTGCCACTTGGCAAAAATGTGCTTGATAAAATTGTACAAATTATTCGTGAAGAAATGAATAAAATAGGTGGGGTAGAAATGAGTTTGACTGCTCTACAAAATCCTGAAACATGGCAAGCAACTAACCGTTGGGATGATGAGGTTATGGATGTTTGGTTTAAAACCAAATTAAGTAATGGTCGTGAGTTTGGCCTTGCGCCAACTCATGAGGAACCAATTACTAAACTTATGCGTAATTTTATTAGTTCATATAAGGATTTGCCATCTTACCCATACCAATTTCAAACTAAGTTTCGTGCTGAGCTCCGTAGCAAATCTGGTTTAATGCGTGGCCGTGAATTCTTAATGAAAGACTTATATAGTTTTTCTAAAGATAAAGAACAACATGATAAGTTTTATGAAGAAATATCTAAAGCTTACCTTCGTATTTTTGATCGTTTAGGCTTAGGTAGATGTACTTTCAAAACTTTTGCTAGTGGTGGTAGCTTTGCGAAATTTAGCCATGAATTTCAGACTATCAGCCCAGTAGGTGAAGATACTATTTATATATCTCATGAAAAAGGTGTTGCTATCAATCAAGAGGTTTATAACGATGAAGTATTAGCTGAACTTGGCGTTAAAAAAGAAGATCTAGTAGAAGAAAAAGCAGTAGAAGTTGGTAATATATTTACTTTAGGTTATAAGTTTTCTGAAGCATTAGGGTTAAAATTTATTGATAGTGATGAAAAAGAAAAACTAGTATTTATGGGTAGTTATGGTATTGGCCCAAGTAGGGTAATGGGTTTAATTGCGGAGCATTTTGCTGACGATAAAGGTTTGGTATGGCCAGAAAATATAGCTCCAGCTAAAATTTACCTTGTGCAAATTAGTGAAGATGCTAAAGAACTAGCAGAAGAAGTTTATAATAAACTAACAAATCAAGGCATTGAAGTAATTTATGACGATAGAAATACTGGTGCTGGCCAAAAGTTTGCCGATAGCGACTTAATGGGTATTCCGTACCGTTTAACTATTAGTAGTAGAGCAATTAAACAAGGTAGATTTGAACTAGTTACTCGTAAAAATGGCGAAATAGAAGAATTAACTATTGAAGATATATACAATAAATTTATGAAATAATTTAAATAAAAAGGAGTACCTTTATAATAAAGGGACTCTGTTGTATGTACTAATGAGCTTTTTGTATATTTTCATATACGGCTCATTGTCTGTGACTTTCATAAAAAGATGATCTAGTGGAACTTCTTGTTCTCCCACCTTTCTCCATACATCAGAGTGTTGCAAACTATAGAATATATTTTTTAGGGTTGCAGTGTTATTTTTTTCGTCAACACTTACAATTTCACCTATAGCAATACAACGAAGATTGTTAAATGATACAATATCAATGATATCACCTTTTTCAAAAGAACGTTTGAGCATATTCTCACCTCTATATAAAATATTACCAACCTATCGTTGATAATAATATTATAACATATATTTTTATTTTTGCAAGGTAGTTAACTAGTAAAAAACTATATTTTGTGCTAAAATATTTCTAACTATGGCTACTATGAAAGAATTACGACAAGAGCGTTTAAATAAGCTCGAACAGATTAAGGAGCTTGGTTTAAATCCTTATCCTGCAGAAACTAACCGCACTCATATGATTGCTGAAATTGTTAATAATTTTGATGCAATGGAAGGGAAAAATGTACAAATTACTGGTAGAATAACTGGTATTCGTAAATTTGGAAAATTAGCTTTTATTGTGCTTCGTGATTTTTCTGGCACTATTCAGCTTTTTATTCAAGCAAATAACATTGCTGAAACTTCTAAAGAGGGGAATTTAATTGGTATTAAAGATTTAAACTTGCTAGATAGTGGTGATTTTGTGCAAGCTAATGGTGAAGTAATTCGTTCTAAAACAGGGGAAATCTCAGTAGCTACTAAGGAGCTAAAACTTCTTACTAAATCCCTAAGGCCAATGCCAACTGTTCAAGACGGTTTTTCCAATAAGGAAGAGCGTTTTCGTCGTCGATATGTTGATATGAATGTAAATATTGATGTACGAGATAGATTTGTCCGTCGTAGTAAGTTTTGGCAAGCCACAAGAGATTTTTTGAATAATCACGGCTTCTATGAAATAAATATTCCAGTACTAGAACATACTACAGGTGGGGCAGACGCAAACCCATTCGTTACACATATGGATGCTTTAGATAATGCCCAATTCTATCTTCGTATTAGTCATGAATTACCTTTAAAAAGATTACTTGGTGCTGGTTTTGAAAAAGTTTACGACCTTGGGCCACGTTTTCGTAATGAGAATTATTCTGATGAACATTTACCGGAGCATGTTGCTATGGAATGGTATGCAGCCTATTGGGATTGGCGTGACGGTCTAAAATTCCAAGAAGAAATGTTTAAATATGTATTAAAAGAAACTTTTGGTACATTACAATTCACGCTAGGCAATTTCAATGTGAACCTTGATCAAAAATGGGAAGAATGGGATTACGCTGAAACTATTGAGAAACGTTACGGCATTAACCCTTATAACTGTACTCTAGAACAAGTCAAAGAAGCCCTAAAAGAAAATAATTTAGAGGTAGAACAAACCGAAAATAAAGCTCGCGGTATTGATAAGCTTTGGAAAAATATTCGTAAAGATGTAACAGGTCCAATTTGGCTTGTTAATACACCAACCTTTATTTCACCTTTAGCGAAAACTCACCCAAATCACCCAGAGATGACGCAACGTGCACAAGTTGTTATTGCAGGCTCTGAACTTTGTAATATGTTTAGCGAATTAAATGATCCAATTGATCAGCTAAATCGTTTTATGGAACAACAAAATATGCGTGACGCAGGGGATGATGAAGCAATGATGCTTGATATTGACTTTGTAGAAATGCTTGAATATGGAATGCCGCCAGCATGTGGAATGGGCTATAGTGAACGTGTATTTTGGATTTTTGAAGGAGTAACTGCTCGTGAAGGTGTGCCTTTCCCACAATTAAAACATGAAATATCTGAAACTACTAAGGATATATACCCAAGAATTAATTTTTAGTAATTATAAATTAAAATTAGGTTAATAGCTTCTACTATCGTAGCCTATAAAAAGTATTTAAAAAATAGCCTGCTGTAAGGCTATTTTTTAAATTAATTAGGTAAAACAAACCTTGTAAAATTAATATGCTTATGCTAGAATACAGGCACAAAAACAAAAGTTTAAGGGTTAAAAAAGGGAAACAAAATGAAAATAAAAGGGTTATTTTTAGTCTTAATGGCTATATTATTGTTTGGGAGTAATAATGCTTTTGCTAAATCTTCCAGCTTAGAAAATATAGTGAATAATAATTCAACATCTTCTAATGTGCGTACTATAAACAATATCAGTAATAATGATAAACAGGGTAATGCTATAGATAATAAAAATGGTAATAGTCCTAGTAGTATGATCTTATCGCCAAATACAGGGCTATATCCTGCTAATACTAATATTATAATTATATCTTTCCTAGGTATTATTAGTTTAGTTGGTTTATTTATAAAACGGCAAATTGCCAAAATTAAAATTAAATTTTAAAAGTCCTATTTTCTAGGACTTTTATTTTTTAAAATTTTCTGAATATCTTCAGGTAAAAAGCCTTTTGGATGTTGAAAATTAGCTTTCCATTCATAGCCTTTAGTATAGCCTAGCTCTTCTGTTATTTTTGAGGTTGAATTACGCAAATGCAAAGGTATTTGAGCGAAAGGGTAGTCATTTACTAATTTATAAGATTTATGCATTATATCAGTGGTTAGTCTAGATTTTTTACATTTAGCTAAAGCCGAAGCAGTATGAAATAAAACATAGTTAGCTTCAGGCATTCCTATTTTAGTTACTGCGTCAAAGCAACTATTAGCTAAACTTAATGCGCCATTACCAGCTAAACCTATATCTTCACTCGCAAAAATAATCATACGGCGTGCAATAAATTTAGGATCTTCACCGGCTTTAAGCATTCTTGCTAAATAGTAACAGGTAGCATCTACATCACTTCCACGCATACTTTTAATAAAGGCAGAAATATTATCGTAATGAGCATCACCCTTTTTATCGTATTGTATAAAATTATTATTCAAAGTTTTTTTAAGGGTCTGCAAGGTAATTTTATTATCAAATTTAGTAGCTACCTCTAAATTTCCTAAAGCAACTCTAGCATCACCACTACTTGCTTTTGCTATTATCTCTAATGCTTTTTCTTCATACTTATCTTGTGGATAATATTTTACTAAAGCTCGTTTTAGTAGGGTTGTAATATTTTTTTGTTCAAGAGGTTTAAGGGTTAAAACACGGCTTCGAGATATTAAAGGGGTAATTACTTCAAAAGCTGGGTTCTCAGTAGTAGCACCAATTAAACTAATAAGACCACTCTCAACATGAGGCAAAAAAGCATCTTGTTGGCTTTTATTAAAACGGTGTATTTCATCTACAAATACAATAGTATTAATTCTTAAATTCCAGTTTTGTTCAGCTCTTTTAATTACTTCTTCAATATCTTTTTTGCCAGAAGTTACAGCTGAAAGTTCAATGAAATCAGCTTCAACTTCTTTAGCTATAATTCTTGCTAAGGTAGTTTTACCACATCCAGCAGGCCCCCAAAAAATAATACTAATAGGTTGTTTATTTTTAACTATTTTAGTTAAAATACCATCGTCGCCAAGTAGATGTTCTTGACCAACAACCTCACTCAGTTTGGTGGGACGCATTTTTTCTGCAAGTGGCATACTGAGGTAATTTTCCATATATTTATATTTTATCATTTTTATTCATCAAGTTGAAAACACTTATTTCATCTGTTAAAATATATAGAATATGAGACGATATAATCCAAGTGAAATTGAACCAAAGTGGCAAAAAAAATGGGATGAAGAGGCTATTTATAGAGTAAATGCAGACCCTAATAAACAAAAAATGTATATATCTGGTATGTTTCCATATCCTAGTGGAGCAGGGCTTCATACTGGGCATGCTAGAAGCTATACACTTGTAGATAGTATTGCTCGCTTTTATCGTCAAAATGGTAAAAATGTTTTAAACCCTATTGGTTGGGACACTTTTGGTCTACCTGCTGAAAACTATGCTATTAAAACAGGTGTATCACCAAAAGTTGCAACGCATGAAAATATTGCTAACTTTAAAAAACAATTTAAACGTTTAGGTATATCAATAGATTGGGATAGGGAAATTAACACTTCTGATCCAGAATATTATAAATGGACACAATGGATTTTTACTCAGCTTTATAAAAAAGGTCTAGCTTATCGTAAAGAAAGTTACCAATGGTGGTGCGATAAGGATAAAACTGTATTAGCTAACGAGCAAGTTGAAGGTGGAAAATGTTGGCGATGCGGTGAAGAAGTTAAGAAAAAGCAAATGACTCAGTGGTTCTTTAAAATTACAGCTTACGCTGATGAATTGCTTGAAGAAATAGACAGCCTTGACTGGCCTGAAAAAATTAAAACTATGCAATGTAACTGGATTGGTAAAAGTGAAGGTGCTGAAGTTGAATTTGCTATTGATGGAAAAGATAAAAAAATAAAAGTATTCACCACAAGGCCAGACACTATTTTTGGTGCTTCTTTTATTGTTTTAGCGCCTGAACACCCATATTTATTAGATTTAGCTACAGATTCTACAAGAGAAGCTTTAGAAGAATATAAACAAACTTCCTTGAAAAAATCAGAAATTGAAAGGCAAGAAAACAAAGAAAAAACAGGTATCTTTACAGGAAGCTATGCTATTAATCCGGCTAGTGGCGAAAAAATGCCAATTTGGACAAGTGATTATGTATTAGGTGGCTATGGTGAAGGTGCTATAATGGCTGTTCCAGCTCATGATGAGCGTGATTTTGAGTTTGCTAATAAATTTAACTTACCAATCATTAAAGTTATTGAAAAATCTGACACTATAGTTGATGATAGCCAATGCTACAGTGGTGAAGGTATTATGGTAAATTCAGCTAATTTTAATGGTCAAGATTCTTCTGATGTACGAGAAGAAATTGTTGCATGGTTAGAAGAAAAGGGTATTGGCAAAGCTAAAGTTACTTATAAAATGCGTGACTGGTTAATTTCACGCCAGCGTTATTGGGGTTGTCCAATTCCTATAGCTTATGATAAGGATGGAAATGAGCATTTAATCCCAGAAGACCAATTACCAGTTCTCTTACCAGACTTAGCTGATTTTAAGCCAGATGATAGTGGCCGTTCAGCACTAGCTAAAAGTGAAGAATTTCTACAAGTAGAAATCAATGGTGAAAAAATGACTCGCGAAACTGATACTATGGACGGTTATGCATGTTCTAGTTGGTATTTATTCCGTTATTGTGACCCTAAAAATAATAAGGAAGCATGGAATAGTGACTTAGTAAATTATTTTGCTCCTGTTGATTATTACGTTGGGGGAGATCACGCTGTTGCTCACTTACTTTACATTCGTTTTTGGACGCACTTTTTCCGTGATTTAGGCCTTACTAACTTTGCTGAGCCTGTTAAAAAACTGTTATATCACGGTTATATAAATGCTGAAGATGGCACTAAAATGAGTAAAAGTAAAGGTAATACAGTAGATCCACTTGAAGTTATTGATCAAGGCTATGGTGCTGATTCTCTTCGCACTTACGAAATGTTTATAGCACCTTATGAACTGGATGCTTCATGGGATCCTCGTGGTATTGCTGGCGTATACCGTTTCTTAAACCGTGTTTGGACGCTAGTTAATGAATTTACCGATAGTGATAGAAAAGAAGTTAATAATTTTGGCGAAGTTCAAAAAGTTCAGCATAAAACAATTAAAAAGGTAACTGAAGATTTTCACCGTGAAAGTTTAAATACTGCTATTGCAGCTCTTATGGAAATGACTAATGAACTTTATAAGTTAAAACTAGTTGGTTTTTCTAAAGAATGGCAAGGTGTTTTGGAAGATTTACTAAAAATGTTAGCACCTTTCGCTCCACATATGGCAAGTGAATTATGGGAGATTATGGGTAATAATACCTTTATCGACCATGCAGGCTGGCCAAAATGGGACGATAAATTATTAGTAGAAGATACCGTTCAAATTATGATTCAAGTAAATGGTAAATTAAGGGGAAAAATTTCTCTACCTAAAGAACACACTAAAGAAGAAGCTTTATTGCTAGCTAAAGATGAAGAAAAAGTTAAGAAATACCTAGCAGAAGGGGAGATTATTAAAGAAATTTTTGTCCCTAATAAATTAATTAACTTTGTAGTAAAGTAAGTAAATAATATAAATAAAATAACCCTTTTATGAAAGGGTTATTTTATTGTTGCTTGTCAGCTTTGAAGTCGTTGTCGAAATTATCTAGTACTATATGGCTACCATATTTATTTTCTACTACTAATGATTCATTATTAGTAGTGTCTTTTAAATTACTATTTTCTGCAACAATTTGGTTACCGTAACGGTATACATCTCCAGAAAGGTGTAATTTGACTTTTTCTTTTGCTGTAGCAATAGCAGTATGGTTTCCTGAACCTTTCTCCATATTATAATGACCAATTGTAGCTCTTATTGATTCGCCGTCATCTAGCTCAATAGTTCCACCGTTTGAAGATATTTTTTCTAGCCTATTAAGGTCCATACCTGTACCCACTAAACCTTCATTACTTTGCATTTTGAAACGACTATCGTATTTAATATTATGTGTACTAGCATCGTTAGAGCTATAGGCATACCCACCTATCATTAATGAGGCAGCTAGCATTCCTAATACTTTTTTACCACGACGGTTTAGTTTTTTGTGTGTTTCGTATTGTTCTCTTTTTTGTTTTTCATAATTTTTCATTATACTTTTATTATATCATAAAATACTTCTTATGTCAATTAGGTAAAATCTCGTAAAATAAAGAGTACTTGATATTTATAGGTTAATTTGCTACAATTATTACAAAGTAAATATTAAATTATTCAAGGAGAACCTTTATGGGACAACCAAAAAAACAAAGTAGTCCACGAAAAACTGGTTTAAGACGCAGTCATCTTCGCCTAGAATTAGCACGCCGTGTTAATAAAAAATCACCAGTTAAAGTTTATACTACTAAAAAACAATCTGGTAAAGCTTTAAATAAGCAACTAGAAGAAAATAAAACGCTTGCGGCTTAGTGCTTGCGGCGTTTTATTTTATTTAAAATAAAAGAATTAATATTTTAATAAAAAAGGAAAGAACCTTACTTAATATGGCATCAAATAGACACCTTGGAAGAATTGTTGTTTTACAGACACTTTATGAATATGAATTTCGTTCACAGTTAAACGACCCAACAGTTAGTTTAAGCGAAATTATTATGCGTAACATGTCTCGCTATGAGGAAACTATTGGCGACAAACAATTTGTTCAAGATTTATTAAACGGGATAATTGAAAAGCAAGTTGAACTTGATACTAAGTTACAACCAATGGCGCCAGAATGGCCAATATCACAAATTGCACGTATAGATAGAAACGTACTTCGTATGGGTCTTTTTGAACTTCTATATATGCAAGATACAGTGCCAACAAAAGTGGCAATCAATGAGGCTATTGAATTAGCTAAAGCTTTTGGTTCTGATAATTCAAGTAAATTTATTAATGGCGTACTAGGTACAGCTTATAAGCTTTTTATAGAGAAGCAGGATGGCAAACAAGAAAGTAGAGAAATTTAAAAAGTATTTTAATCGCAACCGTCGAGTTTCAATACAGGAAATTGTGCGTGAACCAACTGCTGGTGGCGTTATTTACCGTAGAAATAAATCGGGTGAAGTTGAGATTCTTTTAATACAAGATGCTAAAAACCGTTGGACTATTCCAAAAGGTCATATTGAGCCAGGCGAAACAGCACAACAAACTGCTAAAAGGGAGATAGGCGAGGAGGCTGGCCTTAAAGATGTTAAAGTTATTGGCTGGCTTGGTAAAATAAATTTTCGTTACCGTCGAATCGATAAACTTGTTTTAATGACAACGCAAGTTTATTTAGTTAAGGCTTTAGGCGACACTAATGCTATACAAAAAGAAGAATGGATGAACGATATTCGTTGGTTTAGTTTTATAGACGCTCTAGATGCTATTGAATATGAAGATATTGAAAAATTAATTCTACTTGCTATGAAAAAAATAAGACAGGAGAAATTATAAAATATGAGTGGAATTTTAGTTCAGCCATATCAAGACTGGGCAAAAGAAAAATTAGGTTATCATTTTGATAATATAGAATTATTAATTACAGCCTTAACGCACCGTAGTTATATTAACGAACATAAAAAATCAGCTAGTGAACATAATGAACGGCTAGAATTTTTAGGTGATGCTGTCTTAGAACTGGTAACTACTGATTTCTTATTTAAAAACTACAATAAACCAGAGGGTATATTAACTGCTTGGCGCTCAGCGCTTGTTAGAACTGAAAGCATTGGTGCTGCTGGCGACCGCTTAGGCTACGAAAAGCTAATTAGAATGAGTCGTGGTGAAAAGCAAGGTTCTAGAAGAGCACGCCAACAAATTCTAGCCAATGCTTTTGAGGCTACTACTGGTGCTATTTATCTAGATAAGGGTTATGAAGCTGCTAAAAAATATATAACAGATAATATTTTATCTACTCTTCCTCAAATTTTAGATGAAGAATCATGGCGAGATCCTAAATCATACCTTCAAGAGTTATCTCAAGCTAAAGATGGCTACACGCCTGTTTACAAGGTTCTAGATGAAAATGGCCCAGACCACGACAAAACTTTTACATTGGGTGTATTTGTTGGCGAAAAACAAATGGGGCAGGGTGAAGGGCCTAGCAAACAAATAGCTCAGCAAGAGGCTGCTAGGGATGCTATTAAAAAATATAAAGGCTCTCAAATAAAATAGTACGCATTTACTCATGCGTACTTTTTTTAAAATATACTATAACTTTCTTCCCTCCATCGTTATCGTTGTCAATAACGGAACATCTTTCAATATTAGTTATTCCCTCTTTTTGAAAGTGTTCTATTCTATTGCAATATTCTTTAGCTTCGCCTACATTCTTAACTGGAATAGCAGCTTGATTGTTGCTTATATATTGTAATATTTCATTCTTTAAATGCAGGTTAGCTTCCTCATCCATTTTTATAGATATTGGGTGAATTGCAATAAAATAAGCACCTAAGATTATAGCTATCAGTATAAAAATCATAATAATAGCCTCTTGTAGCTCAATTAACTTATTATAATTATATTTAGTAGGGCATTTATTATCTTTTTTCATTTTTTACCCCTCCTGTAAAATGTGCTAAATTATCAATATAATGCCATTAAATCAAATAAAAGTCAAATAATTTATTTATCTACTTGAAAAAAAAGTTATTTTTTAGTATAATTTTATAGCTATATAAAAGTTTAATAAAAGGGAAACAAGAATGCTAGCAATCAGATTACAGCGACTTGGTCGCAAAGGTTATCCTGTTTATCGTCTTGCGGTTCAGGAAGCGCATCGACATCCGTCGAGTGGGCGCGTAGTTAGCTATGTTGGTTCATATAACCCACATACAAAAGAGGCTAAAATTGAAAAAGAATTAGCTGAAAAATATCTTTATAACGGAGCACAACCTACACCACGCGTAGCCTTGCTACTAGAAAAAGCAGGTATTGAACTACCTAAATGGGTTAAAAAACCAGCTCCAAAAAATCGTGCAATTAAAAATGTAGAAAAATTGCGAAAGAACCAACCTAAAGAAGAAGCAGAAGCTTAATTTTTAGTAAAATAATAAAAATAGGTAAGTATATATGCTTGCCTATTTTTAATTAATAATACAGTAATAACTAGAAAATTATTTTAATAAAAAATATAATTAATTACCTCTACATCAGTGGTAGTTTTTCTTTATTTCTTTAAACTTTCAATAAATTTCAAAAAACTACTTGCATTTTCAAGGAACTAGGTATAACATAGAAGTATGACAGACAAAGGTAGCATAGAAAAATATACTTCTCAAATGTCTACTCAAATGAGAAAAGGCTTTATTGCTTATTGCGTACTAAAAGTTTGCTCTAAAAAACCTGTCTATACTAGCGATATTATTAAAGAGTTAAGGGACGCAAAGCTAGTAGTAGTGGAAGGAACTATATATCCACTATTATCTCGCTTACAAAAAGATGGGCTTTTATCTCATGAGTGGCAGGAAAGCGAGCAAGGTCCACCCCGTAAGTACTATAAAATTACTGAATTTGGGGAAGAGGTAATGAAAGCAGTAAGAGAAGATATTCAAAATTTAAATAATACAATTAAAAAACTTTAAAAAGGTATCATTATATGAAAGAAATAACAAGAATACACTTAGCTAAAGTTCCTTATGAAATTGAAATAGATGCTAAAAAAGTACTGCAAAAATATTTAGATGAGCTAAAAAAATATTCAGCAGATGAAGATATTTTTAGTGATGTAGAAATTCGTATTACAGAAATTTTAAGTGAAAATAAAATTATTACTGGTGGTATTATTACACTTGAAGATGTACAGAAAATTAAAAAGCAAATCGGTGATCCGTCAGTTTTTTGTGAAGATGATGACCAGCTTTTAGAAAATAATAGTAAAGTAAAAAAGAAACTTTATCGTGATACACAAAATAAAATTATTACAGGTGTTGCTAGTGGTATTGCTGAATATTTTGAGGTTGATGCCATAATAGTACGCATGGCATTTATATTAGCCTGTTTCCTTTCTTTTGGTATAGGTATTCCGGTTTATATTATTTTAAGCCTTATAATTCCTAGAGCTAAAAATGCTAGCGAAATTTTGAATTTAAGAGGTAGAAAAATTACGGCTAATAATATTAAAGAAGTAAATGCAGAATATGATTTTGAAAAAATAAGCCGTAGTAGTGAAAACTTTAAAAAAGTTATTTGTTACTTTTTAGGTGTAGTATCCCTTTTAATAGCTTTAGGAGGAATTTCTCTTATATATATTGGTAATATTGGCTTAAACCAAGCTTTTACCGTGCCTGTAGAAGTTGATGAGGCTTCCAAAATAGCTATTAGAATTTTAACAAATATATCTGGTATTACTTTTGTGTTGTTTTTCTTAGCTTTAGCTATTAGTTTCTTCTTAATTAAATTAGGTAAAGCAAGGCTAATACTATTAATTGCTAGCTTTATAATTAGCGTTACATCTTTTACTAGTGGAATATATATAGCTATTTCGCGTGCCTATAGTGTTAGAGGTGATATTTTAGCAAATGAGAAAGTGGTAGACTTAAATATTGATAAACAAAAATTAAGTCAAATTAAAAACATTAAAGTGGATGGAGATATTAAAGTTAATTATAGCGTAGCTAAAAATAAAGAAGTGTCAGCTAAGTTTCATCAATTTGACAAAATAAAAACTGCCATTAAAAAAGAAGATATTAAGGCAGAAATTGTGGAAGATACTTTAAAAATATCTACAACTAAAGCTAAAGTATATGGTTGGGGCGTTGAACAAAATATTGATATAGCTGGTCCAGAAATTGAAAAAATAACTCTTAACAATACCAGGTTTGATTATTACGGTGTATCTCAACCTAAGTTAGAAATAGTACAAAAAAGTAGTTCATTAAAAGTTTTAGGTGATATTACTATTGATGAACTTAAAATAATACAAGAAAATGAGAGCAATATAAACGCTAACGGTGCTATAGCTAATAAATTAATTACAAGATCTGACATAGGTAGAATTGAGCTCTTCAAAGCTAATAATGTAGAATTTGAAACTTTTAACTGTAGAAACAGACAAGGCTACCATAGTTATGCTGAATTAAGTCTAGAAAAAGGAAAGCCTGCAAAAATTTTATTAAATGGTAAGGACTTTAATGAAGAACGCAGGGGAGAGTGTTTTATGTTAGATATAGATGAAGATAGGAGGATATAATGATAGAAGTTAAAAACATTTCTAAAACATACGGTAAAAAGCATAACCGTTTTAAAGCTTTAAAAAATGTAAGTTTTAAAATTCCAAGTGGTAAAAGTGTAGCCATTGTTGGTAAAAGTGGTAGCGGTAAATCAACATTAATCCATGCTATAAGTGGGCTAGACGCTCCAGAGGAAGGCAGTGTATTTATTGATGGAGTTAATATTCTATCAATGAAACAGAAGAAAATTGATAAATTCAGGGCAGAAAAAATGGGCTTCATTTTCCAGAGCTTTTTCGTGCAAGGCAATGAAACTTGCAGCGAAAATGTTAGTTTGCCGTTAGAGATTGCCGAAGCACCATTACATAGTAGAAAAAGCAGAATTAAAAAAGCTCTTATATCAGTAGGCTTAGAAGATAAGCTCAAAAGTAAAGCTCGTGATTTATCAGGTGGGCAAAAACAAAGGCTAGCTATTGCTAGGGCAATAGTAAATAACCCTAAAATTATTTTTGCCGATGAGCCAACAGGGAACTTAGACACTATAACAAGTAAGAAAATTGAAAAATTACTTTTTGATTATAATAAGCAATCTGGTGCAACTCTTTTCATTATTACTCATGATGAAGATTTAGCTAAAAAATGTGAGATTAAAATTCATATTAAAGATGGTCAGATAGAAAGAATTGAAGGTAATATAAATGCGTAGAATAGACATAATTAAAAGAGCTAATAAAAATTTAAAAAGGTCTAAAATAAGAACGCTTCTAACTTCGCTTGCTATTGCGGTAGGTTCAACTACTATTGCTTTATCCTTAGCAGCTGGTAAGGGTGCAAGTAATTACTTAGACACTATTGTTTCAGCTAATGCTGATAAAAATGCCATTCAAGTAACTAGAAAAGTTGAACTTGATAAAAAAGATAAAATTAATAAATATGAAGAAAAAGAAGAAAGCGTTGAAGAAAAGAAAGCTAAATCGCTAAAAGATTATACCTTTGATAATAGCGATATTGAAAAGCTAAAAAAAGTTGAAGGTGTCAAAAAGGTAAATGGGGTTAATAATATTGGTATTGAATATTTTCAGCTAGCTGATAGTAAGGATAAATATATTGGCTCAATAGCACCTAAAATTGATGAGAGTTCTATAGAATTATCACAAGGCAAGCAAAAAAGCATTAAAAATATTCAAAATGGTACAGTTGTTATAGCCAAATCTTACGCTGAAGCTTTAAGTAAAAACCCACAGGATCTTATTGGCAAAACTATAAGGCTAGGATTTAAAAAGACTAATGGTGAAAAATTCACTAAAGATTTCATAATTGCTGGTATTGATAACGGTAAATATGATGCTTTTGTGTATTATAAAGAGAATATAGTTATGTCTACTGAAGATATGACCGAGCTAGCCCAAATTCAAAGTGGTAATAATTATTACGGATATATTTCTGTAATAGTTAATGATAGTAGTAAGGCTGAAGAAATAGCTAATAAAATTAAGGAATTAGATGGTGGTAGTCGTTATGAAGCTTTATCATTCAAACAAGTAGCTTCAGTTATGAGCCAAGCACTTGCTATTTTACAGTACGGTTTAATTGGCTTTGGCATGTTAGCTATTTTAGCCAGTGTATTTGGTATTATTAACACTCAATACATTAGCGTGCTAGAGAGGACTCGTGAAATAGGTTTAATGAAATCTTTAGGACTTAAAAGTAAAGATGTTTCTAGGCTATTCCGTTACGAAGCTGCTTTAATTGGCTTTTTAGGTGGGGTAATAGGTGTAATAATTGCTTCATTGTTTACGCTTCTTAACCCTGCTATCAGTAGTATTATAGGTTTACGCGAGGGGACTAAATTATTAATTATAGACTGGCCTGCCTCAATAGTGCTTATAATTAGTTTAATGTTAGTTGCTATTATTTCTGGTTACTTCCCATCACGTAAAGCTGCTAAATTAAACCCTATAGAAGCATTAAGAACTGAATAAAAAATATTATTAACTAATAACCACCCCCCCAGGGTGGTTATTATCTTTACATTAATTTTTATTTATGATTAAATATAAGCATTATGAGAAAACTTCTTGGTGGAAAAAATATA
>QWCC01000035.1_pt1 | contig 57003 bp, 71 predicted proteins | sample 1972491 | NCBI WGS metagenome assembly QWCC01 (sample SAMN09866718, study PRJNA288562) | Human oral metagenome isolate term5_saliva, whole genome shotgun sequencing... | isolation source: mouth | host: Homo sapiens | place: USA: California
CGAACTCCGGGTGGTTCGGCAACCAGACCGCGGGTGTCGCCAGCCGGAGCCTGGGCGTGTGGGTCAAGAAGGTTGATGACGTCGAGGAGTTCTCGCAGCCCCTCATTGTCGGGGACTCCCGGGCCTCGTACACCGGGCGGCAGCTCGCCACCGTGCTGGTGCTGGACGGCTCTGTCGTCAAGAGCTTCAACCGCTCGGACGGTGTGACGATCAACACGCTGAACAGCAATCAGATCAAGACGGCTGTCGCCAAGCAGAACAAGCCGCACCTGGTCGTATCGCTCCAGCACTACACGAGCGGGGATCACGCCAGGCCGTTCGAGGGCGCCATTCAGACGATCGATGACGGGCAGAAGACGGTGCAGCCCGCTCCGAACTCGTCGAGCTCGATCCTGGTGGGCTGGGCCGACAAGGACTACGCCTTCACGGACGCCAGCATCCAGACCTGCGTGGCGACCTGGGCGTTCACGGCCGAGGGACTCGACCCCACGCCGCCCACGGCCGAGAAGCATGAGAACTGGTACGTCGTGGGTGAGGACGACACGCACAGGGACCAGTACGCGGCACTGACGGTGGTTGGGGACAACGGCCAGGAGCAGGGCACCCTGTCGATGGCTGCGATGCCGAGGGGGCTGGCGACCTGGCAGGAGCTCATCGACAGGGATAGGGGTGCCCTGAACGGCGGGGACAACACGGACGGGTTCTTCGTGGCCCACAGGGGCGGCAGCCGGTCGTGGGTGGAGCACACCGAGAACGCCTACACGCAGTCCGTGTCGTTCGGCGTGGACGCTCTGGAGTTCTCCTGCAACGAGTCGAAGGACGGCGTGTGGTTCGGTCTGCACAATAGGACCTTCGAATCGCTGGGTGGCCCCGCTACCGACCCGCACACCATGACCTGGGAGGAGATCAAAGCTGCCCTGCCGGTGGATAAGATCCCTGCTCGGTTGGACTGGTTGCTCGACAGGTACGGGCAGACTCACTGCCTGGTCATCGACCCGAAGTACCGGGCCGGGGAGTGGAAGCGGCTGCTGAAGTACATCACCGACAGGAACGTGACCCCTGCGCAGATCGTGATCAAGTACTACGGTGACTCCAACTGGCTGTTCGAACAGGCGAAGGCCGAGGGCTGCGGGGCCTGGGGCTATGCCTACACGGCGGATACGACCGCGCCCTGGTACGAGACCTTCAAGAGCTCGACAGGGCCGTTGGACTTCCTGTCGATGCAGTGGGACGCACCAGCGAACGTGGTGGACCCCCTACGAGCCTCGAACAAGCCCGTGGTCGCCCACATCCTTGATGACCAGACTCAGTACGTTCAGGCAGCCCGTAAGGGCATGCGCTCCGCGATCGTGGCTGGTGTCAAAGGCGTTCTTCAGCGCCAGTGCTGATCACCAGAGGCTGACGACGAGCTCGCTCTTAGCGGGGCTTCCGGATCGGGGCTGAGTGTCCCAGGTTCGGGAGCCCCAATAAGTTTCACCGCACTCGTAAAGGTCTTCGAGCATTGAGCCACTGACATTGACGCGACGGAAGCCGTCCTCCGGATTCACTATCGACACGGGCAGATCGCCTTCGTGCTGTCGAACCTCTTCGAGCTCGGCGATGACGTCGGAGCAAGTCAGCACGCGATCGAGCCCGGCTTTCGACTCCATCGAGTCCAGGCAGTACGAGCGGTCGCAGTCCTCGTTGCAGGGCTCGACAGGGGCGGGAGAGGGGACGTCCTTCGTGGTGATGACGGAGGAGGCGTTCTCAGCCTTCTTGGCAGGCTTCTGGACCTCGACACGGGCAGCATCCATCTGGAGCTCCATAACGGCCTTGGCGAGCTTCCCGAGGACCTTCTCGTATGACGACAGGGCGAACTCCGTGAACGACAGGGGCTTGGTCTTGCGGACCTTCTTGATCCGCTTGACGACCGTGCAGTACTTGAACGGCATGCTGTCGAACTCTCGGCCGTTCTCCGCCTTGATCCGGTAACGACTGATTCCGGTCCTTTCGAGGAACGTCACCTTGTGGCGACCGAAGTAGAACTTGTCGCCCCTGCGGAGCTGGCAGACCATGACGCGCTCGATCTCCTCGGTGAACTCCTCATCGTCATCATCGATGAACTCGACGACGTTGAGGTACGAGTCCTCCGACATGGCGATGACGAAGGGCTTGTAGGTGGGGGTCATTACCCAGAACTGGATGATGTCGAGGCTCTCGCACGAGTATCGGGGGTCCGACAGGACCCGGCAGTCGCCGAGCCCCTTGATCTCGATGTAGTCCCGCTTCATGATGCCCCAGCAGTGGACGGGGCGGACCTTGCGTGCCATTTGGTGGTTCCTCTCGGTGTCGAAGTCTGGCGTCGGTCGGGGGATGGCGACATCCGGTTGACCGACAGGTGCAACCCTAGCACGGTTCCCTGACGAGGACAAGGCTCAGGTATGTGTCGTGCACCACGCAGGCACCCTCACGTACGTGCGCACGCACGCGAGGCAAACCAAAAACATAAAAATTTATGTTCTCATATACAAATTTACCCCAAAATATATATTCTGTAACCCTTCTATACAATTGTACAACACAAAGACGTATAGACGGACATTAAGAATTTATATTCTGGTATACAATACTATATATATTTTATATACTATATACAATATTATATTATTGATGTTATAGGGGGTTAAAACCCATGTAGGTACGTACCTACCTTTATTTTCTCGACTTCGACTTCTCCCCGTCATTCCGGCCCAAAGCCCCTGTCGATCTCTTCCCTAATCAACCGCTCGGTTAAATACAAGGACTGATACAAAAAGGACGTTAGTCCCAAGTTTTTCAGTTTCAGAGCTTCGGACCCCAAAACTGAACAAAAACAGAATGTATACTTCGAGTTTCCTACCAACCGGTCAGTTAATTAAAGAGATGTGCGCAAGAGCACAGAAAGTCATCTGCTCCTGTCGTCCTCTGTCAATCCGCATGTGGTACAGTTCTATCTGCGACATCCGGGCGACCGGATTAGAACCATCACAACCTTGGAGAGGAACCGACATGCCATTCGTAGCCGGGAAGGACCAGCGGGCCGAGCGCGCGCGGCACAGGGAGGATGAGCTCGTATCTGAGCGTGCCAAGTACGCCGCCGAGCTCATCAAGAGGCGCATCCGTAAAGAGGGTGTCATCCAGGCCCAGTACCCGCAGGTCTTCGGGTTCAAGGCCCAGCAGACGATACACAACCACTTCCGCTCCGGGAAGGTCACGCTGATCGACCTAATCCGCATCGTCAGCACTCCGGGGTTCGACATCAGCCTCGATGATGTACTCCGCACGGCCATCACCGTTGTCGAGCCCGATGAGGAGGGGGAGGTGGTCTACTCCGATCCGGACCCCGATCGTGTTGCCTTACTCACGTCCGAGAAGGTGCGCGAGAAGCCGAAGCAGGTGGGCCCCGAGGTCGATGACGGTCTCTTCCTGTCGGAGGAGTACAGCAGGTTCGCAGATCTTTTCAAGCGGGTCACCGGCGAGACAGATGGGGAGAGCAGTACCGATTGGAGCGATGTCTGATGGCGCGCAACCTGGAGGATGATCTGAACGCCCAGATTGACGAGGCGATCCTGAAGGAAGCCGAGAAGCCCCGTAGGGAGCGCATGTCGAACGTTGCGCTGGGCCGGATGTTCGACGTCCACGAGACCACCATCAGGAGGCACAAGCAGGCCCTCCAGAAGGCGCTCAGGCTCCCTGTCGAGCAGGACAGGGACGAGTTCTTCGACATCCCTGTCAACGCCATCACGCAGCGCCGGAGGACCATCAGGCTTGAGGATGGCTCCTACGAGCGCGTTACCTACAACCCCGCTGTCGCAGTGGCCGAGGATGTCCGGGAGGCCTCTTATGAGGAACTTCAGAAGGTGTTCGACCGGGCTGTCCTCGCAGTGGCGCCCAAGGTCGAGGAGGACAGGCCCAGGACCCTGGTCGTGTGCCTGTCGGACTTCCAGGTGGGTAAGACGGACAGCCTCGGAGGGACGCAGGAGACCGTGAATCGCGTCATGGGCACCCTCAAGAGGATCACCGAGTGGATTCAGGCTGAGGGCTCCTACGAGGAGATCATCATTGCGGATGTCGGGGACGTCTGCGAGGGGTTCTGGAACGTCACTTCTCAGCAGCAGACTAACGATCTGTCGCTCACGGACCAGATTCGTGTCGCCCAGCGCCTGATGGCTGAGGCGGTTGCGATGCTGGCCCCGCTGTGCACCCGGATGACCTACGTGTCGATCCCCTCGAACCACTGCGCCGTGCGGACAGGCAAGGGCAACGACAACCGAGCCAACTCACCGGATGATGACTTCGGGCTCCTGATCGCGGACACCCTCCAGGCGATCATGTCGGGCCGGGAGCCGTTCAGTCACGTGAACTTCGCCAAGCCTCAGAAGTGGGAGGAGGCCGTCACGGTTGAGACCGCCGACGGGACCGCCGTGGGCTTCACACATGGCCATCTGGCAGGCTCTCAGGCAAAGATTCCGTCCTGGTTCAGGGACCTCGCCTTTGGGCACAGGAGCGGCCTTCACGAGGCCTCTATCTTGGTCCATGGGCACTTCCACAACTTCGGTGTGTCGCTCGTGGGGGACAACAAGTTCATCATCGGCTGCCCGACTGCGGACAACGGCTCCTCATGGTTCACGAACCGTACCGGAGACGCCACCGACCCGGCCCTGTTGACTTTCGAGGTTCAGGACAAGAAGGCCAAGAGGTGGGAGCTCTGGTACGAGTGATCTTTGTTGTAGGTTTCCTCATGATCGTGGCGTTCGTCATGATCGCTGACGAGTACGGAGATGATCAGTGATGTTGTGGACTCTCTCAGTTCTCGCGGCATGCGTCCTGTCAGGTGGACTCGGGTACTTCGTCGGTTCGGAGGTGAAGGGGCTGCGCGATGAAGCCATCTTCGCGGCGTTCCTCAAGGAGGTCTCCGACGAGTCTGAGCAGATGAAGCTGCTTCTGGATTTGGACGACTGATGAAGGGACGTTCGGTTCCGGCCCTCAGCGCCCTGTCGTACGCTTACGGCAGAGGGCTGGGGGCCGAGTCGGTCGAGGAGCTGCTGGGCTTCTGGGCCTGTTATGTTTTCGGATCCCAGTGGCGAGTGATAGGAATTCTCAATGAAAAGAACCGCAGAAGAGCAGAAGGCGATTGATCTTCAGAGGAAGAGCCTGGTCATTCGGGCCCTCCTGAGGGGCAAGCCGCGCAGTGAAGTGGCGGAGAGGTTCCAACTCTCCGAGGCCGAGGTCTTCCGCATCGAGGAGGACTACTACTCCAGCCAGGAGTCGCTCTCCGAACACGCCCAGCTCATGAAGCAGCTAACTCGTCTTGAGAAGCTCCTAGACGCGCTCTGGGACTCCGTCATCGAGAATCCCCTGGCGACCAACCCGGACAACATCAAGACGTCTCTGGCAACCATCGAGGCTATCAGCGACCTGGCCGGGCTGAAGAAGACGAAGGTCGAGGCGGAGATCAAGCTGATCCAGCAGCAGCAGATTCCGATCATCGTCGCCTTTGTCGAGTCCGTTCAGAACAACATGGAGCAGCATTTGTTTCCCCTTCTTACAAAACGGGGGCAGAAGCAGCTTGAGGCTCATCGTGAGGAGTGGCTCGCTGACGCTACGTCCAGCTCAGCGAGTATTCTCGAGGAGCCGAAGGCGGACATGACTATCTGAATGTGAGCAAGAGCATATTCAGATGGGTTGTCCGACCCGAGGAGTGTGCTACTATTATCCATGCAGGCAGGGGGTGCGACCCGCTTCGGCGGCCCCTGGAGCGCTTAGCCTTTCGGCTCTCGCCCATCTGGTGTTTTCGGTTCCGCCAGATGGGCGATCCTGTTTTTATAGACTTGTCTCGAAGGAGGACCGATGGCGGAGAAGATAGACTTCCGGGCTGTCGCAGATCAGTTCGGAACGCGTTCGCACGAGCGGCAGATGCGGGAGGACCCTGTTCTCTGGGCGCAGGACCGGCTCGGGGATCATTTGTGGTCCAAGCAGCGTGAGGTTCTTCACTCTTTGCAGACTAATAAGCGAACCCTTGTCGCGTCTTGTCACGCCTCAGGTAAGACGTTTCTCGCCTCTCGGGCTATCGGGTGGTGGCTCGACGCGCACCCGCATGATCCGACGGAGACCCGCGTGATCACTACGGCACCTTCGTGGAACCAGGTGAAGAACGTCATGTGGTCCTACGTCGAGGACCTCCAGTCCAAGGCGAACATGCCAGGGCGCATCACAGGTAAGGCGGAGTGGACCTTCCCCGGGTTCAAGACCGCCACTGCGTTCGGGCGCAAGCCGGCGGACTACGACGAGTCCACCTTCCAGGGATTCCACTCCACCTATGTCCTCGCCGTTGTCGATGAGGCCGGTGGTGTTGCGGAGAACATCTTCACCTCTGTCGAGACCATCACCACGAACAAGCACGCTCGCATCCTCGCCATCGCGAACCCGGACGACCCGAACTCGTACATGGCGAAGATCTGGCGAGACGAGTCGAAACTCCCGCCTTCTGAGCGGAAGTGGAACCTCATCACCATCTCGGCCTTCGACACACCGAACTTCACCGGCGAGGAGGTGCCCGAGAAGGCTCAGGACAACCTGCTCCAGAAGGAGTGGGTTGATGACGCCGAGCGTAGGTGGGGCAAGGACGATCCCCGGTACGTGTCAAAGGTCCTCGCCAGGTTCCCCGACATTGGTGACGACGGCCTGTTCAACCTCGGCCGTGTGCTCCAGTCCATGAACGAGTGGGCTGATGACGAGTGGAACACAACCGCTCCGGTCCACATCGGTGTTGACGTCGGTCTGTCCACCACTGGTGACTTCAGCGTGATCTCCACCTGCCAGGACGGCCATGTCGAGGTTGTCGAGCGGGTGAAGGGTTATGACGGGAACAGGCTTTCCCGGCTCATCGGGCAGCACGCCAAGCGCCTGAGGGCCGACGGGCTCGACGTGGATATCCGCATCGACGCCGTGGGTGTCGGACGCGGTGTTCAGGCAGTCATCGACAACCACGTGCCCGAAGAGATTCCGGTCTACTGGATCGTCGGGAACGCTGCATCTCCGGACAACTTGAAGTGGTACAACTTCCGCGCCGCGATGTACGACTCGGTCGCACAGGCGATCAACCTTGGCGTCCTGTCGGTTCCACCTGATGAGGCCGCTGGCGAGAAGACCGAGGGGCTCTTCGATGAGTTCCGATCGATCCTCTACGAGTACCGGGGGACCAAGCTCCTCATTCGCGGAAAGGACGAGCTCAAGCGGAAGGGCGAGCCTTCCCCCGACGTCCTGGACTCTATCTGTTATGCAGCGATGCCAAGCGAGTTGTTGAACGATGGTACGGACTCTCTCATCGAGGCTGATACCCTAATGGAGAGTACGGATTCCGAGTACTCACCTATAGACGAGTGGGGTAACGAGGAGTGGACCTTCGCCCCAGCCTGAGGAGTTGAACTGTGAAATTTGGCACATTTCAGATTGGCGGGTCCACCCAGCGCGTCCAGGCCCGGCTGACTGAGGCGTCCAAGGCGTACGCCGCGGTCACCCGCGGTGCTGTCGCATCTCTCAACCGGGAGGACATCGGTTGGTCCCGCTGGGGCGATGAGGACGCCACCTCCGACGTGGTATCTCTCACGGTCATCAAGGAGCACTCGCTGAGGGCCCGCAGGCTCGCTGCTTACAATCCGCTTGTCAAGCGTGGCATCGGCATTCGCAACGCATATATGTGGAGTGAGATTCCTCGCATTTCCGGGATCAAGACGCCCGAGACCGCAGCGCTCTACGACACTGTCCTCTCCCGCACGGCCCGCGCCCGGGATGAGGCGGCCTTTTGCACCGATGGCATCGTGCTCTACACCGTCTGCCGAACCGACAAGCGAGTGGCTCCTGTGCCCCTGTCGCGCATCCGCGGCATCGCCCGGGCCCTGGACGCCACTGATGAGGCCGACATCTTCGCCTTCCTGATCGACCCTGTGCCCGTGTCGGATACCCTCTCCACCGAGGAGCAGGAGCGCCGTAAGCCCGAGTGGCACGTCGTCAACGGCAAGGACTGGGCGCCTGTCAAGGACGAGAAAGGCTACAAGACCGTTCATGACGATAGGGTCGTCTATGAGATGGTCAACCGGCAGATCGGCGAGCAGTGGGGCAAGCCCGAGCTCATGGGTGCCGTGTACTGGGCGCAGGCCTATAAGGAGTTCCTTGAAGCGTCCCATGTGATGACCAAGGCCCTTGCCAGAATTGCGTTCAAAGTCACATCGGCTACGGCCAAGCAGCAGCAGGCTGTCATCCAGCAGATGTCGAACGCCCAGGGCATTGGTGGTCTCGCGTCACTCGGTGCGGGGCAGGAGTTCACCGCGGTCTCCAAGGCCGGGGCGGGCATCGACTTCGGGGCCGGCACGCCGCTCGCCTCCATGGTCGCCAGTGCGCTCGACGTCCCCTTGTCGGTCCTCCTTACAGACGGTTCGGCCGGTGGACGACAGGGTGCTGAGACGGCCTTGGAGGACCCCACCTTCAAAGCCTTCGAGTTCCGCAGGCAGATTCACAAGAGCCTCATCCAGAAGATATTCCTGGCCCTCGGCAGGAAGGTCGAGGTCGAGCTCGCCCCCCTGTCGAACGAACTCATTCAGCGTTGGGGCCAGGTCGTCACCCTCGGTCTTCAGAATGGAATCCTCCACAAGACTGAGGCGCGCAGCCTCTTCCTCGACAGGCTCCAGCCGATCAACGCCAGGCCGATCAACGATCTGCCCGTGTCGGAGGAGATTCTCGCCGCGAAGAGCCTGGCCGATCCAAACGCCGTGCAGGACAGCGTCGCCAAGAAGAGCAACTCTCGCACCGGTGTGGGCGCTATGTCGGACGGCACGAATGCTAACCGTGACGAGGCCGGTGGCGAGACACTCGCCTGAATGAAAAGGAGTTCCTGAAATGCGCACGGAGTACAGGTCCGCTTTCCACGGAGGGGTGACCGCTCTTCTGGAGGCGGCCACTCCGGACGTGCTGTCCGGGGAGAAGCCCGGGCGGTACCGCATTCGAATCATCTGCCCGGGGCAGGGCTCCAGTGGCACCTACTCGGAGGCCAACCTCGCTGCCTCTGTCGGTCACTTCCCCGCCGGGACGCAGATGTTCATGGATCACCCGTCGAAGGACGAGGATGTGAACCGCCCCGAGCGATCCGTGAAGGACCTCGCGGGGCGGCTGGTGACCGACGCCGTTGTCGGTCTCGATGGAGCACTATACGCGGAGTGCGAGGTGTATCCGTCCTTTAACGACATCATCCGCGAGAAGTGGCAGGACATCGGTGTGTCGATCAATGCCTGGTCGGAGAACGGTCTGGACGCCGACGGCATTGTACCGGTATTCGATGGGGTCACTTCTGTAGACTTCGTAACGAAGGCGGGCGCAGGTGGCGCTTTGCTAGAGGTGCTGGAATCCCAGCGCGTCAGTTCCGATGAGGAGAACCATATGAACGAGGAGACGATCCGTCAGGCCATCGCCACTGCGGTGACCGAGGCTCTCGCCCCGCTTCTTGAGCTTCTCGCCAAGGACAATCTTCCGGGAGAGCAGCCGGTCGCCCCTGAGGCTCCCGCCGGCGAGGCCCCGGGCGAGGACCCTGAGCGGAAGCCCGAGGAGCCCGCGGACAAGCCTGAGGCCCCTGAGCCGACCCCCGAGCGCAAACCCGAGGCGCCCGGTGAGAAGAGCGATGACAAGCCGCCGGCCGCTTCGGGTGAGAAGAAGCCTGAGGATGACGAGGACGAGAAAAAGCGCAAGGCCCGCAAGGAGTCCGCTGCTGAGGCCTTCGTCATCGCCACCCGCCTGCTCGACTCGGGTCTGCCCTCTGTCGCTCAGAAGCGGGTCATCGACGCTGTCGAGTCCGGCACTGAGCTGAAGGAGGCCATCTCGGCCGAGCAGCACTACCTGACTTCGGTCAGGGCATCCACGGCTGGGGAGATTCGCGAGGCGAGCTCCGAGCCTTACAAGATCAAGAACTTCAAGTGAGGTAAGGAGATCACAATGGTACAGATCAACTCCTTCGGCGCCAAGAAGATTTCTGACGTCCAGGTCTTCGAGTACTCCGACACCCTGTCCCTCCCGGTGGACCTGTCGAAGTACGGCAAGAGCCACATCGGAGATGTCGTCCAGGTCGGTGGCCTGCTCGGCGTCCTTGTGACCGAGATCGCCCCGTCCGCTCAGGACCAGGCCAAGCTCGGCCAGGACCCGCTGTGGAACCCGCTGACCAAGCCGACCTGGGGCAACAACGGCCCGGGCTACGCCTCGGTCCGTATCTCCGGCGGCGTCTTCAAGCTCCAGGTGACTCTGACGGGTGCCGGTGTCGAGCCGGGCGCCCTGATCTACGCGAAGCCCGCTGCCAATGGCAGGATGGAGCTCACCAACGACAAGACTACGGGTACGGCTGGTCTTGTCGGTTACGCCTACTCCAAGATCACTGGTACGGGTGCCCAGACGGTTCCCGTCATCCTCGCTCGCTGAAAGGAATGATGGGACAAAATGTTCACGTCTTACACTGAGTTCGCTAAGACTCTTGAGTCCGCTATCGGTGGTGACCGGGCGGCCCAGGGCCAGCTGAAGAACGCGATCCTGGAGGCCGACTCCTCGCGCGACCGCGGCACCTTCCGTGAGGCCGTCACCTCGGACATGCTCGCTCCTTGGTTCACCCAGGCCGTGCAGCCCGCCTTCGAGGACGCCTACAAGGATCAGGAGGAGACCTGGAAGGAGTTCGCCAGCGAGGAGCTGCTGAATGACTTCCGCCCGGTTCAGCTCCTGTCGCTCGACCACGACATCGACGCCACCCTCCTGCGGGACAACGGTGGCTTCGTGGCCCCGGCCGGTACTCTGCCGAAGATTCCGGAGCTCACCCCGTACCCGACCTTCGGCTACAAGGCCTCGGGTCGCTGGATCGACACCGCCAAGCACGGTGCTCGTCTCCAGTTCTCGTGGGAGGCCTTCATCAACGACGACTACGGCCTCATCGAGCGGTTCCCTTCGGACGCCGCCAAGCTGGCCGCCCGCACTGTTGACGCCGCCTGCTACGGCGCGCTGTTCTCGCTCGACCCGAGCACCCCGGGCTTCAACTCCGGCGTGATCTCGGACTCGCTCGGCACGGTACTGAAGGCTCGCAACGCCGACGGCGTTCTGATCAACAACAACGTTCCGAAGAACGCCCCCCTGTCGTATGATGCCATCAAGGCCGCCATGCAGCAGGTCGCGGAGACCAAGGTCGATGGGCGGTACGTCACCGTTCCGTCCTATGTCCTCCTGGTTCCTCCGGCTCTGGAGAACCTGGCGAACATGGTCGTCAACACCCGTACTGTCGAGCGTGTTGTCGCCGGGCAGAAGGTGGGCGATCAGATGAAGTTCATCGAGGAGAACGGCCTTACCGCCAAGGTCAAGGTTGTCGTCTCCGACCTGGTCGCCATCCTGGGTGGCGCTTCGCAGGGCGGCACCAACTGGGTTCTTGCTCCGGCTGGTGGTCGTACCTCGGCCAAGCGCACCATCGTCCGCACCGCGCTCCGCGGTTACGACAAGCCCGAGCTGCGCGTGAAGAACGCTGGAGGCCTGTACCTGGGCGGCGGCGAGGTTCCCTACACCGCTGGTTCGTTCGACAACGATGATGCTCAGGCCCGTGTCCGTCTCACCACTGGTGCCGGGGTCCTCAACGTGGAAGGCCTGGTCGCTAGTACGGGCAAGGGTGTCTGATCCACGCGACATCCCTAATCGCGGTCCCTCGGAACCCCGCTCCTGTCGAAGGGGCGGGGTTCCGCTGTAAACTACTGTAAAAGCGTTGACAGAAGGAGACACCATGGCGTCCCTGGACTACAGTCAGCCGGTCAATCAGGTGCGCCTGCTGATCCCTGACATTGTCAAGTTGGAGGATCCCAAAGACCTGCGGAAGCCGCCGTCCTACATCTTCAGCGACATGGAGATCTTCGGCTTTCTCGCCATCGAGGGCGGCAACGTCAAGAAGGCCGCCTCGCGAGCGCTCATGGCGATCGCTACGTCCGAGACGCTGATCCTCAAGGTCATATCCACGGACAACAAATCCACCAATGGCGCTACGCTGGGCGCTGAGCTCCGGGCGCAGGCCAAGAGGCTGTGGGACGAAGCCAAGGAGGCCGAGCTAAATGACGTGGGCTTCGACTTCCTTCCCGGTGTTATCCCCCCAGGAGAGGACTGGGCATGGCACTGAGTGTTCTGCACAACAAGGACCCGCGTTTCGACTCGGGAGCGTACTGGCCGCTGGGCCTGTTCTGCAACTGCCTCGTGGTCGTCACGGAGCCCCCAGGCACGAAGAGTCACGAGTGGACAGAAGACGGCCCTGTCGATATTCCTCCGAAGGAGCTCTGGAAGGGCTACGCGGCAGTTAACCCGAACATCGCCTGGCGCGCCCGCGATCGCCGGTCGGCCTACGACGACACCGCGGTTCACGCCTACTACGTGCACCTGAACCACATCGACAAGAACCTGCTCGTACCCAAGGAGAAGTGGGGCGACAGGTCACTGAGGTTCGTGCCTGGCTACGGGCAGATCGTCAAGGTGCTGGAGAACAACTCCGACCCGCGGAATGTGGGCCTGCGTCTTGTCGTGCGCAATGCTCCGTCGGACTCCGACTACTGGCAGCCGACCCTGCTGTGCGACATCGACGTGGACGACTCCAAGGGCGGGACACACTGATGGACCTCGTTCGCGCCTCTTTGAGACGAAAATCACGAGACATGGATCAGGTCACGAGCGGGCTCAACCGGTTCCAGGAGGAGGTCATCACCAAAGCCTTCGCCGCTGCCGAGGCGGCCTCGAAGGCCGGCGGTGATGTCGTCATACGAACGGTAGACACTTCGGGTGCAGGGATGCCTTATAAGCACGACCCCACCACGGACGCACGTGTGTGGACCGGGCACATGCGTTCGACCGCTGGAGACGGCACCGGGTACCGCGTGAATGTGAGAAACATCTCGGGTGGGAAGTTCTCTGCTTCTGTCGGATTCACTGACGCTGACGAGAAGTACATCGGCTATCAGGAGGAGGGCACCTCGAAGCTCCGCGGGATGCTCGCTCTCCAGTCCGCGCGTACAGCCACCGACCAGGCGATGAAGGAGGCCGGATTCTGATGCTCGAACCTTTCGAGGGCGCTACTGTCGAGAAGTTCGACGAGGCCGCCATGAAGGAGCTGGAGACTCTCAAGGGTGTGCGGGTTTTCGACTCGCTCCGCCCCGACGGCGACAACGACGGCAAGGACTACGTCGTCTACATGCCCGGGGACGTGACGCCCGGCGCTATGAGAAAGTACGGATCGATCGTCGGTGTGACACAGGCCGCTGTGATCCATCAGTTCGGAGTGCTCATCTCCTCCGTGTCGCCCAAGGCCCGAAACCACCTGCTCGCCGCTGTCCGCAGGCGGCTGCTGGGCTTCCAGATCCCGGGCACGAGTGAGGCCTTTGAGACTGGGGCGCTCAACTCGTACGGGAACACGGATAGTACCGTAAGGCCGGTTCGATACACTTCTTACGTCACCTTCCAGGTGACGGTGGACAGGAGCGTGTGATGCCAAAGTATGCGACCGTTGAAGGTGTGGTTTTTGAGTACACCGAGGACTACGCCAACGCGATTAACACCGATGGCCGCCTGACTCGTGTCCCCGACGACACCCCTGTGTCGCCCCGGGAATGCTGCGGGGGCACTGGTTGGATCGTCAACGGCGAGGTTGTTCATCTCGGCGATGGCGCCCCGCACAGCAATTATGTTCCTCGTCATAGGAAGGACGACTGATCATGGCACAGGCTGCCGTTAAGAAAATGATGCCTCCGGGGACCACGATCTGGTGGGTTCCCATCGCCGATGCCCCGACGGTCAAGGATGTCGTCAAGGCGGCGCTCTACAACAGCACCCCTGCTGGTGGTGGTGGTGGTACCCCCACCCCCGCGAAGGCCAAGGACATCTCCTGCGCTGTCGTCTCGGGCTTCACCCTGAACCCGACCGATTCGGAGACGGACGACACCACGACCATTTGCGACTCCGCCGCGTCCAACACCCCGACCCGTGACGCTTACGAGGCTTCTCTCACCTTCCTGCGTGAGGCTCTCGACGAGGCCTCCGGCAAGGGCAACCCGGACTCCCCTGCCTCTGTCGCGTTCGAGCTGTTCAAGAAGGGCGGTGTCTCCGCCAACGTCACCGGCTGGCTGGTGAAGCGCATCGGCTACAAGAACACCACGCCCGCCAAGGCTGGTCAGCTCGTTTCCGCGTTCCTCGTTATGCCTGACAACCCGCGTGACGAGGTCGGTGAGGGCAAGCAGCCCATCCAGATGACCGTTCCCTTCCTTCCCCAGGGCACCATGGTCATCAACGAGCCCCTCGTCTGATCGTCGGGTTCTGAGTCAAAAGCCCCGCTCTCACAAGGAGCGGGGCTTTTGGTATACTCGTCTGGACCGATTGACGAATCGAAAGATTGGATGATTGATGTCTGACGACAAACTGACTTCTGCTGAGACTGAGGACGAGCTCCTCGACCTCGATGGTCTTCTCGACAATGTGAAGCAGACCCAGCGGGAGGTCACTGTCTATCCGGACGCCACTCTCGCCCAGCGGGCTATGGAGCTCCAGGAGCAGATTCTCGAGGAGCGTCAGTCCACCGAGAAGCCGGTGCGCTCTGTCGATGAGAAGACTCCGGAGGCTGAGCTCGCCGAGATTCTGGGGAAGATGGAGAAGACCGCCATCGTTTTCACCCTCCGCGCTCTGGCCTCTGCTGAGATCTCTGCCATCCGCAACCACATTGTGGCGACCGTTCCGATCAAGAAGAACGCTACTGCCGATGAGACCAACGAGCTTCGTGAGACCCGGCAGCAGATCGCCTATGAGCACTACCTGTCGCACTCCGTGATCGGCATTAAGTCCGGAGGCAAATCCAAGAAGGGTTTGACTTCCCGTGAGGCCGCCAAGATGCGTCAGCGCCTCCCTGAGGCCGAGTGGGTCAAGCTCATTGAGGGCTTCGACAAGACGCAGGTTGCTACTGCGGCTCTGGAGCAGGTGATGGCCGACCCCACGTTTCGTTGGGCCATCACTGACGAGGAAGAGTAACCAGAAGTTCGTCATCGCCCTGAAGACCGCCTGGCACTCGCACCTCCCGCCAACGCTCTACCTCCCCTCTGTCGGCAGGTACAGCAGGTCCGTCCCGGTCTGGGATGAGATCGACAATGACTGGAGGCGCGAACCCTTGCCGCAGGACTTCAGGAACGAGCTCGACGTGCGCCTGGAGATGGCCTGGCAGTACTACACCGACTCTTGCTGCCCCAAGTGCGGGACCCCGGTCTGGTACGGACGGACCACCGACAACAGAGTTCAGTTCGATATTCAGGACACCATCTGCTACGGATGCGAGACTCTGGAGAAGGATGAGGCCGACAGGGAGCGCCGCAAGGAGCGGAAGCAACCCGGTGTGACTAAGATCGCCGTTCCTGTCGGAGTCTCCTATGATGAGACCGGCGAGTTCGAGCCGCTGCCGACTCCATGGGAGGCCATGGCCTCCGTCCCGACCTGACGCGGGCTATGAAACCCGGATTGATATTCTTAGCAGTATCAATCCGGGTTTTCTATTAAGGGGACGACAGTGGCCGACCAGTCGAAGCTCTCGTACGAGGTTGAACTCGACGCCTCCGGTTTCATCCAGGGCTCCTCTAAAATCCAGTCCTCCGCCGCCCAGGCCGTCAACGCGGTCGGTGCGATGGGCGCTGCCATGAAGTCGCTCACACAGGCGAGTCGTGGCGGTTCCTGGATGGATAAGAACATCATGTCTTCGTCTGACGCGAAGGCGATGTCCACCAACATTCAGGTCTACCAACAGGCTGCCAAGCTCACCAAGGACTTGACTGCCGCATCGCAGGCCCTCGGGCGCACCGACGTCTCCTCGACCATCAAGGCCACCACGAGCGCCATCGAGGGCATGTCGCAGGCCCTCAATAACGCCACTATCGCCGACAGCAAGCAGGTCTCCGCGCTCAAGGAGCAGGTCGCCCTCTACGAGCGCATGGCCCGTGTAGCCAAGCAGCTCGGCACCGACATGAGCGGCATGTCGAAGAACTCCGGCATCGACAGCAACCTGGGTGGGCGCTCCAAGACTGAGATCGAGGCCCAGCGTCAGCTCAACGAGGTCCGCAAGCAGGCTCGTGAGGCCGCCTTGGAGCAGGCCGTCACCGAGCAGAAGGCCACCGCGGCCACGACCGCCGGGGCCTCTGAGCGTGTCGCCGCCCTTCAGCGGGTCATCGACGCGGAACAGAAGCTCGCAGACGTCACCGACAAGGCTTACGCCGCGCAGTACCGCAAGGCCGCCAACCAGTCCGCGATTCAGACTAACCAGGCCGCTGTGGACACCGGCCGTGCTGCTGCGAAGTTGGAGGCTGCTGCCGAGCAGGACAGGGCCGCCGCTCTTCGTGCCTCTGTCGCTGCCGCTCACGAGGCCGTGCAGGCGAACACCGCCCACATCCACTCACTGGAGAACATGCGGTTCGCTTCGCAAGAGGTCCGCAACAACCTGACGGTGCTGGCTGCCGGTGTGACGGCGCTCGCCACCTCCGTCGTCAAAGCTGCGGCGGATCAGGATCGCGCCTTCGCGGACATCGCTCGTACGACCCAGCTGGACCAGACCAGTGGGGCGCTCCAGGCTCTCCGTGACCAGTACAGGCAAATGTCCACCGACATCTCCAAGTCGTTCTCCGAGCTCTCGCAGATCGGTACACTCGGTGCGCAGATGAACATTCCGGCTGAGAAGCTGGGCGATTTCACCCGCGCTGTCGCAGAGTTCTCCATGGTGACCGGCACCACGACCGAGAAGGCCTCCGAAGACTTCGGCCGACTGATCAACACCTTCAGCCAGGCTGGGATGGCTCTGAATGGTGGCGACAAGGCCTACGAGCAGATGGCTTCCCAGGTTGCCGAGCTCGGTGCGAAGGCGGTCGCCACCGAGGACGAGATCCTCACAATGGCGAACAGCATCTCGACCACCACCGTGTCGGCGGGCATCGGGCAGGACGCCACCCTCGCCTACGCCACGGCTCTGACCTCCGTTGGCGTGAAGGCCGAGTGGGCCCGCGGTTCGCTCCAGCGCATCTTCGGGAACTTCAACAAGGCCGCCGCTCAGGGTGCGGAGGGCATGGCGGACTTCGCCCAGCAGATGCACATCTCCAACGAGGAAGCTCTGGAGCTCTGGAAGAACGACCCTTCGAAGTTCTTCAACCAACTCATCGAATCCATCTCCAAGGCCGGGAACGGCGTGGAGATGACCCAGATGCTCTCCGACATCGGCCTGAAGTCCACCCGCGACATCGAGCTCGTGAAGCGCCTCGCGGTGAACTTTGACCTGCTCAAGGAGACCATGGACAACTCCGCGGAGGCCGGATCGAACACCGGCTTCCTTGAGCAGTCCATGGAGAAACTCAACGCCACTATGACCGAGACCATCGCGCAGACCAAGAACGCGCTGGAGAACATGATGGCCTCCTTCGGCGAGCCGTTCCTGGCTCCGCTGAAGCTGATCCTCGACGGTGTCCAGGCCCTCGCCAACGCCCTGTCGAGCCTGGGTGAGACTCCGGTCGGCCGTGTCATCGCAGCCTTCGCTGGCGGTGTGACGATCTTCATCGCCCTTCAGACCGGGGCTAAGCTCCTCCAGGCGGGCGTCCTGTCGGTCGCCTCCTCGATGATGCAGGTCCGCAAGAACATGGTCGAGGCGGGCCTCTCCGGGCAGTTGTCCTGGAGCAACATCGCCAAGGCCATCCAGCAGGCTAACGCAGCCCTGGCCGAGCAGCCCGCCCTGTACGCCCGTGTGAAGGCCGCTCAGGCCGAGGTCGCCCAGCAGCGCCTCACCGGGAGCACCGCAGGTACATCGGCCATGTCGTCAGGCGCTACTGCTTCCGAGGCCGCTGCTCACAACGCCGCTACGACAGCCATCAAGGCCGAGACCGCCGCTCAGGAGAGCCTGGGTGCAGCGCGCAGCGTAGCCACTTCTGCGGCCTCTGCGTCCACCGCGGCTACCCGAGCTATGGGGACCGGTATTTCGGCCGTCTCCGGGGCTATGGCGGCCGCTGGGACTGCGGTGAAGGGCTTCTTCGCCTCGCTCGGTCCGGCCGGTTGGGCCTCCCTCGCCCTGTCGGCTCTGCCCGCCATTGCTGAGGGCTACAACCAGATCGCCAATGCCGAGGAGATCGCCGCTGAGAAGGCCCAAAAGGCCGGCGCGGAGATGCTGTCGGCAATGGGCGGTGCTGCGGAGGTTCAGAAGGCCGTTCTCGCCGACACGCAGGATATCGCCAATGGCTCGCAGCGTAGCCTGGGCGAACTGATGATCTCCGCCGACGGGGCGGGGGACGCGTACAAGAGCGCGTCGGAGAAGTCCTACTACTTCGTGAACGCCCAGGGCGAGATCGTTAGGGCCACGCGCGAAGTCGCCCAGCAGATGGGCTACACTACGCTTCAGATCGGTAAGAACACCGCCGAGCTCATTCGTAATGCGATCGCCGGATCCGAGGGCTTCAAGAAGCTCACCGGTGACCAGCTTAACGGGCTGAAGGAGCTCGGCTTCGACTGGGGTGAGTACGCCAGGAAGGCTGCGACAGAGGGTCAAGGTGCCGCATCCGCGTACGTGCAGGGCTTCATCGACCAGCTGAACCAGAAGAAGGCCGACCTCGATGCCGCCCAGTCGCAGACCTTCAAGGACCCCAACGCCCAGGCGGGTGGTAAGGCTCACACCAAGGCGACCGACGACCAGACGAACGCAATCAATAACCAGATCAACGCTCTGAAGGGTCTCCAGGACGCCAACGACGGTGTGGGCGCGGCCGTCTCGCAGGCAATGGGATCTCAGGATGCTCAGAAGCAGATTCTCCAAGGTCTCGGCCTGTCGGCGGATGAGGCCAACGGTGCGCTCCAGGGGATGAACGGCGCTGCGGATGACAACTCCAGCGCCGCTGACAAGGCTGCGGAGGCCTGGGACAAGTGGAAGTCCGCGGTGGACTCGGCGATCGACAGGGCCTTCGGGTTCGAGAACGCCGAGGCCGCCATGTTCGATGCTCTGGACAAGTTCAACCAGGGCCTCCAGGACAATGGCAATGTGATCAACACCACGACTGAGGGCGGTAGGCAGAACCTTCAGAATCTTCAGACCTACCTGAAGGCCGTGGCGGAGAACGCCATGCAGGTCGCCCAGAACCTGGGTCTGACCGGGGCTGAGGCTCAGAAATACGTTCAGGACTACGTGCAGGCCGCCATCGACCAGATCGGCCAGCAGGGCATCGACACTTCGCAGGTCCAGCAGGCTATGAACAACGTCGGTGCCATGCTCGGCCAGACGATACCCGGTCCGCAGGTGGACAACACCCCGACGCAGCAGGGTGTTGACCAGGCCCAGCAGATCGCTCAGCAGGGCGTGGATGGTGTTGCGGATACGACAGGTCAGACGGTCCCCGGTATTGAGATCGACCCCTCTGCCACCCTGTCGAGCGTCCAGGAGCAGCTCGGCATCAGCGAGCAGGGGATGTCGGACATCTACAATGTCTTCAACCAGACGATCCCGGGCGCGAACATCGACGGCTCGACGACGTTCTCCGACCTTCAGAAGATGTTGAGCGCCTCCGACCAGGACATGGGGATTCTTTGGCAGATTATCTCCAAGAACATCAACGGCCCTGGCGTCAATTACAACGGGCTCAAGGTCGATCTGAAGAACATGAAGGTCGAGACCGACTCCGTTGTCGGGCAGATCATCCAGCGCCTGTCGCTCGCCAAGGCGATGCTAGCGGGCGCCAAGACCGGTGCGGCCGCAGGCAAGATCGGTGGGCAGCTCACCAAGAAGGGCAAGGGTGCGAGCAACGCGAAGGCCGCGTTCCAGTCCGCCATGGGCCGTTACCAGCCGACACCCCGCAAGTCCCACGGCGGCGGCGGTGGAGGTGGCGGCGGTGGCGGTCACACTCCCCGCCAGCACACCCCTCGTAGGTCCTCCACGCCTCGGAGTCACACGCCCAGGTCTCACACGCCTCGGTCCTCTTCGCCCTCCGGAGGCTCCTCCAAGTCGAAGCAGAAGGAGAAGTCGCCCGCCGAGCTCTTCAAGGACTTCCTGTCGCGCCTTTCCACCGCGATGAAGGAGAGCATGGAGAAGTGGTGGAAGTCCCGCTCTGCGAAGGACAACTACCACTCGCAGCTCAACACGATGAGGAAGAAGATCGAGGACGCTCGCAAGACCATTGCGGACGCCAAGAAGTCGATCGAGGACCTCAACGCCACCCTGTCGGAGCAGCAGCAGGAACTCCGCGATGCCAAGTACTTCAACGAGATCGCGAAGAAGTACGGTGACAAGGAGCGCATTCAGTCCACTCAGACTGATATCGACAAGGCTAATAAGAACATCAACGATACGAAGTCTCAGATCGCCGACAAGGAGAAGGAGATCGCTGAGGCTCAGAAGGGCATGTTCGCTCTTCAGGGCTACACGCAGGCTGCCATCGAGAACAGGGCTGCGCTGAAGCAGTTGCAGTCCACCATGATGGAGATGATCGAGGCCTATGCCGCCACGGGCGCCTCGAATGAGCAGGTTGCGGCCTACGCACGCCAGCTCAAGGAGGAGTTCATCAACCAGGCGGTTCAGATGGGCTTCAACCGCGGTGAGGTCACCGAGCTGGCCGGTGGGTTCGACAGCCTGGCATCCACGATTCAGAGCGTCCCCCGCTCTGTCGAAGAGAGTGTCACAGATAATGGCACTGCTGCGGCGACTCAGCAGGCCATCGAGGATGTCGCCAACGGAGACTACGGCCCTGCGGAGATTCCGACCGAGCTCGATGAGCCTTCTGCCGCGGAGACCGGTGGAGCCCTCGATGATATGGCTGAGCCCCGTGAAGCGGAGTACAAACCTGATGTCGTTCGCGACGCCAAGAGCTTCGTCCTGGAAGAGCTCGATGCTCTGGCTAACGGCGACAAGGCGAACGCCGAGGGGCGCCCTGTTCAATACATCCCGGAGATGGACGAGACCGGTAAAGCCCGCTTCAACGCGGAGGCGAAGGAGATCGCCTTCGACATGTACAAGCGGTACATTCCGACCGCTGCGAATGAGGAGTTCGACGAGACCAAGAACTACCTCGAGGAACTCGCCAAGCCGGAGAACAAGCAGTACCTCCCCGAGATCAACTCGGAAATGTTCGGCCTCACCCAGGAGGACCTCGACGCCCTGGCCCAGGAGCGCACGGCGAACTACAACTCCGATGTTGATGATGAGACGTACAACACCGCGCTGGAGCAGCTCAACGCCGCTGGGGCGGACCAGGACGTCGAGTACAAGCCTGAGGTCAACGAGGGCGACAATCAGGGGACCAAGGAGGAGCTCGACGAAACCGGCGAACCTCGGGAGGCCGAGTACAAACCGGACGTCAATGAGGGCGATAACAACAACACAAATAAGGAGCTCGACGAGACCGCTGAGGATCGTGATGCGGAGTACGAGCCCAAGACGAACGAGAGCAAGAAACGTTCCGTCACCGAGGCCTTGAATAAGGCCGCCGAGGACAGGGAGGCCTATTTCAAAGCGAAGAAGGATGAGGGCTCCTACTGGGGAGTCATGAATGCCTTCACCCAGCTGGCTACCACACGCACAGTTCAGTTCGTCGCGCAGCAGGTCGGCTCGGCCTGGAACACGGTCAAGTCCTGGTTCCACAACGGAGGTCAGATTCCGGCTTATGCCAACGGCGGTCCGATCCGGTCCCGTGTCGGAATCGCTCTGGGTGCTCCGATCGCTGGGTTCGCCGGTGGTGGGCCTGCTGGCGGGATGATCCCGGGAAACCCTGGTGGGAACTACCACACGGACAACCTGCTCGCGATGAACCCGACAGGGTCCCTGTTCGCGATCCGCAGCGGGGAATATGTCATCAATCGCAGTGCGGTGGAGACCTACGGCTCCGGGATGTTCGATGCGATCAATGCCCGGCGCTACTCCCCGTCCGTGTCGTACTCCGGTGGGGGCATTCCGCGTGGCGGGGTGGACCTCTCCTCTCGGACCATCGCGGCACTCGCCCGGTCCATGTCGAGCATGATCACACTTGACGGTCGGGTGATCTCCACCTCGGTTAACCGATACAATGCGGTTAACGGACAGAGGGGGTCGTACTGATGGCAGTCCTGGATAACCGATGCGTGCTCGGGGTCGGAGACAAGAATCTTGTTCTTCCGGCCCCGGCCAAGGACGCTGCTATTCAAGCAACGCCTTGGGGGCAGGTCACCCAGCTCGTCAACGGGGCAAATGGGATGACCCCGTCTCGATACGCTTCGAAGGCGTACAAGCTCGCCTGGAACGTTATGGCTCCATCGGACTACGTGGCTCTTATGGACCTGATCTCGACAGCGGGCTCGAACCCCATCCGATACGTGGACTGTCTGAACAGGCCGGATCTTAACGTCCTGTCGCCCTTCCTCGGGAAGCCGTTTCTCCTGGTGGACACCCTGTCACCCATCGCTTTTGCGAAGGACGGCACGGTACTTGCCCAGATGGACACTCGCTCTGGTACAGGGCCTGAGTACGCTCTGCGGATGACGGGTAAGGCCACCACTGCTCCGGCCTCCTACACGGAGACCATATTGATTCCCCCGGGCTACACCTTTTACGTGCAGACTGTCGGAGATGACACACAGAAGTTCGTGTTCAAGGATGGCTCTCCACTAGCCCCATATGAGACGAAGATCGTACCGAACGACACGGACATGGTGCAGCGTGCGACGATCACGATTAAACCCGCAGAGGCCAATGGATCAGGTCTTCTGCACTGGATTCGTGGAGTGCTCGACGCTGGATCCGGCTACTCGGACCTTGACCCCCACGCTCCTTGGTCGCTGTTCACTAACCCGGAGATGAACCCGGGTGGTGTTCTGATTGGTGAGGACACGAGCGAGCGAGCCCCTGTCGGCAATGCTCGGTTACTGAACGTTCGTGATCACTACATCCCTGAGCAGTACTACTCGGACCTGAAGGGCGGAGACAGGATCGACATCGAGGTGAAGGCCAGAGTCATCAAGGGCTCGAAGGCCTTCAAAGGCGGTGTGAGATATATCAAAGCGAATGGTACGTCTGGGTTGACTGACGTCGGTCTCCAGAAGACCACTGAACTTGGGAACGGCTGGGCTCAGTGGTCCGGCGGCTGGACAGTGCCCGCCGATGCCGTGAAGGCCGGGCCGTGGCTGCACATCGATCAGGACGCCTGGTCCCCTGATACCCAGATTCTCGTGTGCGATCTGCATGTGAAGAACACGTCCTACCAGCAGCGTCTCAGCTCTGGGCCGGACATCACGTCCTACGCGCCGCCCATGGGGTTCACAACGATGATGGTCGATCCAGGCTCGATCCAAGTTGAGTCCAACAAGAGGTTCCACAAAGTTGAGTTCTCGGTGAAGGAGGTCTGGCCGTGGCTGTGAGGTTCACAGGGGTTGACAACTCCACGGTCTCCTCCTGGTCTGTCGCTGAGGATGCCACGTCGCTCGACAGGGGGGCTTCAGATACCGGGGTTCCTCAGTTGCAGGTGCAGGGCATCGGGTACCAGCCGAACCTGATGACGATGCTCGGGCAGAGCATGACCGTCATCTCGAACGAGTACGGCTCGACCGAGTTCAGGATCACAGACATCGAGGGCTCCGAGTCCGGGTGGACCCTCACCGGCGGCTCGCCCCTGTCGGCACTCGTCCAGGCAGGCACCATTCCCAGCCTTACGCAGCAGCCGATCGAGTCCGTCATTGAGATGTTCTTCGGCGCCGTGGGAATCAAGCGCGCCCAGTACACGCTGGAGATCGACCAGTCTCTGTTGAAGGAGAAGTACGACGTGCCCGCCCAGCGGGTTGTCGTTTGGCAGGCCATGAAGCAGTGGCTCAGCGCCAACGAGATCGACATGTCCTGGGAGGTCGGCAGACTCAGGTTCCAACCGCTTCGCAACCGGATCATGTACGTGAACGACGTGGCCTCGGGCTACAACCTCACGTTGAACTCCTCGCAGCGGGTGAAGAACATCGACGTGAACGTCTACCACCGTATGGCGTTCCGGCACGACGTGATCTGGCCCCCGCGCCCTTTGCTCTACCCGGACGCCAAGACGACCTTCGGCCAGACTGACACACCCGTGATTACAGTGAACGCGGGCGAGCAGACGGTGACAACGCTCCAGCTCCCCTGCGAGGTGTCGTCCGTGCGCCAGCCACGACAGGTCATGGCGATCCCCGTGGTCAACAAGGCGCCCCTGGTGGACAACCAGAACACGCCGAACGGTATCTACATGGTTGTCGGTAAGGACAACAAGGCCATCACCCCAGCTCAGTGGCAGGACATGGGCGGCGGTCTTGAGGTGCGTCTCAACAAGGACAAGCGCTCTGTCGATGTCATCGTCACGGGCATGCTGTTCGAGGAGCTCAGCCCCTTCCGCATCTGCGAGTCCGACGGGAAGACCGACTACAATGGTCTCTTCCTGCTCGGGGAGAACGGCACCTATGTCGATATCGAGACGGTCCCCTTCCACACTGGTACACCCGGGACGGACGAGGAGCAGACGATCGACAATCAGTGCATCACGAATCGCACCCAGGCCTACCATGCCGCCCAGTGGACTGCCGATCAGTACAGCGGGCACTCGATGAATGCTACGTGGCAGGGTGCCAACCCGCTTCGAGACACCGAGGCCAACGGTGAGCGTCAGGTCTTCGGCCGTCTCGCGGGGGTCCGGTACAAGCAGGACGGGCACTGGTGGCGGGTATCGAATGCCTCCCTGTCGGATAATAATGCTCAGTTGACCGCTTCGAGAGATACGACATTGGGCGACGTTCAGCGCGTCTACCCGAAGGTCCGAATGCTTTCGGGTAGTGGACGGACGCTTCAGCAGATCAGCGACAAGGGGATTCTATGAGCCGGGACTACGAGGGTCACCTGTACCCTGCACCGAACGTTTCGAAGCAGACGCAGTCCTGGACCTGCGCCATCGAGCAGAAGATCAACCGGCTTGAACAGCGCACCGGGGATGCCATCGTCTCTGCGAACCACGCGGCCAACCGCTGGGCTCCTATGGCCGGTGAACTAGCCAAGCTGCGTGATCGTGTTGATGACACCGAGGCAATCGAGCGCGTGTCGCGCCTTGCTCAGGACGCGGTGACCTGGTCCACCCGCCCGCCGGTGAACCGCACGCCCGGAGTACAGAAGGAGAAGCCGGACTACCCGCTGCACCCCAACGCGGTCTGGTATGTCTACGTTGGTGACAAGAACAACGTCACTGAGATTTGGCGCTGGGAGCAGGCCTCCATGAAGCGCGTCGGCGACAAGGCTGAGAACTTCAAGCTCGACATGGCAGGGAAGTGGGTTCGTCAGACCTACGGTACCGGCACGTTAGGTGAGGGCGCAGTTGATCTGAAGAACCTCTCCAAGTCCCTGTCGGACAATCTGGAGGAAGCTCACAACGGCGTCGTTCAGCTTCAGAAGCGCGCCGACGAGGCCGACAAGAAGTACGACAAGACCAAAGCCGACCTTGAGAAGCAGATCAAGGACATCAAGGAGAAGGCCGGTAGCGACGGTCGCGTGATCGTCTCGCCCAACGAGCCGGCCGGGGCCGACCGTGTCGAGGGCAACCTGTGGATTAATACGGCGGACGGGAAGAACCGCCCGTTCCGCTACGACAAGGCCACGGATAAGTGGGTCGAGATCAAGGACCCGGACATCGTCGAGTCCGCGCAGAAGGCCGCTCAGGCGCAGACCGAGGCGAGCAAGGCACTGAAGAAGGCCCAGGACATCGAGGATATGGCCACTGCGGCCAAGCTCGCTGCTGAGAACGCTCAGAAGAGCGCGGATGGTAAGAACACCATCTTCTACACTCCTGAGAAGCCCACGCTCCAGGGGCGTAAGCAGGGTGACCTGTGGTTCGACACGGACGACGGCTACAGGATGTACTCCTATGACCAGTCCCGCCAGGACTTCGTGGATGTCACTCCTAAGACCTCCATGTCGGACGAGGACCGTGCTGCGTTGGAGCGCCTCCGCTCGGGAACCTCGGACATCCTCGACGCCACGTTCCCCGTCGCCTGGACCACCGCTGCTACTCCGTCGAACTGGAGGATCGAGACCGACTACCCGGGGCGCTACCACTGGGTCGGTGGCGATACGACAGGGGGCGCTCGGCGTCTGCTGATCCTTCCCCCGAAGGTGAAGCGCGCGACGAAGAATGACACGTACACGTTCGCGTTCTCGCTGAGAAACGAATCCACTCAGACCGCTCAGTTCCAGGTCGGCTTCGACTTCTACTCCGACAACGCGTGGAAGCGCAACGTCAACCCGAACCCGAACATCTTCGTGGTTCCTCCGGATGGCCAGTCGTACGTCTTCAAGACGACCATCGTTGCGGCATATGACCCCAACAACCGCGAGAACGTGGTGGTCCCATGGATCGACGGCCTGTCGTCACTGGCGAACAACGTCTGGCTCATGGGCGTCGAGATGACGAACAACGACAACCTTCAGGCCCGGCTCGCCCAGGCCAGCCAGGGCGTCGCTGATACGTTCAAGCGCATCGAGGGCCAGGTGCTCACATCCCCCTATCCGCCTTCGAAGGGCATCGTTAATACTTCTGTATGGATGTCTCCTGACGGTAAACTGTTCCGCATGAGGAAGGCCGGAAAGGAAGACTGATGCCTTACGATCGGAACGCGAACTGGGTTGATGGCGAGGGTGCGCAGGCTACGCCGATCACCGCTGTCAAGCTGAACAAGGTCGAGGATGGTCTCGTCGCGGCGTCCAAGAACGCAGACACCGCGGTGGCCAAGGTCACCGAGAACAAGGCTGCGATCGACAAGGCGCAGAAGACCGCTGACGATGTGACGACGACAGAGGCTCAGCATTGGCAAGCGGCCAACAACCTCTTCGCAACCAACACTGCGCTCAAAGCCCTGGAGCAGCGGCTGGACGAACTCAAGGCCGCTACAGATCTCAACAAGGTGCTCGACGGGATCAAACCGTTCTACGTCGGGCGCATGGACTCCGGTCCCCTCGTCCCTGTCGGCGCCATTCTTACATGGGCGGGTGTCACGGCACCGGACAATTTCGCGCTCTGTGACGGGCGGCAGATGGACCGCACGGCTTACCCCCAGTTGTACTCGGTGATCCAGAACATCTACGGATCCTCGGGGAATTTCTTCAAGCTCCCGGACCTCAAGGGGCGTGTCATTGTTGCTCGGGATCAGGGGAACCAGCAGTTCGTCAATCTGAACAACCTCGGTGGAGAGGCCCAGCACGTGCTCTCCGTCGATGAGATGCCTCGGCACAGCCACGATATCGGTAACCCGAACGTAGCGAACTGGCGGGACATGGGTATCTGGGGATCGAACGTGTCTGGTGGTACCCAGTGGAATATCGCGTCTGGTTCCTCGGCCGGCTCGCTTGGTAAGCTCACTGCTTTCGACGCTGGTGGAAACCGCCCGCACAACAACATGCCCCCGTACATCGTCTTGAACTACATCATCAGGATCAAGTGATCCTATGGGTTCGTACGAGTACATAACGTGGCCCGGGGACAAGACGACCCCGGGCCCTGACCTGTTCCCGGGGTGGAGCCCCACTGCTCACGGCTCGAAGGTCGTGCACGGAATGAACGGGTCTGAGTGGGTTGAGGTTGATCGTGACAAGGACCCCGAGGCTTACAACATCGCAGCTCACGCTGACCAGACTCGTAACGATATTCTCGCCATGGTGCGACAGGATGGAGGGCGAGTCTTCTACTACGATGGTTCTGGTTACCCTCCGCTGCGCGGCTACAACCCCGGTGATACGGCTCGTGGACGTGAGAAGACGACTGGCTCCATCCTTGTCGAGTACAAATGGAACGGGTTGGAGTGGATTCAGCAACGTCTGACCGACGGCATGATCTCCTCGCTCGATGTCGGTAAGCTCACAGCAGGCACAGCCAATATCCAGAAGGTCGTCGCTGACACCATCTGGGCAGGGATCATCCAGGCGAAGTCCATTGTCGCCAACAAGATCACCGGTGATCTCATCGAAGCCAATACGATTCGTGGTGATCACATCGCTGCGAACTCGATTTCAGCCGAGAAGTTGCAGACCGGCTCCATCACAGCGGAGTCCGGGATCATCAAGAGCCTTGACGCCGGGAAGATCACCACCGGCTTCATCAACGGTCAGCGCATCGCTGCTCGTTCCATCACCGCTGCTCAACTTGCCGCCGGTTCTATCAAGGCCGACAGCGCAGTGATCGACTCCCTCAATGCCTCGAAAATCACTACCGGGACTCTGAAAGCCTCGTTATTCGACGCTGACACGCTGCGCGGTCAGACCTTCATCGGCGGTCGGTTCATTGGTGGTGACTTTCTTCTCGACCCGGAGACGTCTCGTCAGGACATGCGCTTCGGTCGATCGAAAGCTGTTCCGCTCAAAGATGAGAGCACAGAGTTCACCCGTGAGGTCATCGGCATCTCAGCATTCAGCCCGACCACGGAACAGCCCATCCTCGCTTTCGGGGTTATTGGCGATGATAGTTCCGTGCTGTCGATGTACAGCCGAGAGTTCACTGACGGGACGCGTAACTTCGCCCAGCTCAGCCCAGGTCAGTTGTACCTGGGTGGACCTGATGGTACTGGTACCCCCACATGGTCCTACATTCGCCAGTCCGGGCAGGACCTGGCCATTTCCACCCGACAGGCGAACAAAGTCTCGCCCCTGTCGAACCTGTTGATGTCGCCCTTCCACTTCTACGCCGCGGGTAACTACACTGGCTCAACTCCGAAGTGGATGTTCCACTTGACCACACAGGGGCACAGGTCCGACATCCTGTGTGACGGGCCTCTGCACATCCACGCATCTGCTGGATACTCGGTGTACATGGACTCCTTTATCGAGTCCCGCTACCCGATGCGACAGCACCGTGGGTCCTGGCAGGGCGGAGGGGAGAAGAACGTCTTCCAGTCCACCGAGGTCCTGGGCACGCTCCATGCCACGGGTCGTATCAGCAGCGACTCCGGAGGCAAGAACTTCATCCTGCGTCATCCGACGAAGGAGGGCCATGTCCTGATCCATGCTTGTACGGAGTCCCCCTATGATGGAATCGAGTACTGGGACAACGCTACGCTCCCCGAGAGTGGGGAGATGACAGTCGAGCTCCCAGAGTATTTCGACAAGCTCCATCGTGAGGACGCGCCGACCTCGGTGTTCACCTCGAACGGTGTGAAGGTACTCGGCCCTGTCGAAGACGGCAAGTTCAAGGTCAAGGGAGAGCCCGGTGAGTGGTTCTCCTGGCAGGTCAAGGCGGCTCGAAAGATGCCGTGGTCGCCTAAGATGGACATGGAATGCACTGAAGAGGATGCCGTCAACAAGTACGACTTCTCGAAGGAATCTATAGAGAGGTTGCCTAGATGGGAGCAATAGACAGCAACGGGGTCTACAAGTACTCCGCTGACGACACGGTCAACACCTGGGAGAACTTCCTCAACCTGGGCATGAACTCCGTGTCGAACGCCATCCAGAACCTCCGGTACAACGGGGTCTACTGCGTGACCAACATCCAGGGCGCTACGACCAAACGCATGGAGCTGGAACGCACGGGTCTCAAGCCGACCACCGACAACCCGTTCCTCTTCTACCTGAAGAACAACGGCAAGTTCATCACGTGGGACGGCGCTGGCTGGAAGATGAACGGTGATTCAATCGCCTCCTGGATGGTGAACGGCAACGAGACCTTCACCCCCGCCACTCCTTGCTACGGCAGGATTCTGTGGGGCAAGCAGGGGGAGGAGTCGAAGTTCCGACAGGAGATGGGCGTCTCCGTCCTGAGGATCACCGAGTGGTCCTACTACGGCAACGACCAGACCACGGACTCCGCCTTCGCCTACCTGCCCCTGAAGAACACCTACACCGGTGTTGCGGTGACGCTGATCACCAACGGCAACGCTGAGGAGTGGCCCGGTGCCTTCAGCGCTGACAACAACAACTGGCACCAGTTCTCCGAGAAGGACGGCACGATCAAGAAGATCAGGATCATCGTTCCCCGGGGCATCGTCGGACATCTCATCACCACGAACTACGTCATTTACGGGTGGGTCAAATGAGCGCCTACGTCTCCGCCCCGCCATGGCAGCGCCACCTCGACAGGTTCTCCCGCGCCCTGTCGTACGGCTCCCTGTCGGCTTACGCCGTCTCGCGACTGCATGGCCCTCGGCACTTCATGGACATCCCCGAGCTCGCGTTGCATTACCACATGCTGCTGTTCCTGGGGATTTTCGTCACGGCTTTGTTCGCTATGATCTTCGTCCTCCGGCGCCTGTCGCAGTTCGAGTACGTGGCTCTGACACCGCTCCTGGGCTTCATGGCGGCCAGCGGTATCATAGCTCTGAACGGCCCTGGGTCCAGACCTCATGCGCTCCTTCTGTGGGCTCTGTGGTTCTTCCTGGTTGCACGGTGGAACGTCCTCCACTCTGCTGTGAAACGTGCTCGTTCAGTCCAGGACGCGAAGGATGCGATCGAGCGGAGGGCCTGAGGTGAGCGCCACAATTACATCTGTCCTTGCGCTCTGCACAGCTCTCGCCGCCTCCATCCCGCAGATCATGAAAGTCTTAGCCGACAGGAAGCGCGGCATTCGGGAGTCCGAGCTCCAGAGGTCCAAACAGGACACTGAGACCTGGGCTGAGATCATCAAGGCCAAGGATTCCCTGCTCAAGCAGTACGCCGACGAGTTGACTCGACTCCACAAGCGTGTCACTGAGCTTGAGGCCGAGCTCGATGGGGAGTGACAAGAAGACCCCCGGCGGCAACCGGGGGTCTTCTCATGCAAACCAGGAAGATGTCAACACGCTTCGAATGTTGGACGGGCTCAGTTTATCAACGCTCGATGGCCTTGTCCAGGTACCACCTCGCCTTCTTCAGGTCCTGCTTCCTGTCGTCCTTGCGCCCGGCTCGAAGCAGGTACTTCCCGACCTGCCACAGAAGGGGCTCCTTGTCGAAGGCGGCCATGAGCACGTTGAAGACCTCGACATCGCCGACGTTCTCGACCTGCTCGGCCAGAGCGTTGCCCAGCCATGCATAGTGCTTCGGGGCGTTCACGACGTCTGTCTTCTCCTCGTTCTCGACAGGAGCCATATGCTCCAGCGGCATCCGGGCGTAACCTGGTCCAGCGCACACGAACCCGTACTCGTTGACGTACAAGTAGTTGTCGATATGCAAGCCGCCCTGTCGAGCGTCCCAGGTTCCGACGATGTCGTGTTCCGGACCCATCGCGTCTTCCTCGGGCTCGATGAGGTTCTCAGTCACGGCGTGTTGGATTGAGACGATCTGGGAGATCATCCGCTCGATGTCGTCCTTAGTTACGCAACGAGTCTTGCGCGCGAACGTGTAGCCGTTGTGCTGCACACAGCCGACGAGCATGTCGTTCTTGTAGTGCAGAGCCATTACGCACGGGGTGTCGAGCACGTTGAAGTCGTACCGGTACATGAACGGCTTGTTGTCGAGCTCCACGTGCTCCTGTCCGGCAGCATAGCCGAACTGGTCATCGCAGATCTCTCGGAACCAATCAATCGGCGTTGACATGACGTCCTCCCAGTCGTGCAGCCAGACTGGCGTCGTGGCAGGTCTTGATCGAGTAGTAGTAGAAGTGGCGTGCGGCGTCGCGCACATCGTCGGCATCCTGGCATCCGACGTGCTTGCCGGTGGGCCAGAAGCCCAAGGCCTTGAGCGCCTTGTCGGTGATGACGCCCTTGGCCTGACCAGGGGTCTGCCAGATGAGGCGGACGCTCGGGTTCCACGCCATGGCGCAGTACGACAAGGCGCTGTTGACCTTGACGGTGGTGAGGTCCGCGCGGAACTTGTTGTTGGGACGCAGGTCGAACTGCTCGATGACGAGGGTGGTCGGCTCGCTGGTGAGTTTGGTCAGGAGTTCGGTGACGGTCTCCTCCCAGCGCTCGCTGCGGAATTGGCCGAAGTCGAGAATCTCAGAGCCCTCGTCGTACTGGTCACTAGGCTGCTGACCTAGGACCCAACCCGTTGAGACCCCTGCATCGACAGCCAGGATGCGTTCACTCATCGGTCTCCTCCTTCCCGGTAACCTTGTTCACTGACGTGTATCGGGTGCTGTACGTGTGGAATCGGACGTTGACCTCGGGGAACTCCCAGGTCACCTTGCACAGCCCTTTGTCGTTGGGCGGCTCGATGTCGATGAGAGTGGCCGCCAGCTCGACGGGCATGAGCACCTTCTCGCCGATCTTGAGCGAGCCGAGCGCTTGGGGTTCGGTCTTGAACTTCATCGGTTCTCCTTCTTGTGTTCGTTGATCCATTGGGAGATCGCGGCTGATGCGGGCGGGACAGGCTGCCAGATGGCCCACAGTCGGCAGGCGTCTGCGACGACCTGGTCGCGCCCGGCATCAGTGGTGGCGTTGTTGTAGTTATCCTCCAGGACGGCGATGAAGCGGTCCACTGCGAACGGGAGATGCATCAGAGGTGCTCCGTCTCGAAGGTGGCGTCCAGGTCTTTGTCGGAGTAGAACTCGACGCTCTTGTCGGGCCAGATCACCATCCACTGCCCGTAGAAGAACTCGGGGTCGCGAAGGCTAACACCATAGCGCCGGGCGACAGTGCGGGCGGCTTCGATGGAGCGCTTCTCGATCTTGATGGCCCAGCAGGTGCGTGGGCGCGGGCGGACGAATCGTTCGACCAGCGTGTCGTCGGGATGTGCAGGGTAGTTCATGATCAGTCCTTCCGGTATCTCTGTGTCGTGTAACCGGCCGCCTCGACCGGCAGTCCCTCTGCCCAGTCCGGTAGGTCGCACATGAGCGAGGATAGTCTCTCGACGGTCAATCCGCCAGTAGTTTCTGTAACGATCTCGTCATGAACGTGTGTGACTGTGCGGAATCCTGCCCGCTCGACATTGACGAGAGCGTGCGTGAGCAGGTCCCGGCCGATGGCCTGGATGATGTTCTCGACTTGCGTGGGGCCTCCGACAATGCGGCGCTGCGTACCATTGCCCACGACGGCATCGCAGACCCACGCCCGACGGCGGTAGGGCAGAGGCTTGCCATTGCGGTCCTTGAGCTGCACGTACTCGCGACGGCAGTTGTGGTAGACGAGTGCTCGTCCTGACGGGAGCCAGACGTAGCGGTCGTTGCCTATGATCTCGACATCCACGGGGATCCGCCTAGATGCCGGTCCGCCCTTGTCGAAGGCGGTGTGGACCTGCTTCCACCAAGACACGATGTGCGGGTGAGCGACTCGCCAGGTTTCGACCAGTGAGGTGAGCCCCACCCAGATCACTTCATCGGACGTACCCTCGGGGTAGATCTTAGCTCCCCCAAGATTGAGTAGTGCTCCTGCGCCTCCGCCGAAACCACAGCCCAATGTTGCCGCCTTCCCGCGCTGTCGATCGAACCCGGCTTTCACCCCGCCCATACGCTCTGCGGTAGCGACATAGATGTCCTTCCCCTCGCGGAAGGCGTCTAAGACTTCGTCCTCACCGGCGGCCCAAGCGGTCAAGCGCGCCTCGATGGCGCTGTAGTCCGACACGGTGAAGGGACCCATGAGCAGAGGGCGCACAAGCTTCTTGAGATCTTCCGAACCCACGTGCACACCAGCCAACAACTTATCGATCGCGGCCTGCTCAGCCTCCGTGTCGTGCTCTCCGTCAGCGTCCGTGAAGTGGTCGCGGGGAAGATTGTGCGGGCTCAGTGTGACCCCCGTCATACGACCGGTATTTGCATTACTATACTTGATCGTCCCGCGTAACCGACCATCAGAGTTGGTCGAGCCCTGAGCGATGACGTACTTGGTCGCTGCCGACAGGGCTGCCAACTGCTTACGCTCTACAGCCTCACGGACCTCGTCCGGAAGATCATCACGCTCCAGGAGCTCGGCGACATGCGCCTTGTCGATGGACTCCATCTCGAAGCCCTGGTCGGCGAGCCACCTCTTGAACTGCTGCACACTGTTCGGGTTGTCCAGCCCCGTGATCTCCTTGACCCGAGCCAGGTCCTTCTTCTTGTTGGCCTCGTACTGACGGTGAGCGGCACCTGCCAGCGCCGTGTCGATCTTGATGCCCCTGTCGTTGATCCGCGTGGCAGTGATCCAGGCCTCGTACTCCTCCGCGGACGGGAACCCCTTGCCGAGCCGGTAGATATTGTCCCGCATGGAGATGACATCCTGCCGGTTGTACTCGACATAGGCCTCCCAGTCCGCAGGGCGCTCCTCAGGCAGCGTCCTCCCGCCCTTGCGGTTAGGTACGGAGAACATGTTGATGAGCCGCCCACCGGCCTCATCCTTGGCCTCACCCCCAACGACCTTGCAGAAGCCTTTCAGGGAGCGCGGGTAGCCCCACAGCGAGGCCAGCACAGCCGTGTCGATGTATTCCTCAGGATCAATGTATGTACCGACAGGGAGGCCCTTCAGTGCACTGAAGTTGATCCGCTCGAAGTCGCTGTTGTGGGCGATCTTCTTCACAGCAGGATCGAACAGTCCGGGAATTCCGGAGATTTCTTCATGCCCATAGGCAGTGTGAATCTCACCCCGGCCGATGCACCATGAGCAGATGAGGATCATCCACTCCTCGTCCTCGACGTAGCGGTAGACCGTGTTCTTCTTCAGATCGACAGTCGAGTAGGTCTCGATGTCCAGGTGGAGCTCGGAGCCATCAAAGATGTCCTCGAACCCGTAGGAGTTCTGCGAGCGATCCTCGGTCCTCGCCGCCCTGTCGAGCTGGTCGAGCGTCCACGTGCCCGGAGCTCCGAAGGCCCCGACGGTGAACCTGTTACCTGGTGTAGCTCGATCGGTGACCTCGATCGGACCATCGATACCTGCATCCTTCTTGGCTTGCTGTAGCGCGATGAACTGCTCGCCTGTCAAGCTATTGACGTCTGGTACCAGTATCTGCACGGTTCTCTCCTCACTGGTTGGTACGTATGTATAGTACACAGAGAGAACCCCGGGCCGCAACCCGGGGTTCTCACGAGTCAGTCTCAGTCTCGTTGCTCCAGCGAGACCATCAGGATTCGAGCTGTCTTGCCCTCCACCTGTTTCTTGATCGGGTAGACCCTGATCCGCCCCATTCGAGCTCCGGCATCGATGATCTCATCGGCTCGCCGCGTGCTGTCGATCTTCCTGAGGAGGTGACCCAATACAGCATCCTTCGTTGCGGTCTTGTTGGACTGAGCAGCTAGGAAGGCCTCGATCTGCGCGACATCCTTACTAATGTCAGAGTCCGCAGCGCACGCCACGAACGCCTCGAAGGCCTTCAAGTGAATCTCCGCCAGTTGAATCGCTTTCACCGCGTGTCGCAACCGAACCACCGTCTGTTGCTCGGCTGCGGCGATCAGCGCGGCCATGCGGAGCATCGACAAGCCCAGGCGCTCGACACAGGGGACCAGGTACTCGCTGTACAGCGGGTGTTGATCCGCGAGTACTGCGCACATGTTCCCCGCGTCACAAATACGATCTAGGGCCTTCGCATCGAAGGCGATGAGAGCACGAGCATCCTTACCCTCCACGGTGAAGGGTTCTAGAGCCTCCCGCTCCTGACGCCAGTAGTGCTTGGCTCGTATCAGAAGCTGAAGGTTTAGATTGAATGCGTTGTCCTGTCGTTGAAGAGTCTCATTGTCAGCGCTCGATAGAATGGTGAAATCATTCATGGTCCTCGCGGGGTCGAAATCCGTGGGTTCGGGCAGAACGGGCAGGCATCTAGGGATGAACCCGGAAGCGATCTTTTCCACCTTCAGGTTTCCTGCGGCCTGATCGAGAATACCCATGCACAGGATCGACAAGGAGAACGGAGTCTCCTTGCGATATTTCTGCTCCTTCTGCTTCCTAGCGATCGAGGGGATGTAACCGTCGTAGGCCTTCGTGAGGAATCCGATCTCTCCGTCCATGTACGAGCCCGAACGCATGGCCCGCGCGAATAGGTCCTGGACCTCATCGAGGATCACGAGGAGCGACTCCCCGGGCTTATCCCCACAGAACTGGGCCAGAGCCTCAGGAGTGTGATCTTCCGGGCCGATCAGGTCTAGTTTGAACTCTGCTCCGACACGGCGGAGGAAGTGCTTCACATAACTGGCAGTGGTTGACTTCTTGTCTCGTGTCGTACGCCCTAGGAGCAACGTGTAGAGATTGCAATTCAGCACGCCGAATGAGGTGCGAACTCGAATATCCGAACCGAGCACGGCGGAGATGATGGACATGGCCGCTGCGTAGTTGAACTGTTTCGACGTCCGGGACGACATGTCATTCATGTACTGGGCTAGTGAATCGACCACAGTGTTTTGCGGTACGTCGTCATATTTGCTGTTGATCAGGTGAACGTCGCTCCAGAACAACCCGTTGCGCTCGTCCTGCAACCGAGGGATGCGGATTGACTCCCCGTTGACGGCCTCGATGGCGATCGCGTCAGCGAGGTCAGCCTGGGTCTCCTGGTCGTCCTCCCAACGCGCCTTGTCGCGCTGAATCTGAATCCACAAGTCGCTGTCCGGGCGCCCGTCTCGCTTGAACTTGTTACAACCTGCGTCCTGCACAACAGTGAAGACATCAGCCAGTTCGACGCCTGCCTCGAACAGGGAGCACTCCAGGGAGTACATGAGTGCGGACCAGTCGTCCGACGGCAGAGGATCATCCGCGTACAGCGCCATGATCCGGCTGTCTTTAAGGTCGTAGAGGACTTTGAGGGCACCTCCCTGATCGACCTCGGGCATCTCCATGATGAGATCGACCTTCGGGGTTGAGGCCGGGGAGTACGCCGCTGTGAACTCCCGAACCGAGTAGGACTCCCTGTCGTTGAACTCGACGGAGACCGGGGTCGGAAGACCGTACTTAGGCTTCGTGTTCATGGTCCCGGGCACACGGAGCTTCTTCGCCAGGGGCCACCCGCGGTCCACGCCTGTGTCGGCGTGCGTCTGATAGACACCGCGGTTGAGTTGCTCAAGATCGAGATTTCCCAAAGATCGGTAGTCCGACAGGCGCCAGTAGGCGTGGTAGTGCTCGGGGCTGGACTTCACGAGCACCGTGGGCTCCAGGAACAAGTCGTCTGGGTGGAGACCATCCAGGTCCGCGTAGACGCTAGCAACGCACTTCACGTTCGACTTCGTCGCGTGACGTGAGGACGACAGGGTGGAGGGCTTGCTGAAGAGCATAGGTGACCAATAGACGTCCTTGTCGGACATCTTCTCGACGACCTCGCACATCTTCTCGGCCTCGGTGGGCCAGTGGTACCACTGGCAGCGGGACAGCCCACCGCCGGGTCCCAGGCTCATGATGGGCACCCACCCCTCGTCATCAGGGAGGATGTGCTCGAAGAACTGTTGTAACTGACTCATGTGTACCTCGATTCTGTGAGACGGTTCGCTACTACCTACCACGCTAGCAGCCCCCGACGGTTTTGTCGAGGGCTGCTAGCGTATCAGGGGATCGTTACAGGAGCGTGATCTTGGCGGAAGAAGTCTTCTTCGGGTCGAAGGTCAGATGCTTCACCGAGTTCGAGGGGTTCCAGGTGTCCTGGACCGGGTTCCCACTCTCATCGGTGATGGGGTCGCCGTCCTCGTCCAGCTTGTAGACGGGCTGACCGTTCTGGTCGAAGCGCTTGCGGCCCTCGTCCACGGCGATGTCGAGCGTGGCGCCGACACCCTCCAGGCCCTCCTCGACAGCCTGCACAGTGCTGTCGATCTGAGCGGGGGAGAGCTTGGCTTTGAGCTCGGCCGGGTTGCTCGGCCACTGGCCCGCAGCACCGAAGTACTTGGGCAGGTTGAAGTGAATCTGCTCCTTGCCAGTGCGCTTGCTCTTGATGGTGAAGACAGTGCGGTCGAGCACGGTCTTGCCCGCCTCGGTGTCGTCCCCGTCAACGGTCCACTCGACGACGAGCATCGGCTTCCCGCTGGACTTGGACTCGGTGACCTCGACACTGGAGACGTAGGCGTGGTGCTTGCCGGGCTTGATGAGCTCGAAGGCACCACCCTCGCGGGCGACGTCCATGTCGGAGAGGTTGATAGACAGCATACTGGATCTCTTTCTGTTGTTGGGTTGCTGTTCGGTCAGTTGGTCTTGTTCAAGGCCTGCTTGATGAAGCCGTAGAACTTCAACATGGATGGGTTCCCGATGGCCTCGGGGAACCCGGTGATGCGCTGCTTGGTCAGGGTTGACTTCTCCTGCGTGAACAGCGCGGGCACGAGCACATCCTCCCCGTTCTCGTCCTGTGTGTCAACCCAGGACATGTACCCGACGAAGTCGAACATGGACGGGAGCTTGCGGATGGACTTCTTGCCCTCGAACGAGGGGCTCACGAGCGTGGCGCCGGTGACCTCGTTGGTCTCCCGCTCCGCGTGCGTGATCGCGATGAACGACACACCCTTGGCGTCCGACAGGGCCTTGATGATGGAGCGCGGTGCCTCGTAGGCGGCGGCCCATGCGGCGAAGGTATCCTTCGGGTTGATGGTCTGGAAGTGGTTGACCACGAGCTCCTGAAGCTGGTCGAGCGTGTCGATCACCACAGTCTTGAATGGGAACTCCCCCTTGTCGATCGAAGGCTTGATCACGTTCTCGAAGAGCTTGACGCAGTCGTTCCACGAGTCGCAGTGGACGATGGTCGTCTTGTCGAGATCGCCCCACTGGCCCAGCGGCATGGTGCCGTTCTCGAAGTCAATGTACAGCACGGGCGCCAGATCCTCGCACTTCGATGCCGTAGCAGCAAGGCTGGACTTCCCGGTCCCGGCCAGGCCGAACAGGAGCAGTGAGAACGTGGAGAGATCCTCGGGCTGCACCTCCCTCAGCCCCGACTTCTTGAACAGGTCGTTGAATGTGGACATCTCAACCTCCGAAGATGACGGTTCCGATGACCAGGGTGACTACCCCGGCGAAGATGACGCTGCCGATGACGATGCCCTCACCAATCATGAGGAGCCAATCATCCTTGTCGGGACGTCGGCGGTTCTGTCGTGCGTGACGCATCTCAGCCTTTCATGTAGTGGATCGGTCTGTACTTACTACAGTAGAAGCACTCAGGTGCGCTGTCAAGGTTTGTGATCAGATCGTCACTCTCGCGTGCCTTCTTGTAGATCAGTCCCGCCCGTCCCAACGCGTAGACGGCGAGGTCCCTGTCGTATGGCATCGACAGGGCAGTGAGCTCAGACTCGACCACGTGAACCGTGGCGTCCCGAGGCAGGAGCAGCAGTGTGACAGTGCTCACGTCGTAACCTAGATCCTCCAGGCCCTTCCCGTACAAGCAGAGCTGGATGTAGTACTGAAGGAACTGCGCTGCTCCGTAGTCCTCGACGATGGCATCGAAGCTGTCCCTCTGAGACTTGCGGTACAGCCGCTTGAACGCGTCCCGCTTCTTCAAGGAGACGAGCTTCCAGTCCATCACCTCCCCGACCTCGATGTCGAACCTGTCGAGCGTTCCCTTGATCGGGCCGTAACCGCCGACATCACCGACATGGACCGGCCGCTCCACGAGAACTTCAGCCTCCCGTTCCATGTCGCGACTACGCTTCTCGCACAGCAAGTGGAACGCCGTCCCAAGCAGCGGGGCAATCGGCGTCTTCTCGTTCTCGCCCGGACGTTTGATGCCCATTAGATCCTCGCCTAGACAAAGGTCACAACACTTGCCGAGACCCGAAGGTCCGACACGGCGCTGCTTGTCCCGCTCGGATCGTGCGGTCAGGAGGTGACGGGCACGATCAATGGCTGCGGTAGAAGTCAAGAGCGTCAGCCTCCTCGATCGCGATCTGCGCTTCCTTGATGAGCTGGCTCAAGACCGGGTCATCGGAAATCGTCTCGGCCAAGTCCTCCACGAACTCTAGTCGCGGGTCCCCGATATGGACGCGTTCGGTGACCAGGTACGGCCCCCGTATGGCTGCGTCCAGAGCGTTCGGCAAGGACTTGAAGGACCAGGCGACCTCGTTGATCTTGTCGAACCAAACATCGTATCGTTTCATAGGAAATCCTTCCTGTAGGTGCTCCCACCCTACGAGGTTTCGGCTCCCAAGTCAAGGGAGGAAATCACCCCGCGAGGCCGAAGTTTTTCGCGGGCCGTGGGCTCCCAACTCGGCTGGGTTTTTCAGGCAGAGCAGAACCGCCCGACCTCGAAGGGCCGAGCGGTTCCAGCTACCATGGTTGCGAGGATCACACCGTGTCGAAGAGCGCCTCGACGGGGTTCTTCACCTCGTCGATCACCTCCCCCTCCCAGGCCTCGATCTCCTTGCGGTACATAGGCCCGAAGATGTTCGTAGGTTTGACATTCTCGATCCTGATCTTCACACGGAACACACGGAACGGCTGCTCGTACTCCTGTCCCCGTGAGATCGCATGTGCCAGTGTCGGCGTGAAGAACAGACCGCGGTTCAGGGTCGTGCGCTTCTCCTCCGGAATCGATACGGTCATTCCGACCTCCCACTTAGTGGGCTCATCATAGAGTTGTCCCGTAAGGCCATCCACATCTGTCGTCTTGTAGACGAGGTACTCGGTCTCGAAAGAATTCAGTGGGAGGGCCAGGCGATTTAGAAACCCCCGCGTCGCAGAGAAAAGGCTCCCTTTATCTTCATTGCTCCCGAAGCACTGAATTTTCCCGGCGCCGTGAACAGTAGCGCCCGACTCGTGCTGAACAACTGACAGATCGGAGACCGCGTTAACTCGCGAATCCTTGTACGCAATAGCCCGTGAGGTGTCGAGAAGAATACCGGATGAATTACCGTAGAACTCCCCGTCCGCGCGATCAAAAAGCATCACACGTGTGTCCTTGCAGGCCTGGAAACTGGCGGAATCATAGGCCTCGACCCCGGAGCAATACCACATCTCGGCGAATGAGGACTCATAGAGCTCGACACCCTTGCATCCAATGAGGTGCGTTATTGAACGGCCCCAAACACGCACTCGTTTGCAATCCTCGCACGTACTGATAGCACCTCGCGCAGTATTGATCTCCACCCTATCGACGTTAACGACTCGAGCCTCGAGCTCGCCGAGGAGTTCCAACTCACCTCCCCAGCCCAGAATTTCAAGCCTCGCGTTCCCGAAACCCTTCACCTGCAAGTAATTCACGGAGTCTGGAATCTCGGAACCATCAAGACGTATATATTCGTCCCCATACAGCCCCAATTTTTTCTCATTCGCATTCCCGAAATGCTTCAGGTTTTCCAGGATTTCGTCCCGGCTTCTCTTCCCCCAAGACATGAAAATGTTACCTTTCTGCAATGTTCGAAGCGGTTGTGGTAGCGATTTGATGCTGGTAATGAGACCCCAGAGATTCGTCTCCATAGGGGACCAGCGGCGGCGTATCGAGCTCCAGAATCGACAACTGAGCAATGGCGCAGCCTGCGGGAAGCTCAAGCGGGCGAGCCGCGAGATTGCAAAGCTCCAACGTAATCGTTCCGTAAAAGCCCGGATCGATGAAGCCCGCTGTGATGTGCACGAGCAAGCCGCGACGCGCCCATGACGATTTCCCCTCGACACGGGCAACGAGATGCGCGGGAATCCCCACAAGCTCAGTCGTCCGCGCTAGCGCGAACTCACCGGGCTTGAGGAGAATGCTGTCCGTGATCTTGTCATCGCGGTACTCGGTGGGCAGTCCGACGTCGCGAACGACATCGCGATGAAGGTGCATCTCCACGCTCGCTGGCTGAATCGCGCCGGCCGACAGTGGCGTAATGGTGAGCACCCCGCTGTCGAGAAGGCGCGTGACGGTAGTGGAAGAGAGCATGCTCATGTGGGTACCTTTCTGCCCCGGCCGAACGACCGGGGCGTGGTTGGATCGGTTAGACTGTGTGTCGAATTGTGAGTGCTTCAGGTATCTCGGTCCTATAACTACCTCTCGTAATCCCTATCGCGCGCATTGTCGGTACGGACAGTACTTCATGCTCGGCCAGGGCCTTCAGTTCTCCTAGCGTCCAGACTGCACCGCGGTCAAGCCGCGCCTGTAGGGTTCCTTTCCTCCATCCGACAACGCGCGAGACCTCAGCCGCACCACCGTGTCGTTTGATCTCTCCTCTCACTAACTGGGCTATGCGCTCGTCCTCCTCCGCTACTGACTCAGATAGTGCGCGTCTCACTGCACACCTGCATCGTGCTGTCGAATCTTCTCGTCGTCCTGTCCGATCACGTGCGCCTCGAAACTTTGGTGCTCACGGGCGTCCTGGTCGGCCTCGTATTGAACGCGGGTCATCACGAAAGCCTCACCATCGCCGTCGCCGTCAACGGCAGGGTCCCAGACGCACACGTCCTCACCATCGGGAAGTGCTCCGTCATCCGACAGGCAGTGCGCGATGTCCTGCACCTCCATCGCTCCGGTCCGCGAGTGGTGCACCGTGCCGAGCGCGATGCCGATGATCGTGCCGACAAGGGTAGGGACGATGATGAAGGCCAGGATCTTGTGGGAGAGTGACATTGTTCGGTTCCTTTCAGTTCTGAGCGAGCCAGGCCGCTGCTGACTCGGCGTCCTCGGGATCAACCATATCGCGGTGGAGCGTCTCGCCGCAAGTCTCAATCACGACACTGACCGGGAAGCCGATGCTATCGAACCACGTCACATCGCAATCGATCCGTTTGTCGGCGGTCCGCACGACCCATTCCTCGACGTAGTCCATATCGTCCGGCGTCCCCGGGAATCGCCGCGTCGTCCACTCCACATCGCCGGGCAGCGCATCGATGAAGATGTCCTGCGCTTCTCCGAGAGTCAGCATTGTGTGCTCCTTCCTGTTCGGTTCCTGCGATGACTCCATACTGCCCCACATCATGTCGTCGTGCAACCTCCGCATGCGTGACACCGATCACTTATCAATCCACTGCCTCGTTCCGACACGGGCGCTCCATCGCCGGCTGAAAGCCTCTCAGGGCTATAACTACACACTCTGTACAGTTCGCATACTGGGATTCTGCACCATGCTTTGTGTCAAAAGTGATGGCAACCACTGAAATGAACTGTTCAATAGGGACTGTGGTCCTAGGTACTGCGTCATATTTCAGGTTCCGAACAAACCTCTCTGTCCACATAACGAGATTTCTCCTCGTGGTGTAGCACTACAAAGCCCTGAAAACCACTTATAAATCGGTAGTACAACTCTCAACAACCGCAGGATTCCAACGGATTTGACGGGCATGATCCTCTATAGGCGTCCAACCGAACACCCCGAACCGAAAGGGAACCCGCCATGCACGCCTCCATCGCCTCCATCATCGCCCGCCTCGACAGCGACGTTTACCTCGACCGCAGCGACGCCATGTACGACATCGAGATGGGTGCCCGGCACATCAAGCCGGCCGACCGGGCCGTCATCGTCGGCCGCCTCGTGGGTCTGCGCGAGCGGACCATCGAAGGTGCGCTCAGCCGCGGTTGCCCGAGCCGGGCCGCCGCCGAGGCTCGGGATCTTGGCGTCCTCCGCATCGATGAAGTGATCGATTGCCTCTGCTGAGCGCCTCACCAACAGCCCCCGTCGGGTTTCCGGCGGGGGCTTCTTCATGCCCGCGTGCCTGCGGCGCTGTAAGCGCCATAGACGGCACAAAAAGACGCCCCCAGTACCTAGTACCAGGGGCGCCCTGGAAGGCGCTCAGATGAGCCCTGAGACCTTCAGATCCGCGTACCGCTGGTCAAGCCTGGGAATCACGGACTCGGTATCGACAGTCCCCGGGCACTGGAGCAACCACCTGACCACGGTGCCGGTCTGACCCGTGCGGTGCAGCCGGCCCTGTGCCTGCACACACCTCACGACCGACGGATCAAGCCCCACCCACACTTCATGACGACAGACCCGCTGAAGGCCGTCAACGCCTTCGGCGACGGCGGGGATCACCGCGCACAAGATCTGGGGGCCGTCCTTGTCGAGGAAGCTCTGCCACTCGTCCTTGTGCTCACCGTCAACACGCGTGCACGAGTAGCCGGCTTTCTCCAACTGAGCGACCAACGGCACCTGGAATTTCCTCGACGGCGAGTAGACGACGACTTTCTCATCACCAACATCACGCAGAATGTCCAGCAATGCCGTGATCTTGCCGCTCCGTGAGCCCGGGTCGAAATACCACTCGTCCTCCTCGCCCTGCACGGTGCGCACTCGCATCTGGCCCAGCGTCGCCTGCCTGAGCCTCATGTCGCGTGTTACCGGTAGCCCGACAACGGCCGGGTGATCATCCATCCACGCCACCGCCTCGTCGCGCAATTGCTTGTACTGCCTGCGTTGCTCCGCAGTCATCGCGCAGTCCACACGGCGGATATCCACCGGCGGCAGAGCCCCAGCAACATCCTCGATCCGCATGTCCTGCCACTCGCCCCGCGCACGATGACCTTTCGACAGCAACCCCGGCCGCTTCTCAGCGCCGTACGTCACCGAGTACGGTCCGCCGAAATAGCATGGCTCACTCGTGAAGAATGCTTGCGCGAACTTCGTGAACCCCGGATATTTTTTGGGCCACAAATATTTCAGCGCCCCGTAGATGTTCACGGGCTGACCGCCCGCCGGCGTGGCGCTGAGCGCCAAGCGATGCCGCGCCTTCACCTTGCAGAGCACTTGCGACGTGACCGTCCTGAAATTACAGGCCCTGTGAATCTCATCGCCGATGACCCAATCGAACTCAACACCTCCGAGCACTCGCGTCATCGCCTTGCTCTTCACCTTACCCGCACGTGCGTCGTAGCCCTTCCGCTTCGACACGCTCGCCAGTAGTTCCCAGCCGATGAACGACACACCCCGGGGCTTGTCGCCGTTCAGCAGCGATTCAAGCGCCTCGCGCTCAGTCTTCCTGCGCTTGCTCAGCGCATTGAACTTAACTTCGTCGTCGGGCCAGACCTGGCCCACCGCACGACGCCAGCCGCTCTCCGTTCGCAGCGGCGCTACCACGAGCACCGACAGATCCCCAGGCTCAACACCTTCCTGTCGTGCGACCCGATCGATAGTCCACAGCGACATGAGCGTCTTGCCGCATCCTGTTCCTGCGCTCACAAGGCCCGTGCCGCCCGCGGCAACCAAGCCGCGGACAGCACGTTCCTGAGCCGCTACTGGCTCGATCTCAGTCATCGATGCTCCGCACCCACGCGTACGCCTCACCGGCCATACGCCTCACGTCCTCCTCATCCTCGGGCAGCATCTCGTCATAGGGCGTCCACTCCCCGGTTCCAATCCGGTGCTCCAGTTCGATCCGGCCCTCCCCGTAGCCGACACTCTCGTAGTACGCCCTACGGCTCAGGTTGTACGTGATCGATGAGCGCGTCCACACCGCCATCTGGTCCTCCGACGAGCGCACGGCCCACGCATCTTCAGCCGTCTCCACAGCGACCGTCTCAACCCACGCTTCGACCATCGGGTCTTTCGCGCACTTGATCATCGCATCGATCACCGCGTCCGCGTCATCGTTCGCGTCGCCGTCGAAGCAGTCCCCCGACTCGGGGTTCACCACCGACCACAGGAACGCACCGGCAACGGCGTAGTAGCCCTGCACCATCACGTCACCCCACGTGATCGTCCAAGAGTCGTGCACGTTCTGCGGCCCATCAAGGTGATGGGCCTCGAAGCGATCATCGAGCCACCCCATGACAGCGTCCCTGATCTCACCGTCGCAGTAGTGCTGCCACTCCAACGTCAGGTGCGCCGCATCCGTCACGGCGTCTCTCAGGTCCGAGTACCCGTCCGTGTCGAATGGCTCTCCGTCCACCGCCACGTTCACTGCGACCCAACCATCCAGCCCATCGCCGTACGGGTCGCGCTGCCACTCCACCGACATGGGCCCCATACGCAGCCACCCGCGCGTGTCGTCATCGCTCCAGCCGCAATCAACCGCTCCATCGCCGAGCGCGTACGCCTCATCGGTCCACTCCAGTGCGCTGCACGTCTCCTCGACAGCGTCCGCAATCGTTTCGTTCGTCATCGTTCTCAGTCCTTTCGTAAGTGTGTGTGCTCAGATGTTGAACCTGACAACAAGACCGTACTCGGCGAGCGCCATATCACGATCCTCGTACGTGATCTCCGCCCCGGTCAGCGCGTCCATGATCCAAGCCTCGTCGTCCTCGTCGAGGTCGTACCCCGCATCCAGCCAGTCCGCGAGCTGCGCCCGGGCGACCAGCTCCTCATCGAGATCGACACTCCCTGCCTCGCCGACAGCATCGATAACGGTCCGGCTCGTCCACTCGGTCTTGTTGCTCATCCTCGGTTCCTTCCTCTCATCGGGCTCTGCGACAAGCCCTATCGCTGTTGTCGGTATCTACTCTAACTACATCTTGTCGTCAATGTCCACCTCTCACCCTGTGATACTCATCACGGTCCATACCTCCCCGTCCGGCGTCTCATCCGGGAGCCTCCTCATGTCCCCGCCAAGCCTCGACACCACCGTCGAGGCCATCCTCAGCCACGACAGCATCTCGGTCCACTGAAGCATATACAGTTCGTCCTCATCGTTCTGCCCCATGGCCTCGACAACGGCCCGAACGTCCGACAGGTCAACGGCCATCCCGCCCCGCGTAATCAGCACGTGCTTCCTGTTCACCGCTCGTCCTCCTTCATGATCGTCTCAATGGCCCGCATGATCACGGGCCCGGGCACGCACGACAGGTCCCCGCCGTTGCGCCTCCTCAGTTCTGTCAGCGCCTCGTCCCTGGTCATCCTGTGCTCCTTCCTGGCCACCGGGTAGGGCCTCTCCCTTCCGGACGACTCCACTCTCCTACATCATGTCGTCCCCCGTCAACCTCTCCTGCTGTGTCCCCGCTCACATTCACTGATTGTCGTGCTGCCCCTCGACAGAGACCTCTGACCTCTAAGCACTAGCCTCTCGGGACCAAGGTCCTATGTAGGTGTTCTATCTAGAGACGACATGATTGAGGGCTGACTTGGGACTAAGGTCCTAAAGAGTGGTTACTAAGTAGTTAGTAGGTAGTGATGCGGTGGTGACGACAGGGGCGGATGTAGGTACATCCTCCGGGGTAGGGGAGGAGGAGTACGACAGGGGCAGGATGGCAACGATTATGCATCGAACAGGTGTTCGAAAGAGGGACTCGACACGCGGGTGGAAAGGGGCGATGTAGGTACAAAATCAGCCTATTTTGTCCAGACATTGGACTAATTATTTCTCTTCGTAGTATATAATATAATAATATATATAATATATATAAAGTATATACAATATTGTTCTAGAGTATATATTCTGTACTCTATCTATACATACCTGTATATATACATTATTATATATATGCTTAAAATTTAGTACTTATGTGTACTTTTTTTCTATATTATATACATTCTTGTAAGAGAAGTATATAGAGGCCCTGCGGGTGCCGAGTCGTTTGAGGGTCGACCCTCGAACACATGATGTGTGTTGTGTTCGTGAAAAACAAAAGAAACACGAAAACTGAACAGACCTTCGAACCTTCGCCCCTGTCGTGCCCCGCAGCAGACCCGCACCCGGACCTGTCGTACCCCGTAGGGCACCCCGGTCCTGTCGCACCCGGCTACCGTCCCGTCCCAGATGCCCCTTAGACGCGCTGAGAGCCATTCTGAGACGATTTCAGCCCCGGGTCAGTACGAGACACTGGGGAGAGGTCTAGAGGCCCTCAGATTGGCTTACAGCGCATGAGGCCCCCTCACAGACACACAACACGTCGAAGCACGACAGGACACACGATGCGGAGTAGCCGAACAGCCCTTCACCCCCGTTGTCGTCACGAGCCCCGGGGTTGCGATCTTAACAGTGTTAACGAGACAGAAATCACACCACACGAAGCCGTTTTCGACGGCGAAGGAAATCGGTTGCTACCGACAACGGGGCAGGGGGAGGGGGTGCGACCCCGCACGCCCGTACGAGGGAGGACCCCGCAATGGAAGACCCACGGGAAATCAACGCTATGGAGTTGTCAACGAACCCTGCTCCGGCCCTGTCGGCCCCTGCTGCTGGACCTCCTTTCTATAGATAAATATAGGCCCGAAATGGCACGGAGTCAACGCCTGTTCGGGCCCCGTAACCAGTTCGTAACATTCGGGGTGTGCTACTCTTATGCATTCGGCTCTTCGGCTCCACGGGTCGCTGCAACGGCCCCGGGCATGACACCGCCCCTGTCGTCTTATGAACGACAGGGGCGGTGCTCTTGATCAGAAGTGGCAGTCGTAGTGGCCGGGTCTGGTCTGGACGATCTTCGGCTTCGGCGACTTGGGCGGGTAGTGGGCTTTGCCGTTGATGTCGATGTGGATCAGGATCGGCTTACCATCCTCGGTCTCCCAGGCTATCGGTTTCTCATCCGTGCTCATACTCGTCACCCCCTCAGACCAGTAGAAGGACTCGGAACTTGCGGTCGCGTCCGACGGTGGTGCGGATGTCCGGGCTGTCGGACGAGACGCACTCCAGGACCAGCTCCAGTTCCGTCGTCGAGACCCACTCAGCTATGCAGACGCGCCAGGAAGCCCCGCCCCACAAAACGACATCCCCGCGAATCAGGCGCTCGGCCCGGATCAGGATCGAGTCTTCGGCCATCAGAGCCGGCCTTGGTTCGAGGCGATCGGAGTCTTGTTCTCCTTGACGGCCCAGCCGTTGATCTCACTTATCGCGAGTGGAGTGAACTGCGAGGGGTCCTCCAGGGCCCGGGCGTAGTTCTCGCTGAGGCGAACCCAGTCGTCCTGGGCGATCTTCAGTCCCTTGTCAGCCTCAGACGCAGTGAGCGGACGGCGGTAAGCCACGATATCCTTGCGTGGAGACGGATCGCTGCTGAAGGACTCGAAGACGGAGACTGCCTTGAGGAGTGCCTCCTGCGCCTCGACCGGGAGACCGGGGAGGAGGTCGTAGTCGATGAGGACGACCGGGCCTGAAACAAGCCGGTCGGGCTTGAGGTCGGTTACTTTCTCGGGGTAGGCCATGGTGTTTTCCTTCCTGTTGGTTGTGGTTCTAGTATTGCTGTTCGAGAGTGCGTTGTCAACCCCTAGACGGCGACAGGAGCACGAAGAACACCGCCGTGTTGGTATCCCTCGGAGACGTCGATGTCGTTCATCAGATACTGATCGATCGACTCGCGCTTCCGAAGCCTGAGCCGGGGGAACGGGAAGACCTCACGTGTGAGCTGCGTCTTCACCGCCGAGACGTGGTTGTCGTAGATGTGGCAGTCCCCGCCGGTCCAGATGAGCTCACCTACGTCCAGGCCCGTCTGCTGAGCGAGCATGTGCGTCAGAAGGGCGTAGGACGCAATATTGAACGGGACCCCGAGGAACAAATCCGCTGATCGCTGATAGACCTGGAGCGACAGGCACCCCTCCCCGGAGACGTAGCACTGGAAGAAGGCGTGGCAGGGCGCCAGGGCCATCTCCGGAAGATCACCGACGTTCCAGGCGGACACGAGGTGCCGACGGGAGTGCGGGTCCTGTCGAAGACCTTGAATGAGCCGGGCGATCTGGTCGTGAGCCCGACCGTCAGCACCGATCCAGGACCGCCACTGGTAGCCGTAGAGGGGTCCGACCGAGTCGTTCTCGTCGGCCCAGTCGTCCCAGATGTGCACGTCCAGCAGTCGGAGCCAGTTGATGTTCTGCTCGCCGCGGAGGAACCACAACAATTCCGCTTTGATGGGCTTCATGGGGACGTACTTGGTGGTGATCCGGGGGAAGCCCGCCTGAAGGTCGTACCTCAGTTGACGGCCGAAGACGGAACGGGTGCCGACACCGGTGCGGTCCTGTCGTGGTTCACCGTGAAGGAGGACGTCCTGGAGGAGGCGCTCATACTGGTCGTTGATGTTGGGCATTAGAACAGGCTCTCCTATCTTGGGAAGATGATGGGCTCGAAGCCTTCGCGCTCGGCCCAGCCGTTGATACGGGAGCGGCTCCAGGTCGGGACCGCTGAAGGATGCGCGAGAGCAACGTCGTACTCCTGCTTGTCCTCGTCCCAGCGGCGACGAAAGTCGGCGAGGACTCGGCCGAGCTCGGGGTTGGTGAGCTTGCGGCGGTAGAAGACGGTCTCGTGCTCCTGTCGGGTCCCGGAGGAGATGATCTGATCGGCGATTTCGAGCTCATCCACGAGCTCAACGATCTTCTGAACGATATGGAGGGGTAACCCAAAGATGTGATCGAAGTCGATGGAGATGATGGGGTCACCGACCTTGAAATCGTCGTCGATGTCTGAGAGTGTTGCGGGTCGCGCCATCAGAACAGAGCCTCCTGAGTGCCCTGGTAGATGACGTGGTCGAGGGCGGCGTAGGTGAAGGGCCGGGGGTTCTCCCCGGCGAGGTCGGTTGTGTGGAACAGATAAGCCTCACCCTTGTGCGGGTTGTACTCTATCTGTGTGATGGGGCGGCTCTCCTTGTTCTTGAAGAGGAGAATGTCGCCGACAGGGCAGTTGCGGGCCTGCTTGGTGAGCATCAGAGGGTCCTTTCGTTGTTGATGGCGGTGAGTCCGCGCTGGAGCATGAGGCGGGCCTGGAGTCTGACGACGGCGTTGCCCGCGAGGCGGCGCTGCGCGGAGATCGACAGGCCTAGGGCGTCGAGACCCAGGTAGGGCAGTCCCATCATCCAGTGCATGAACTGACAGGTCTGCCCCGTCGGTGGGGCGTATGCGCCGGTGACGCTCTCCCAGGTCTGAAGGAGGCGAATCTCTTCATCCTCAAGATCTCGCGCGAGGGTGGAGGCGACGGTCTCGCCGTGCCCGTTGCCGTTGTGGTGCTTCTCGCGGTAACGGCGCTTGACGTCGTCCCACTGCTTGGGAGTAAGCCCCCAGGCCCGATCGACGACGGAGGGAGTCGGGAGAAGGTGCTCAGGAGCGGTCTGTCGAACCACGTTGATGCGGCGGGGCTCGAAAGGCCGTTTGGCTGCGACGAGCATGATGCGCTCGCGGCGGTGCGGGGCTCCGACCTCCCAGGCCCCTCCACTCGACACCGTGGTGCGGTAGCCGTGCTCGGTCTCCAACCAGCGGGCGAGGTCGAGGTAGGTACGGTGACCGCCGGGGACGTTCTCCGCGACGATGAGGTCCGCACCGCCATCTACGGCCATGTCGAGGGCCTCGTGGATGAGCGATGAGCGGGTTCCGGAGTCCCGTTCGGCCCCGGCGCGCTTGCCCGCGACACCGAGGTCCTGGCAGGGCGCCCCGATGGTGACGATGGCGCCCTCCAGGACGTCCTGATCGCGGAAGTCCGAGTGGATCTCCACGTTGCGGAAACGAGCCTTCAGGTACTTTCGGGCGGGTCCGTAGTTGTCGGAGAACGACTGGAAGCAGGTGAACTCGTTCAAGCCGTCGGCGACGGCCCGGGCGAGCTCTCCGGTACCGGAGAACATGTCGATGATCGGTGTGGGGTTCATCGGGCGTCCTCGCACTCGATCTCGACCTCACCGGTGGCTTCGAAGATGTTGATCCGGGTGATCCTGTAGGTCTTATTCCCCTTCCGAATGCGAACCGGAGTACCGCAGGCGGTTCGCGGGTCGAGGAGATCATCGGTGAGCTCGAACACGGAAGGTGGTTCTGAGTCGTAGCTGAGGTGGGTAACGGCCTCAGTTGTTGAAGAGTACATTTCAGGCGTCCTTCCAGGCGAGGGCCTTCATGCGGATGCGGTCGGTGTCGCCGTCGTCGGGCTCCCAGTAGTCAACATCGTCGGCGACTGCGAGCGACACGGGCTCGAAGGTGAGGCGCTCCTTCATGTCGAGGAGACTGGAGTCGTCGTAGAGCTCGCGTTCCGTGTCGGCCCTGAAGACGATTATTGCGTCGTCATCGAACTGTTCGAGGTGCTGTTTGAGGTCTGCGATGGTGATCATGACGGGATCCCTTTCAATTGGTCCTGGAGATCGGTACGGACGAGTGGATGACGATCAGTGCACGTCTGCGAGTGTCGAGGTGTTCGATGTACAAGGTGTAGAAGTCATCGGTCCGGTTTATCGATATAAGTTCGTAGTCACAGCCCGCCAGTGAGAGGAAGTCGCCGGGGCGGAGGTCAGCGGGGCGGCAATTCATTCCTGATCCTCGATGACTCGGGTGAACTTCTCGTCGTTGGGGCACATCGTACTGGCCGTAGTTGTATCGAAGCGCAGGGTGTAGTAGACGATGACGTGGCTATCAGTGACCTGGCCGACTTTTTCACACGGAATGTGTTGTAGGGCGAGTAAATGATGTCGCCTTCCTTGAGTTCCGTGACAAGGACTGGCTCCACTAGGTAGCGCATGTCAGTTCACTTTCTCGTAGGTCTCTTCGAAGATGTCCTTCTGGCAGGGGTAGAACTCTCCGTAGACGCCTTTGATGACGTAGTCGCCTTCGTCGAACCACACGGGGCCTTCGAGCGTGTAGACGCAGATAGCGTCGTCATTGTAGTCGGAGAGTGCTACGTGGTCATCGCTCCAGTCCTGGAGTTCCCGGAAGTTGTCCCCGGTGTACTGACGGGCCTCGACGGGGATCGGCTTCTTGCGGTAGTACGGCATATTAGTTCTCCTGATTAACGATCTTGTCGAGAGTGTCATCCGGCGACAGGTAGAAGGAGTTGACAAGGTCGCCGACTCCGATGTAGTAGGTGATCTCGACGACCCCCTCGTCGCACTCGAAGCCTGCGATCCGGAAGTTCTGACCGCCATCGCGGAACAGGTCGTCCGGTTTCAGGTCTTTAACGGGTGTTGGGCGAACCAGATAGTACATGTCGATTCCTTTCAGACGATTCGAGAGATTCGCTCGTTCCAACGGAAGAACTGCCAGGATCGCTCTCTGCGACCTTGCTCCGTGAAGTTGATGCAGAACCCGATCTCGCTTCCAAAGGGGACGAGGTTCTTGCTGAGGACGAGGTAGTGCCGACCCCGCAGGATGATGAGGTCGAAGCTCTTGATCTCCCAGGCGGTGACGATTTGCGTCCCCATGACGGCTCCTTCGGTTGGTGCCTCCAGCATAGAGAAGTATCGGGCGTACGTCAAGCCCCGGGTCCGTTACGCTTGGATCACGACGACGAGAGGAGGTCGTATGGGCAACGTGGCGCACTACGCGGCCGCCTGCGCGAGGTACTACGCGTTGGCGGACGTCGGGTACAGCCAGCCCGACAGGTGGACGTTCTACGACAGGAGCGACTGGGACGGCTGGCTGGTGAGATCGCCCGCCAACGCGGACTGCTCGGCGCTGGTATCGGGGTGCTACAACATCGCGGCGCACCACGAGTGGGGCGAGCCGTTCACGGCGGGGTACTTCCCGCGCGACACGTGGACGGGGAACATCCGGGAGTACGCCCTGGAGCGCAATTTCGCGGATATCAGCGACTCGTGGACGGGTAATGTGCCCGACGGGGGCTGGTACACCGGGGATATCGTGCTGTCGGAGGGTGCCAGTGGTGGTCGTGGTCATGTGGCGATGATCATCAACGGGGGTTCCGGGCCCGACAGTGACGGAGCGCTGCTGGCCGAGGCGTGGATCGCCGAGGACGGCAGCATCGACGGCTGGGAGGGCGACCAGACGGGTGACGAGGTTCGCATTATTGCGTACAACGACCATCCGTACACACAAGCCGCCGCCTGGACACATGCTTTGCGCCGTAGGGACAATCCGAGCCCGCTCACCGGAGGCTCCGGTGGTTCCGCACCCACACCGGCTCCGAGCGGCGGTGAGAGCGTTCAGGCCGCAGTGCTGAGGGCCGCGGATGATGTGGGGCTGCACTGGGCTGTGGCCCTGGGACTGGCCGACCAGGAGAGCAACTGCACGAACGTCTACGGACATGATGTGGGCGGGGCGTGCTCGGGTTGGGGCGAGGTGACGAGGGAGAACTTCCTGAACCACTTCCTGCCCGCGGTGATGGACTGGGAGACCAGCAATGGCGTCGGTCCGACGCAGGTGACTTACAACGGCTACTTCATCAATGAGCCCAATCGGGCGTGGTGGGACCCGCACGAGTCCAGCGTTGTGGGGCTGTCGATCCTGAGGGACTACCTCGGGGGCGACTACAGCGCCGACAGCATCCGGAGGGCCGGCAGCCGGTACAACTGCGGCAATGAGAGTGATCAGTACTGGGGTTATGGCGAGAGCCTGCTCCAGCACGTCAACAGCTGGTGGTACTCGGAGCGCCCCAGCGGTGGAACAATGGACGAAGTAGAGAGGATCATCATGGCCAACGGCGACGACATCGTGAACGCGATCAACGCGGTGCGCGGGGAGCTGCGGTACGGCAAGGCGAATGAGCGACAGGCCGGGGATGTGATCTGGGGCGTGGAGCAGAACAGGCTGCTGCTGACCCAGGCCGTCGCGGCTCAGAAGGAGACCAACGGGCTCATCAAGGAGCTCGTCGAGGCGATCAAGAAGGGGAAGTGAGAGCGAGAATGCTTACCACGATTCAGAAGCCCGAGGTTCGCAAGGCCGCCTACGGCGTTGTCGCGGCTGTTATGACGCTGCTGACGGTGCTGGGGATCGTCAAGGCGGATGCGGCGGCGCAGTACTTGGACTCCATCAGCCAGGTCGCTGGTGTCGCGTTCCTTCTCATCGCCCGCTACTTCGTGCCCTCGCCCGAGGAGAAGCCTGCTCCTGTGGCTGCGGTGACCCAGGACGGCGAGCTTGAGCGCCCGACTGTGGTCGATCCCGTTCGCTACGGTGCTGGGGACGGCCCCGAGAAGGCGTGATATACTAAGGTCCTTCCTTTCTGAGGGGTTTGGGTCGGAAGAAGCCCCCGAGGTCTTTGAGGACTTCGGGGGCTTCTTCTTGCTGTTTTCACTTGGCGGAGTAGCGACCCCGAATCTTGGAGGGGTCGTAGCCGCCCCAGATGTTGCCATGGTCGTCGGTGACGACAGGGGCTGAGGTGTAACCGGCCTTGATGGCCTTGTCGAGGATGTCCGGACTGTCAGCGAGAGCCCGCTCGACGTAGGGAACGCCCATCTTGTCGGCGTAGCGTTTGGTGGCGCGGCACTGCTGGCAGTTCGGCTGGGTGTAGATGGTGAGCATGGGTTCTCCTTAGAAGGCTGCCAGGAAGACGGCGATGATTGCGATAGCGGTGAGGATGGCGAAAGGCACGGTGGAGATCAGGACGATAGCGGTCGCGAACCGGTCCTTGTCCTGGTGGGAGTACATCAGTCCTTCTCCGTGTCGGTGGTGACGAGACGGACGTGCTTCGCAAGCGCATACTTATCGACGATGTGGTACTCGAAGGCGTCGCCATTATCGATGAGGGCGATCACGTCCCCGTAGTGCGCAAGATCGCCGTTCTCCAGGGGGAGCGAGCCATCGGCGCGGACCGAGGAACCCACGTAATCAGCGATGATCTCCTGGTGCGCACCGGTGTAGACGGCCACGGCCAGGACGTCGGAGCCCTTGTCGTCGCAGGGCTCGATGGCGAAGATCGGGACGGTGACGCAGCGGAACAGGTAGCCAGGGTTGCGGAGGACTTCGACACGGGTGAGGGGGCCATCACTGAGGTAGGGCTTGATGAGCAGGCTGGCGACATGCTCACCATCAACGGTAAGACGCTGCTCACTCACGACGTGGAGTGCGTTCGTGTAGATGATGAGGTCACCGACCCAGAGCTCGTCGGCGGTCTTGAGAACGGATTGCATACTGGTTCCTCTCGGTTGCTTGGACGGCTCCAGTATAGCCCGATCGACAGGGGCGGGGCGATAGACTGCGAGTGAGTAATACCATCTTGACTTCAGGAGTCTGCGATGCTAGGCACTGAGCCGCCCCAGGCGCCCTATGCGAGGGTCGTGGGGCAGATTCTCACGCCGGACGACATGCGCCCGGCCGGCGACGTCACGGTCGTCTTCACGTACGGGCCCTACGTCGTCTCCTACGGCACGGCCTACATCGAGCGCAGGATCGAGGTGGGTGTGGACCCATCCGGCGCTCTCTACGACCCGGCGTCGGGCAAGAATTACGTCGATCTGATCGCGCCCGGGGCGGGGGTGACGCCCGCGGGGCAGTGGTTGTGGCACATCGACGTCGTTGCGAGCGGGGACTACCTGCTTCAGGGCGATCTGGCGCTTCGACAGGGCACGGTGGTGGACGTCGCGAGCGTCCTGACGAACGGGGACGGCATGTTGGCCAACCCGTTCGCCCGTCAGAGGCCCGCTGCTGGGGGTGCGGGGGCTGCTGACCCGGCGCTGCCCGGTCCAACACCGCCTGCGGGCGACCTTGCAGGGCTCACGGCGCGTGTCGAGAACCTCACGCAGGCGCTCAACGGGCTGAGGACCGAGATCGCCGACAACAAGAGGGCTATCGACGAGCTGAAGGCACAGCCCCCGGGCGCCGGGGACGGCAATGAGGTCGAGATGATCGACAACGGCGATGGAACAGTGACGTACAAGGACAAGTCTGTGCCGCAGGGCACGCCGGAGGGCTGAGGAATGGCTAAGCAGTTCGTGGGGAAGGCCACAAGTTACACAGCCGAGGGGGCGGATGCTCGGTTCATCGACAACGACGAGCAGACGCAGGCGCTGAACACGCTGCGGAACGAGGTGCCCGGTCTTGCGGATGCAAGAATTGAGGCTCGGATCGAGGCGTACAAGCAGGAGGTCAACGCGAAGTACGCTCTCAAAAGCGCTCTGGACGGCCTTCTGAAGGCTGCGGACGCTGCTGCGGCCTACGCCCCCAAGGCGGCGCTGGAGGGGCTCCTGAAGGCCACTGACGCCGCCGCTGCGTACGCCTCCAAGGGCGATCTGGCAGCGGCCAAGGAGGCGCTGGAGAAGGGCCTGAAGGAGAACACGGACGCCGACGCGAGGCGCTGGAGCGTCATCAGCGCCAACAAGACAGATGTCGCCGACCTGAAGACCCGGGTGAAGGCTCTTGAGGACAAGCCCGCAGCTCCCGGCGGCCAGGGTGGAGGCGTGCAGGCGGGCGACACGGGCTGGGTGGACATCGCTCAGGGCCAGGTCGGCGCGGGGCAGTACCAGTACCGTGTCGTTGGTGCCACGATGTTCTTCCGGAAGAAGGGCGATGAGTGGCGAGCGCTGCCGAAGCCTGCGACAACCGTGACGCACGTCGCGACGCTGCCGCAGACCTACGGGAAGCTGGAGCGGGCGAGCACACTGGTCGTCAAGAAGGGCGATCCGAAGCAGGGCAAGGGCGATGAGTGGACCTCGGACGGCTCGATGATCGAGATCTGGCCGAACTGGACCGTGAAGTACACCTGCATGGATCT
>QWCC01000042.1_pt1 | contig 53320 bp, 46 predicted proteins | sample 1972491 | NCBI WGS metagenome assembly QWCC01 (sample SAMN09866718, study PRJNA288562) | Human oral metagenome isolate term5_saliva, whole genome shotgun sequencing... | isolation source: mouth | host: Homo sapiens | place: USA: California
TTTGTCGGTGCGAGACGTTTCTAACTGAAAAGGTTAGACACGTTCTTGAAAAATCAACCTGATAATCAGGTTAAATTTGAATAGAATGGAGAACTCTTATCTTGAAAATTGGAATGAAGGGGTAACGCCCTGAAACGATTTCTCTAATACTCCGACATGCGTTTATCTTGTGCAAAGGTAAAGGTTTGAAGCTCGGTGAAGTCGGCTGAAAGATACCGTCATTCTTAAGGACTTAAGAATCGAAAGTGTTCCAGAGGTGGAATATGTATCTGATAGGTCGGGAGTCATTAAAAACTAAATAGGGTGAGAATGTGCATGAGCACTGACGAACCAGCGAATGTACGCTCCGAAGGCGAGTACGTAGAAATGCGTATAACAACGTAAGTTGTTTCAACTTGAGGAAGAGTAAGAATCGACGATATGAAATTCCTTGTTATGTTACAGGCATATCAAAGTTGAAGGGGTATAGCTAGGCACCTAAGTTTAGTATTGATAAAGATAAGGGAACGTCGAAAGCTAGAGATGTGGAGGTTGCACAACCAGAGAAACATTGGAAAGAAAATCATAACTTTCCTTAATCTCTAGTGAGAGTGGTGGCACAACCTTTGAAAGTGTTGTAATGATACTGGAGGAACAGCCACTAGTCAATAGTGTATTGTTATGAACTTTATCATTTCATGGATTCTTGTAAGACATAAAAGGTCACGAATCCAAAGAGAGGAGTGATAGACCATGACGAAACCAAAAAATGATGACAAACTATTAAAACATCAAAAACTAAGGTATGCGGAATACTATGGTATGACCGAGATATTTGATGATTTATATTCCAAAAGTCAAAAGGGATTCAGTTTTAAGAACTTAATGAACATTATCATATCTCCCGAGAATATACTGCTCGCTTATCGTACCATAAAGCGGAATGGTGGTAGTCAAACCGAAGGAGTAGATGGTGTTACCATTAAAGATTTAGAAAATCTGACCCAAGAAGACTTTATCTCTAAAGTTCAAAGAAGATTTCAATATTATAGACCCAGAAAAGTCAGAAGAGTAGAGATTCCTAAGCCAAATGGGAAGAAACGACCACTTGGCATTCCCTCGATGTGGGACAGAGTGGCCCAACAGTGTATTTTACAAGTGTTGGATCCAATCTGTGAAGCGAAATTTTACAAACACAGTTATGGATTTAGACCCTTAAGGTCGGCTGATAACGCTATTATGGACTGTATGTATCGTATGAATAAAAGTCATATGACTTATGTCGTTGACGTTGATATTAAAGGCTTTTTTGATGAAGTGAATCATACTAAGTTAATGCGTCAAATCTGGACATTAGGTATCAGGGACAAACAACTTCTAGTGATTATTCGAAAAATGTTAAAAGCACCAATTGTTCTTCCGAATGGAAAAGTGACATATCCAACTAAGGGCACACCACAAGGAGGTATCTTATCTCCACTACTTGCCAATATCAATCTCAATGAATTTGATTGGTGGATAGGACGACAATGGGAAGAAAGAGATTGTAAGGAATTAGTTCCTCAATATAATTCCAAGGGAACAAGACACAAGTCACATGTTTACAGAAAGCTGCGAACTTCAACGACGCTAAAAGAAGTTTATATTGTCCGATATGCGGATGATTTTAAAATCTTTTGTCGAAATAGGAATGAGGCAGAGCGAACGTTTAAGGCTGTAAAATTGTGGTTAAAAGAACGACTTAACCTCCCTATTTCAGAGGAAAAATCTCAAATTACCAATCTGAGAAAGAAAAGCAGTGAATTCCTTGGGATTACTTTAAAGCTAGTTTCTAAGAATAATCGTTTGGTTTGTTTCTCTCATATTGCATCAAAAGCCAAGAAACGTATTAAACATCAACTGAAACAACAGATGAAATTGATACAAATTAAAGGTGCTAAAGAAACAATTATTCGTGAAATACAGAAGTATAATAGTATGGTTATCGGTATTCATAACTATTATAGTATGGCAACACATGTGAGTAAGGATTTAGAAGAAATTCATTATCAGCTTTATCTCTCTTTTAAAAATCGATTGCAGGCGAAAGGTCTGACAAAAATAGGAGAATACAAGGGAAAAGATAAAGGACTTCTCCCCTACCTCCAATCTCAAAATATTCGGTACTTAATGGGTTATCCAATTCTTCCAATTAGCTATGTCAAGTCGAGAACACTAAAAGGAAGAAATAAGAATCTGAATAGGTATACTCCCGAGGGGAGAAAATTGATTCATAAACAACAGGAATCTGTTGAAACATGGAAATTAAAATGGCTGAGAGAACACCCAATTATAAATAAGCGTGCAACAGTTGAATACAATGATAATCGAATTTCTTTATTTGTAGCTCAAAAAGGGAAATGTGCTGTAACCGGTCAGGAATTGGATATGGATGATATTCATTGTCACCATAAGAGACCGTGGTTAGAAACAAAGGATGACTCTTATAGGAACCTTATCATTGTTGGACGAGATATTCATCGCCTGATTCACGCAACAAATGAGAAGGTTATCAAAAATCTCTTTCAGCTTTTGAATTTGAGTGATACAGGACTGACCAAATTAAATCAGTTGCGCGAACTTGCAGGAAATTCACCATTATTGAAAGAAAATTTGAACTTAGAACAATTATGTTAATCATATTAATACAGCACGATAAAGCAAAATCGTGATAATACACTATTGATGGAACGCCGTGTGCGGTGAAAGTCGCACGCACGGTGTGAAGCGGGGGAAAAGATGGAGATAGTATCAAAGTTTTACCTATCGCTATAGAAGGTTTACCCAGATGGATCGTTCCTCATCTCAGAGACCAACTACAATGGTAATCCCAATTACACCTTCCGTAAGTTATCAGGAGTAGATGGTACGATTAGTTTTGCGTATACGATGAAATAAGAAAAAGGATATGCGAACAAGGTAAGGAGTTGCTCGCATATCCTTTTAATGTTGTCTGTATCGGTTAAAAGATAACCGAAAAGTTGTTTTATTCATTGTTTAAAGAGATTAAAAGACTTACTAAACGAATCATCTCATCAAGGATTTCTGAAAAGGAAATCCCTTTTGTATAACTATATTTTTTTGAATAATTTTGCCATTGTTGCTGCTGAGTAGGGTCAGATTTGAAGGTTTCAAGCAGTTGAATGATGTTATTAAAATTGAGTTCAGTTTCACGATAAGAGAAGGTTCTTTCACAAGCCATCTTTAATTGTGCCAAATCAATGTCGTCTTTCTTTAACTTTGAAAGGATATAGATATCGTAAAAATCTTTGCTACGACTGTTTAAGAAGCTCCTTGAGTAAATGGTTTGTAATTTTTCAGCTAGCACCGTTTCAATTGTATAAGCAATGATGGGGAAATTCTCATCATTAAAAATAGCTTTGTAATCGTAGGTAATGGGCTGAGGTGTAACAACATCTCCAGTCGCAATATCTAAATGGATAATTTGTTTAATGTTTTCCAGTTGACACAAAATGGTTGCTCGGTAACCACCGTAATCATCGCTTTCTTTAATCGTTGTAATGGATTGAATTGAAAATTGAATATCGTTTTTTACTTCACTTAAAATTTCTTCCAGTTGTTGTTGAACATTTTCTTCTGATAGTGTTTGTTTATGAAAGAGAAAATCAATATCCACCGTGCTACGAGATTCAACTCCTATGATATTTGAAAGCAAAAATCCTCCCTTAAAAATATAATGGTCTGCATAAGAACTTCGACTTAGCTTTTTCAAAATGACTTCAAGAAAGTAGTAGGTCATTACTGAGTTAAAAGTTAGGCCGGTCTGTTTAGAAATGTTATGGCAGAGTGCTGTTAATTTTGCTTTATTCATAAGAGTACCTCCAAGGTTCGTTTAACATCATCTAAGATATTTAATTTTTGAGCATAGTCATAAAGTTTTGCAAGATTTTTTTCAGGGAAGTTACTATAAGTTTGAACTGTTTTAACAAAGAACTCATTATCAATGTTACTTCGATTAAGGATAAAATCGCATAGTACACGTTCAAAATTATAAATGTTAACCGTATTTCCCATAGGTGTTTTGACACTGGTAACCCCCATGTTAATAATATCTTTAGAAACAGTGTAGCTATTTAGATTCAATGGTCTGTTTCTAAAACGATAGTCCTTGGGAACTGTTACTTCAAAATATTGAGGAATTTCATCAGTAAGTCCCTGTAGATAAAGAGAAGAGATATAAGAAAAGACAGTTCTAGGATAACGATATTGGAAGAAATAGTATTCATCATAATCTCCACTAGAAGATAGATAGATACCTTTTTCGACCCTAAAGATAACTCCTTCGTCTTCTAGTCTCGTTAGATAGATGGTTGGAATACCTAATTTTTTACAATCTCTATGGGTAATCAGACCATTGTGATTGTTTATGTACTCAAGTAACAATTCTTTTTTAGACATAATCTCTCCTTTCTTTGTTGCTTTTGTACTTTAATTTTAGCATTTTAACGGTGCAGAAGCAACATTTTGGGTGTTATTAATTAGCATTTACTAGTCTCTTATGTGATGTGATACCAAAATCAAGTCGTCTTTTTTATGATGAGGAGAGAGTGACAGATTGTTGCTACTTATCAAAAGAAAAGAAGGACTTTTTATGACCAAACAATGTCATCATCACTTTTTAGTCAATCAGGAACAAGCAGAAAAGCATGTCTTCCGTAAAAGTAAGAAGTACCGTACGCTGTGTTCGGTAGCACTTGGAACTATGGTGACGGCTGTTGTCACTTGGGGTGGGCAAGTAGCCCAGGCTGACGAAGTGACAATACCACCACTAGATAAGACTGTTCAGTTAACGGAAAATAATGCGACCAATTTACCAGAAGCTCAGCCAGCACCAGTTGCTGAACAGACTGATAGCCTTTCCTCAACTGGCCAATCAGATGGGACTATCACAGTAACGGTTCCTCATGATACGGTAACCCATGCCATCAATCAAGCAACCGCTGAAGGGCTTACTACCATTCAGGATAAACCTATGGATTTAGGCAACACGACTTCTGCTAGTGAGACCGGTAAGCAATTGGATACCGCTGAAGCGGATGCTACCAAACAAGCTGAGGACATCACTCGGGTGACAAATACCTATAAAGCTGACAAAGTCGCTTATGAACAAGATAAAACTCGTGTCGAAAAAGGAAATGCTGCGTTGGTTGCTAGTCATAAAGAAGCTACTCAAGCAGGAAAGGCCTTGAATAGTTCAGTAGATACCACGGCTTCAGAAGTGAAGACTCAGGACAAGTCTGCGAACGTGACTATTACAACTCAAACCGTTCCGTCAGGAGAGGGATCAACTGTTTCAGGTTATCAGGACTACACATCTGCGGTAGCTGCTATTGATAAACAAAACAAGGCTAGTCTTGCGGACTATATCACGAAAAAACAAGCCGCAGATGCCATTACCGCAAAGAACCTAGCTGTTCAAAAGGAAAATGAAGCAGGTCTTGCGAATGCAAAGGTAGAGAATGAAGCGATTACTAAACGCAATCAAGCAGGACAAAAAGCGATTGATGATGAAAATAAAGCAGGTCAAGCTGCTGTGGATACCTACAATAAGAACCAACAAAAATTGGTGACAGACCGTGAAGCTGAGATTGCTGCTATTATAAAACGCAATAAGGAGAAAGAAGAAGCTGCTAAGAAAGAAAATGAAGCCATTGATGCCTACAATACCAAAGAAATGAACCGATACAAACGTGACTTAGCTGACATCTCAAAAGGAGAGGAAGGTTACATCTCACAAGCTCTTGCTCAGGCTCTCAACTTGAACAATGGGGAACCGCAAGCCCGCCATTCAGCTGACACGAGAAACCCTAATCGCATCATTGCTAAGGGTGACGCCATGCTTGGTGGGTATTCTAAAATCCTAGATTCTACTGGTTTCTTCGTCTATGATACCTTTAAAACTGGAGAAACCCTTTCATTCACTTATCAAAACCTTCAAAATGCGAGTTTTGATGGTAAAAAGATTACCAAAGTCGCTTATGACATCACAAACCTAGTGTCTCCAACTGGGACGGATTCTGTACAATTAGTTGTGCCTAATGACCCAACAGAAGGCTTTATTGCCTATCGTAATGATGGGACAGGGAATTGGCGAACCGATAAAATGGAGTTTCGTGTCAAAGCCAAGTATTTCTTAGAGGATGGCTCGCAAGTCAGCTTTACCAAGGAAAAACCAGGTGTCTTTACCCATTCCTCACTTAATCATAATGACATTGGCTTAGAGTATGTCAAAGACGCATCAGGCAAGTTTGTCCCTATCAATGGCTCAACCATTCAAGTGACAGATGAAGGGCTAGCACGTTCACTTTCTTCAAACCGTGCTAGTGATTTGAACCTCCCAGAAGAATGGGATACCTCTTTTAGCAAGTATGCTTACAAGGGAGCGATTGTCTCAACCGTCACATCAGGCACTACCTACACCGTGACTTTTGGACAAGGCGATATGCCCCAAAATGCAGGACTGACCTATTGGTTTGCCTTAAACACCTTACCTGTTGCACGAACCGTCAAACCTTATAGTCCGAAACCACATGTGACCCCAAAACTAGACCCAGTCCCAGAGCCGATTAAAGTCGTGCCAAAAACCTTTACACCAAAGATCTTTACCCCAGAGCCACCTGTGATCTTTAAGGAAAAACCACTGGAGAAAGTGACTCAACCTCGCTTGACTTTGACAAAGGTGACCTTTGCTAAAGAACCTAGGTCTGAACCTTTGCCTAAAGCACCACAAGTACCAACGGTTCATTATCACGACTATCGTCTGACAACGACCCCTGAAATCATGAAAAAAGTGGTCAATACCGACCAAGACAATCTTCATGACAAAACTATCGCCAAGGATTCGACAGTTATTTATCCTTTAACAGTTGACGTTTTTTCTTCAAATCGTGCCAAAACAACTACCCTTACGTTTGAAGATTACCTTCCAGCAGGCTATGCCTTTGATAAAGAAAAAACACAAGCAGAAAATGAGAATTATACGCTTACCTTTGATGAAGCTAAGAACTTTGTGACCCTGACTGCCAAAGAAGCCTTGCTTCAAGAGGTCAATCAAGACCTCACTAAGTCTTATCAACTGGTGGCTCCTAAACTTTATGGTAGCCTTCAAAATGATGGGGCTACCTATTCCAATAGTTATAAGCTCCTCATCAATAAGGGAACGTCAAATGCCTATACAGTGACCTCTAACGTGGTGACCGTTCGTACACCTGGTGATGGGAAAATCACTAGCCGTATTACTCCTCAAAAACGCAATGAGAATGAAGACGGTGTGGTCATTAACGATACGGTGGTGGCTTTAGGAACGACTAACCATTACCGTTTGACGTGGGATTTAGATCAATATAAAGGTGATACCTCTTCTAAAGAAACGATTGCTCGTGGTTTCTTCTTTGTGGATGATTACCCAGAAGAAGTCTTGGATTTGGTGGATAAAGGAACAAGTATCACCACTCTTGATGGTAAAGCCGTATCAGGGATTACTGTTAAGGCCTATGCGTCTCTGTCAGAAGCTCCTAAAGACCTTCAAGATAAACTCGCTCATGCCAAGATTTCTCCTAAAGGAGCTTTCCAAATCTTCCAACCTAACGACAATCAGGCTTTCTATGACCAGTACGTTAAAACAGGAACCTCTTTGAACCTTCTCACCAAAATGACCGTCAAAGACAGCCTTTATGGTCAAACTAAGACTTATCGAAACAAAGCCTACCAAGTTGATTTTGGGAATGGCTATAAAACAAATGAGGTGACCAATACCCTTGTCAGCCCCACACCTAAGAAACAAAACCTTAATAAGGATAAAGTGGACATCAATGGAAAACCGATGGTAGTGGGTTCACAAAACTACTATACCTTGTCATGGGATTTAGACCAATACCGTGGCATTAAAGCTGATAAAGCTCAAATCGCAAAAGGCTTCTACTTTGTGGATGACTATCCTGAAGAAGCTGTGCTACCAGATGACACAGCTATTCAACTAACGACATCTAACGGCAAGGCTGTCATAGGTGTTACGGTAAAAAACTACACGAGTTTATCAGAAGCCCCTAAACCCCTACAAGCAGCCTTTGAGAAACGCAAGATTGCGCCTAAAGGAGCTTTCCAAGTCTTTATTGCAGAAGATCCACAAGCCTTTTATGATTCTTATGTGACCAAAGGCCAAAACATTACCATCGTTACACCGATGACAGTTCGTGAGGAGATGCTTAATTCAGGGAAGTCTTATGATAACGTGGCTTACCAAGTAGACTTTGGGCAAGCCTATGAAACCAATACGGTGACCAATCATGTGCCAAAGGTAAATCCTCATAAGACCAATACCAATAAAGAGGGAGTGTCTATTGATGGCAAAACCGTTCTTCCTAATACCGTAAATTACTATAAGATTGTTCTGGATTATAGTCAGTATAAGGACTTGGTAGTGACGGAGGATACCCTTGCCAAAGGTTTTTACATGGTAGATGACTATCCAGAAGAAGCTCTAACACTAAATGCAGACGGTGTTCAAGTGATGGATAAGGCGGGAAATCTTGTCAAAGGGATTTCTGTCAAAGCCTATGCTTCGTTATCAGAAGCTCCTCAAGTGGTGCAAGAAGCTATGGCCAAACGCCAACTTACACCAAAAGGAGCCATTCAAGTTTTAAGTGCTGATGATCCAAAAGCTTTTTACGAGACCTATGTTAAGACAGGTCAAACCTTGGTGGTGACGCTTCCGATGACCATTAAGAATGAGTTGACAAAGACTGGTGGCAAGTATGAAAACACGGCTTATCAGATTGACTTTGGTTTGGCTTATGTGACAGAAACAGTGGTCAATAATGTGCCAAAACTAGACCCACAAAAAGATGTGGTGATTGATTTGTCACAAAAGGAGAACAGTCTTGATGGAAAAGAAGTTGCCTTGAATCAGGTCTTTAACTACCGCTTGGTGGGAGCACTTATTCCTGGTAATCGTGCGACACCACTCATCGAATACCGCTTTGACGATGATTACGATGAAAGCCATGACGACTATAATGGTGTTTACAAGGCTTATACTGTGGTAGATGTCACTCTAAAAGATGGGACGGTTTTACTAAAAGGGACAGAAGTGACTAAGTACACGCTACAACATGTTGACACGTCAAAAGGAACGGTTACCATCAGTTTTGACAAGGAATTCCTAGAAAAACTAGCAGAAGAATCCGAGTTTCAGGCAGATGTTTACTTGCAGATGAAACGAATCGCTTCAGGTGAAGTAGAAAATACGGTACTACATACCGTCAATGGCTACACCATCAGTTCAAACACGGTTAAAACAACTACTCCTGAACCAGAGCCACCAACTCCGAATCAACCAACACCACCCCAACCACCTATTCCAACACAAGAACCACCAGTTCCAGCAAGTGTCTTACCAAATACAGGAGAGAGTCAATCTCTTTTGGCGCTTGTCGGTGGAGGCCTTCTTTTAGGCTTAGCCTACGTCCTTGCTAAACGCAAAATGGAGGACAATTAAATGGAACCTAAAATCATTTACACAATGGATTCAGACCAAGATGGCTTAACGGATGCTCAGGAGTTAGCTCTAGGGACCAATCTTTTTAGCAGTGATACGGATAGTGATGGACTGACAGACCTTGAAGAAGTCCAACAAGGCTTGAATCCAATTCAACAAGGTAAGGAGAGCAGTTATGGCTTGGAATTATGACACGATTTCAAAAACTCTCTCTGTGATGGCACAAGAAAACTATGAAGATATGGTCAAAGCCTTATTAGCCATGGAATTGAGTGTCAAAAACAAGTCACTTCTTGACAGGCTCTATCAAGACTTTATGGGCATTGATGACTTGTCTTTAGTCAGTGATGACCTGCGCCTAAGAGCAGACGGTTATCAGGAACAGCTTCAAGAAGAACTCACGGATTTGTTAGATAAACTCTATCGAACAGGAGAGGGAGCTAGTTTCATTATGGAAGTGATAGCGTCTAATAATATTTTTGATACCTTTGTTCAATATGAGGATTTGGATGAGGACGATTATTCATCGCTTACCTTAGAAACCTTGCAAGACATTATCCAAAAGGACTTGCCTCTCACTAGTCAAGATTATTTTGGAGATGTGACCTATCTTGCCTTGCAGAAAGATTTGTTAGACCAGAAAAGCCATTTCTTACAACAGTATGTGACGACTTTAGTGGATAAGTTGCCACAAGAAAAAAACCAAAGCACCTTAGTCCTAGACTAAAGCAGTGGGCTGAGACTACCTCTCAGCTCCTTTTTTGATTTGGAGGAACGTATGATTCAAGAGCAGTTACTCGAGATGTTGCGGGCAAGATTGCCACGTGACCAGATTCTTTTAGAATCCTTTTTACGCTATCAAGCAGTTCATTTTGATGAAGATTGGGAGAGCCTTATCCAAGATTTTACAACCCATAGAGGAGTAGTCCCCTCACCTGATCAAGTGGTTCGCTTTGAAACAGAAGTTTCTGCTTTTGTGAAGGCGAGCCCTTTTGACGAAGCGACAGACCTCAGTAGCTATACGCGGACCTTTGGCCAAGCAGGCCTAAAGAAGTTACCTCAGTTAAACAGCGATGAGAAAGCCTTGGTGATTGAGGTAGCCCTCTTTAACCTAGCTACTCGCTTTCAGCTATTAGACCAAGAGGGAACTTATCAGTCTATTTCGGTAGCTTCTCTTTTGGAAAAAGGCAAAGCTGCTAACTTGGTCAACGTCTACCGAGTCGCTAACAACTTATCTGATCGTATTAGCCGTGACATTGAACAATTTCTCTTAACTTATGAACCGGAGCTGGATACCAGACCTATTGAGACTATCTCCGAGAGTGACGAAATAGAAGTAGAACCCAGTCCAGAAATTACCTTTCGTGAAGAGAGCTTTGTCATCATGGCGAGTCTTGAAGAAGACCTCTCGCAACTCAATTTGCGAACAGGGAAAACAGAACATTTACCAGCCTATGAACATCTAAACTTGTCTCAGAAGTTTGAGATATTGAGTCATTTTGACCAAGTGAGAAACAGTCGCCCAAAACTGCCAAATCTAAGACGTGGAGAGTTTAATCATGAGATGGAAATGACGCCTATCTATGAGGAAGAAGAGCTATTAACCTATTTAGAAGCAGATGGGACGATTTACGACTTACAACGTCCCCTAACACCGCAAGAAGAAGTGATCTTAACTGAAATTGGTCAAACGATTTTAGCAGAGAATACTGAGAAACTGACCAGTTTAGGGATAGACTTAGCTAACTTTGATGAGAATAAACAAGGGGTACTGATAGATGCCACAGGGCGTTTCCGTTTGAAGAATGCAGACTTAGCCTTATTAGGGGGCTATCCTAACGCATCCGTCACTCAATTAGCTCTTACAACAGAATTGCTTCAGATGGGACTAACGCATGACAGGGCAGAGTTCTTCTTGACCAGTCAGTTAAAGTTAGAAGACTTAAGACCGATTGCCTATGCTTTCTTACATGAATACCTCGATCTTGAAGAAGCTAGAACCTTTGAAAGGGACAAACAGTCCCAGCCAGACGTATCCTTTAGAGACTGGCGAGAGCGCCTAACACAAACAGAATCTGAAATTATCATGCCTCAAGAAACACCTCAAAATCCTATTGTAGAGGAAGCCCTTAAACGTTATCCGATTGATTCCACGGTGTCCTATAAGGGGCAGGACTTAAAGGTGATTGCCATAGAAGAGTCAGGTGTCAATGACCTGATTCGGATTGAACTACAAAATGATTTCACAGATGTGATTGAACAAAATCCAGTTCTTTTCTTACGGACATTAGAGGAGATCACTCAGGCTCTCCATCTTCCTTCTGCCGAAGAAAAAGAAGAAGTGGAACAACCTAGCCAAGAATTAGACCTCTTTTCCTTTATGCTAGACGATGAGAACCAAGAAGACGTTTTTCAAGAACCAGTCATGGAAAAAGAAGTGGAAAAATCTGAAACTCTTGAAGAAGAGATTGATTCAGAGCTTTTTGAAGTCATTGAGATGACACCAACCACTGATTTTCACTTCCCAGAAGATCTGACAAACTTTTACCCTAAGACAACAAGAGATAAGGTTGAAACGAACGTGGCTGTCATGCGTCTTGTAAAAGCTCTTGAAGCCGAAGAACGACAAGCCACGCCTGATGAACAAGAACTCCTTGCTAAATATGTGGGCTGGGGAGGGCTTGCTAATGAGTTTTTTGACGAGTATAATCCCAAATTTTCTAAGGAACGTGAGGCATTAAAAACGCTAGTCACAGATAAAGAGTATTCGGACATGAAACAATCCTCTTTGACTGCCTATTACACAGACCCTGCTCTTATCCGTCAGATGTGGGAGAAGTTGGAGCAAGATGGCTTTACAGGAGGTAAAATCCTAGACCCTTCGATGGGCACAGGAAACTTCTTTGCGGCTATGCCTAAACACCTGAGAGAAAATAGTGAGTTGTATGGTGTGGAATTAGACACGATTACAGGAGCTATTGCCAAGCACCTCCATCCAAATAGTCACATTGAAGTGAAGGGCTTTGAGACCGTTGCCTTTAATGAGAATAGCTTTGATTTGGTCATCTCAAATGTGCCGTTTGCCAATATCAGGATTGCCGATAGTCGTTATGATAAGCCCTATATGATTCATGATTATTTTGTTAAAAAATCGCTTGATTTGGTGCATGATGGTGGTCAAGTCGTTATGATTTCCTCCACTGGAACCATGGACAAACGGACAGAAAATATCCTCCAGGACATTCGCGAAACAACTGATTTTCTTGGTGGTGTGCGTTTGCCAGATACGGCTTTTAAGGCCGTTGCAGGTACCAATGTCACAACGGATATGTTGTTCTTCCAGAAACATGTGGACAAGGATTATCAAGTTTATGGCATTGCCTTTTCAGGTGCTATTCGTTATGACAAGGATGACCGTATTTGGCTGAATCCTTACTTTGACGGGGAGTACAATCCTCAAGTTCTTGGAACTTATGAAGTGAGAAACTTTAATGGAGGCACCCTTTCTGTTAAAGGCAATCCTGATAACTTGATTGCAGATGTTCAGATTGCTCTTAAACAGGTTAAAGCGCCTAGAGTTGTTGAACCTTCTGACATTTTCATCAATTCAGACGTACTGGCAAGACAAGTCATTGATACCTCGATTCCAGCTGATATCAGAGAGAGTTTAGAACAGTATAGTTTTGGTTATAAGGATTCCACAGTTTACTATCGAGATAACAAGGGAATCCGTGTAGGGACTAAGACTGAAGAAATCAGCTACTATGTGAGCGAGGAGGGTCACTTTAAGGCATGGGATACCAAGCATTCTCAAAAGCAGATTGACCGCTTTAATGCCTTAGAGGTGACTGATAGCACAGCTCTTGATGTTTATGTGACAGAAGAACCTGCAAAGCGTGGCCGATTTAAGGGGTATTTCAAAAAGACCGTCTTTTATGAAGCTCCTTTGTCTGAGAAAGAAGTGGCACGAATTAAAGGGATGGTCGATATTCGAAATAGCTACCAAGAGGTGATTGCCATTCAACGCTACTATGATTACGACAAAGACGAGTTTAATCACTTGCTAGGAAAACTCAATCGCAGATATGATAACTTTGTTAAACGATTTGGATATTTGAATAGTCCTGTGAACCGTAATCTATTTGACAGTGACGATAAGTATTCGCTCCTTGCTAGTCTAGAAGATGAAGGACTTGACCCAAGTGGTCAGACTATCATTTACACCAAGTCACTTGCCTTTGAAAAAGCATTGGTTCGTCCCGAAAAGGAAGTAACAGAGGTGTCTTCTGCACTTGATGCTCTCAATTCCAGCCTCGCAGATGGTCGTGGGGTGGATTTGGATTATATGATGTCTATTTATCAGACGGATTCCAAAGCGTCTTTGATTGAGGAATTGGGAGACGCTATTATTCCAGACCCAGAACCCTATCTAAACGATAGGGAAGTGGTATATGTGTCGCGGCAGGATTTCTTATCAGGAGATGTAGTGACTAAGCTAGAGATAGTGGACTTACTCATTAAAGAAGACAATTCTGATTTTCCTTGGGTCTATTATCAAGGTCTCTTAGAAGACGTGAAACCACCACGTGTGACTTTAGCTGATATTGATTATCGGATTGGCTCACGATGGATTCCTCTAGCCGTTTATGGGAAATTTGCCCAAGAAACCTTTATGGGACAAACTTTTGACCTGACCGCCCCAGAGGTATCAACTGTTCTTGAAGTTAGTCCGATTGATGGCACAATGTCCTACCAATCTAAGTTTGCCTTTAGATATTCAACCGCAACGGATAGAAGTTTAGGTGTTCCTGGGTCACGCTATGATAGTGGTCGTAAAATCTTTGAAAACCTGCTTAATTCCAATCAACCAACCATTACCAAACAAGTGGAAGATGGGGATAAGAAAAAGCATGTGACGGACGTGGAGAAGACAACGGTTCTTCGTGCTAAGGAAACACAACTTCAAGAACTCTTCCAAGATTTTGTGGCTAGTTACCCAGAGGTGCAACAGATGATTGAAGAGACCTATAATAGCTTTTATAATCGTACAGTCTCAAAAGTTTATGATGGCAGCCGTTTAACCATTGATGGGCTTGCCCAGAATATTTCCTTGCGCCCTCACCAAAAGAATGCTATTCAACGGATTGTGGAAGAAAAACGAGCGCTTCTAGCTCATGAAGTGGGTTCAGGTAAGACCTTAACCATGCTTGGGGCAGGATTCAAACTGAAAGAATTGGGTATGGTGCATAAGCCTCTTTATGTGGTGCCATCAAGTCTGACCGCTCAGTTTGGCCAAGAAATCATGAAGTTCTTCCCAACCAAGAATGTTTACGTGACGACCAAGAAAGATTTTGCGAAAGCCAAACGTAAGCAGTTTGTCTCACGGATCATCACAGGGGACTACGATGCCATTGTCATTGGGGATTCCCAGTTTGAGAAAATCCCCATGAGTCAGGAAAAGCAGGTCGCCTATATCCAAGATAAGCTGGGCCAATTACGAGAGATTAAACAAGGCAGTGATAGTGACTATACCGTTAAAGAAGCAGAGCGTTCTATCAAGGGGTTGGAGCACCAATTGGAAGAACTCCAAAAACTGGAGCGAGATACCTTTATTGAGTTTGAAAACCTTGGGATTGACTTTCTCTTTGTGGACGAAGCTCACCATTTTAAGAATATTCGCCCCATTACTGGACTTGGTAATGTCGCAGGAATTACCAACACGACCTCTAAAAAGAATGTGGATATGGAAATGAAAGTGAGACAGGTTCAAGGAGAACACGACTATCGTAATGTGGTCTTTGCGACAGGAACACCAGTCTCTAACTCTATTAGTGAACTCTATACCATGATGAGTTATATCCAACCAGATGTCTTAGAACGCTATCAAGTCTCAAACTTTGACTCATGGGTGGGAGCTTTTGGAAATATTGAGAATTCTATGGAACTTGCCCCAACAGGAGACAAGTACCAACCTAAGAAACGCTTTAAGAAGTTTGTGAACCTGCCTGAACTCATGCGGATTTATAAGGAAACAGCTGATATTCAGACCTCAGATATGCTTGATTTACCTGTACCTGAAGCTAAAGTCATTGCGGTGGAGAGTGAACTCACAGAAGCTCAGAAATACTACCTTGAAGAGTTGGTTGACCGTTCAGACGCCATTAAGTCAGGTAGCGTTGACCCTAGTGAGGATAATATGTTAAAGATAACTGGGGAAGCTAGAAAACTAGCTATTGACATGCGTCTCATTGACCCAGCCTATACCTTATCGGACAATCAGAAGATTCTTCAAGTGGTGGACAATGTGGAACGCATTTACCGTGAGGGCGAGATTGATAAGGCTACACAGATGATTTTCTCTGATATTGGAACGCCTAAAAGTAAAGAAGAAGGGTTTGATGTTTACAATGAATTGAAAGACCTCTTAGTGGATAGAGGGATTCCCAAAGAAGCAATTGCCTTTGTTCATGACGCTAATACGGATGAGAAGAAAAACTCTCTCTCACGCAAGGTCAATAGTGGGGAAGTCAGGATTCTCATGGCTTCTACGGAAAAAGGTGGAACAGGATTAAATGTACAGTCACGTATGAAAGCAGTCCACCATTTAGACGTTCCCTGGCGTCCCTCTGATATTGTCCAACGCAATGGTAGGTTAATTCGTCAAGGCAATATGCACCAAGAGGTAGATATCTATCATTATATTACCAAAGGGTCATTTGATAACTACCTCTGGCAAACTCAGGAGAATAAACTCAAATACATCACGCAAATCATGACCTCTAAAGACCCAGTACGGTCGGCAGAAGACATTGATGAACAAACCATGACCGCTTCAGACTTTAAGGCTTTAGCGACAGGTAATCCTTATCTGAAACTCAAGATGGAACTAGAGAATGAGTTGACGGTATTGGACAATCAAAAGCGTGCCTTTCATCGCTCCAAAGATGAGTATCGCCATACCATTTCTTACTGTGAGCAGAACCTCCCTGCCCTTGAGAAACGCCTCAGTCAATATGACCTTGATATTGCTCAATCTTTGGCAACTAAGTCACAAGATTTTATCATGCGGTTTGACAATCAAATGATGGATAACCGTGCAGAAGCTGGAGACTATCTACGAAAACTCATTACCTATAACCGTTCTGAAACCAAAGAAGTGAGAACACTGGCTAATTTTAGAGGGTTTGAGCTTAAAATGGCAACCAGAAGTCCTAGTGAGCCGTTGCCAGATATGGTGTCTTTAACCATTTCAGGTAGCAACCAGTATTCTGTCTCTTTAGACTTGAAATCAGATGTGGGAACCATCCAACGCATTACTAATGCCATTGACCATATCCTAGAGGACCAAGAAAAAACAGAAAAAATGGCCAATAATCTAAAAGATAAGCTAGCAGTCGCAAGGGTTGAAGTAGAGAAGGTCTTTTCTAAAGAAGAGGATTATCAGCTGGTTAAAGCTAAGTATGACATATTAGCCCCCTTGGTAGAACAAGAAGCAGAGGTTGAGGAAATTGATGCAGCACTAGCTAAATTTAATGAAATGACCCAACCGAAAAAAGACCTTCAACTTTCTCTTGATATTTAATAAAAAGGCTGACAAATAGTTTTGAACGCGGTAAAATGACATTAAGAAATCACCAAAGGAGAACAGAACATGACCCAAACAGTAGAAGAACAAAGATACCAACTAGAAGAATGGCTAGCAAAAGGTTTTACAAGCCCTGAAGACCGAGCTAACTACCAAGCCTTAAAGGAACAATATGAAGATGAAACCCTTGATTACAGCTTTTCAAAGCGAGAAATCATTGGTCAATTAGACATCATTATTACCACTCGTGAAAATAATTTTCCAGACTTAGATGAGTTGACCAAAGAAAGCTATATTGACTTAATTGCTCAACTTGATGACCTAGACAAGGGGCAGGCTAACTACTACCGTAAGCAATTAGTGTAGAAAGAGGCGTAGATATGTTAGAACAAATCATTCAAAGTCTTTTCATTATCGTAGCAACAGGGCTGATTTTGCTCGTCCTCTATCAGATTGCGAAAATATTAGGAAGTCTGTTTGTTATCGGACTGCTTGGCCTCCTAGCCTTTATGGAAATCTATGGCATTTATCTCTTTTTCACAGAGCGATACCTTTATGTCGAAGATTTAGCGACCAATGGTATTTTGAGTTTTACCACTTTCTATATTGGATTTAATGTGCTACTTATATTCGGACTTGTGGCAAAGGTTATTAGAAGTCGGATGGCATAAAATAATGGAGGCTGGGACAATAGTCCCTTATCTCCAAAAAAGCAACGGATTTGCCGTTGCTTTTTTGCATGGTTACGATAGTCTTGGTAAAATAGAATTGCTTAATAAACCATTTAGAAAGGCTATCCCATGCATATTCACTATAACACAAATCAAACAACTTTACCACTAGAAATCAGTTCCTTCTTGCCACAAGATCATCTCATCTTTACTATTGAAAAAGTGGTGAATACCTTGGAGGATTGTCATTTCCACGCCTTTTATCATGCCTTTGGTCCCCGTCCTATCACCCTAAAATGCTTGTATCTACTCTTCTATTTGCCTATTCACAAGGGATTTTCTCTGGTCGAAAAATTGAAAGAATGATGATTGAAAACCTCGCTATGCAATATCTAACAGGGCAGTTGGTTGTCAGCTATCGCACCATCAATCGTTTTCGTATAGCTGAAGGGATGGAAGAACTCATTCGCAATCTTTTCATCGACCTCAATCTTCGTTTAAAAATGGAAGAGTTAGTGACTTTAGATTGTCTGTTTATTGACGGGACTAAGATTGAAGCCAATGCCAACAAGTATAGTTTCGTGTGGAAGAAAGCAACGGACAAGTTTTCCGCCAAACTTCAAGAACAGATACAGGTCTATTTTCAATAAGAAATCACTCCTCTTATCCATCAAGCTATCGAACTGGATACACAAGAGCCTATCCTCAGAGCAGTTGCTTGCATTCGCTCAAGTCCTTGAAGAAGAATTGGAAAAACTGAACCAGGACATTGAGGAGACAGCCGTTAAAGGGAAGGATGAACGTAAAACCCCCAACGTCGTAAACTCAAGAAAGTCTTGCGTAAAGTCAAGGATGATTTTTCAGTACGTGCTGAAAAATATGAGAACTATCAGGAGACAGTTCAAGGGCGTAACAGTTTTTCCAAAACCGATCCAGATGCCACTTTTATGCGGATGAAGGAAGATTATATGAAAAATGGTCAACTCAAGGCTGCTTATAATCTTCAAATCGCTACTGAAAATCAATTTGTTCTTCACTATGATGTCTTCTCAAATCCGATAGACACCAAGACTCTTCTGCCATTCCTTTAAACCTATCCACATGACGTAAAGACAGTTGTCGCAGATGCTGGATATGGAAGTGAAGAGAACCTCCTTCGTTTAGATGAAAAGCAGGTAAACCATCTGATTAAATATGCCATGTTTGACAAGGAACAGAAGAGAGGGTATAAACAGTCAGCTAGAAACTTAGGTAATTGGCACTATGATAACAAGGAGGATAGCTACACACATCCTGATGGCTGGTGCTATCGTTTTCACTATATCAAACATCAGAAGACACAGACAGACTTTCAACAGGAAATCAAGGTTTACTACGCTGATGAACCTGAATCAGCTCCTCAAAAGGGACTGTATATGAACGAACGCTATCAAAACTTGAAAGCTAAAGAATGCCAGACGCTTTTATCTCCCAAAGGTAGACAGATTTTCGCTCAACGCAAGATTGATGTGGAACCTGTCTTTGGGCAGATAAAGGCTTGTTTGGGTTACAAGAGATGTAATCTGAGGGGCAAGCGTCAAGTGAGAATTGACATGGGATTGGTACTTATGGCCAATAACCTCCTAAAATACAATAAGAGAACGACTCAAAATTAAAAAGCTAGAGTTCCGCTATTGGGAATCTCTAGCTTTTTTGTGGTCGAGAACTATTTTGTCCCAGGCTCTTTTCTTTTTTGTGATAACTTTTCCAAGTCAATCTTGTTATGATGGTGCTATCTTACGGAAAAAGGAGATGGCACTATTGATGTTAAATAAAATGAAAGTGAGGTTTTTGCTTGGTTTAGGTGGTCTAGCAGTCATGAGCTTTGTGGTGATGATGGGCTACACTATTGGTTCTCAGTCTGTGACCCGTCACACGCAGAAACAAATCCAGACTGAGGCTCATAAACTATTGACCCAAGAGAAAGAAAAGGAGAAAGCAAGTGTCCTCTCAGATGAGTTGGTCAAAGAATTTCTCACCCAATACTACACTAAGGGAAAGCTGGGGGAGAACAACAACCGTATTAAGCTCTATATGACCGACTCTGCTTATAAGGAAGAAGTAGCTCGTCAAGAAGATTCCATCAATCAGGTCTATAAGGACTATATGTTGGATTATCGCTTTAAGACGGCTCAAATCTATGTCAATACAGAAGCAAATGAAGCTCTTGCGGAAGTATCTTATCAGGTTGTTTATGTGTCAGATGTTAGTGACAAGGCTCAGAAAAGTACACAAACAGAAACGAAATCTCTTAAACTATCTTATACCAAAATGTCAGATAAACTTCTTGTCAATCAGGTAACTGTTTGGAACGGAAAGCTAGAGAACTTAAAAGAAGTTTCTGATGGAGCTGATTCAAGCATTCCAGATATTCAAGGCACTACTACAAGTGAGACCAACTAGCAGGAGTTACCCTTCTGCTTTTTTGATAGGGAGATGTGATGACAAGAATTGAAGCAGTGAAACAAAAAGCAATCTTAGAGGTTGCAGAAAGTCTAGGTTATTCTTTTAAACGACTATCAGGGCAAGTCTATGAACATCCAGAACACGATTCCTTTAGGATTTTTGCGGATACCAATACTTTTAAATGGTTTTCACGTGACATACAGGGAGACGTGATTGATTTTGTTCAGTTAATGACAGGAGTGACTTTTAAAGAAGCTCTGTCTTACCTTGAAACAGGGGACTTTGAACAGACTAAGGTGGTTGAAGAGACTTACCACCCCTTTCGCTATTATCTAAGGGAAGAACCGTTTTACCAAGCACGGATATACTTGAATGACATTCGTGGTTTAAGCGATGACACTATCAATACTTTTGGCAGACAAGGGCTGTTAGCCCAAGCTCATTATCAGACAAAGCTCTTTCAAGAATCAGTTCTTGTTTTTAAGAGTTACAATCATCATGGGCAACTAGAGGGGGCAAGTCTGCAGGGGCTTGTTAAAAATAATGAGAGACATGTTCGAGGTTACCTCAAAAAAATCATGAAAGACTCTCATGGATATGTGGGAATGAGCTTTGATATTGGAAAACCGAAACGTCTTATCTTTTGTGAATCGGTAATTGATATGATGAGTTATTATCAACTCCATCAGAAGCAGTTATCAGATGTGCGTTTAGTTTCTATGGAAGGTCTAAAACTCTCTGTGATTGCGTATCAGTCCTTACGATTAGCAGCTGAGGAACAAGGCAAACTTGAGTTTTTAGATACTGTAAAACCAAGTCGATTAACGCATTACCTTCATGCCATACAAGAGACAACCACTTTTTTTCAGACTCACCCAAGTCTGATAACCTTAGCTATTGATAATGATGGAGCAGGGCGAGACTTTTGTCAGAAATTATCTGAGAAAAGCCTTCCCATTGAAACAGACTTACCACCATTACAGGAACTGGAAACTAAAGCTGATTGGAATGATGTCGTGAAAAGTCAGAAAGACCTTTCTCTAAAGGACATGATCCAATCGGCCAAGTTACAAGTTATCCGAAGCAATCCTCCTCCTAGAAAAAATACCGCTTTAGAGTTGTGATAACAAAATCAAGTTTCTTAGCTTAATCTAGAAAGTGATAAGGAGGACACCCTATGAGTGTGATTGAACGCCTGGCTGAAAGAGTAGCTAGGCAAGAGGAAAAAGTTGCGAAAGAAACGGAAAAACTAGAAACCTATCGTGAGCAGTTACAGACAGCTATGTATAGCATATTTGTCAAGCGTCAGCAGTCGAGTCATCTTACTTTTGATGAGGCTTTAAACCAGGCGTTTGGTAAGCAGGAAAATCATTCACAGGTAATCGAAAATAGAAATGAGGAAACAGAATGACAAAAGATTGGACTTTTGACCAACCCCTAGATGATAACACACCAACGTCTTCCACAGAAGAACGTGCGAAGATTGCAGCCCTATTTCATAAGGAAGAGAAAGAGGAAACTGGAGAAGTTAATTATGTGGCAGCCTTTGAAATGGAGCAACAAAAAGCTAAGGAGAAATCAGTTTCACAACCAAAAGTTCAAGAGCAATCCACACCAAAAGAAGTGTCCTCTTCAACCATTACCAGTGACTACAAGCAACATCTAGCCAATGTGATGGCTCAAAACAATGAGGACATTCTTCAAAGTCAAAAGAAAATCGAAGAGCTGAACCAGTTGATTGATGACAAAAATAAGCAGAATAAGAAATTACAAGCCATTTCAGAAGCTATTGATGACTTGTAAGTACGAGCAGTCCTTATGTGTGCTGCTTTTTACGAGGGGGAACAGATGAGGTTATTCAAAAAACAAACGCACAATCAAGATAGTTTTAAGCGACTCATTCATCGCTTATCAGGAATGTCTGAGACTGACTTACACAAAGTTAACCAATTATTAGATGTCGTTTTTGATGCTACAAGTCAAACTATCCATGAAGAAACAATGACTCCTAAAGATATGCCAAAGGAGCCTATATTAGATGAGACTATTACTGAAGCTAAGAATAAACTGAATACTGAGCAACTGGAAAAACGGATAGAACAGTTTAGACAGGCGAAGAAACCGAAAAGCGGATAATGCACCAAAAATGGTGCGTTATCCATTTTTTGTGCTATAATGAAAGTAACGAATAGGAGGTCTTATCTATGATTGGAGAGAATATCAAATCATTACGCAGAACACACGATTTGACACAACCAGAGTTTGCCAAAATTGTTGGTATTTCAAGAAATAGCTTGAGCCGTTACGAAAATGGGACAAGCTCTGTTTCGACAGAACTCATTGATCGAATTTGCCAAAAATTCAACGTGTCATATGTCGATATTGTAGGAGAAGAAAAGATGTTAACACCAGTAGAAGATTATCAATTGACGCTGAAAATAGAAGTCATCAAAGAGCGTGGCGCAGCGGTTTTATCCCAAATGTATCGCTATCAAGATAGTCAAGGGATTGCTTTTGATGATGAGACTAATCCTTGGATTTTGATGAGTGATGACTTGTCTGACCTTATCAATACCAAGATTTATCTGGTCGATACCTTTGATGAGGTAGAACGCTACAATGGTTATTTGGATGGCATTGAGCGTATGTTGGAACTTGCTCGTCATCAGGTGGTGGCTTAATGGCATTAGAAGCATTTCGTCAAGATGACTTTGACCTAGCCCTGAAACGCACCATCCGTTCTTTAACCCGAGGCAAGACGGTTTCGACTAGCCCACAAGCTATTTTACTTGGGGGACAAAGCGGAGCAGGTAAGACGACCATACACCGGATTAAACAAAAGGAATTTCAAGGCAATATCATCATTATTGATGGCGATAGCTACCGCTCTTTACACCCTAATTATCTTGTCTTACAAGAAGAATATGGTAAAGATAGTGTGGATTACACCAAATTCTTTGCAGGAAAAATGGTAGAGCACCTCGTTGATGAACTCAGCAAAGACGGTTATCATTTGTTAATTGAAGGAATCTTGAGAACGACAGAGGTTCCAAGAAAAACAGCTCAGCTATTGAAATCAAGAGGTTATCAAGTATCACTCGCATTGATTGCTACTAAACCTGAATTGTCCTATCTCAGTACCTTAATTCGCTACGAGGAAGTCTATGCCGAGAATCCAAGCCAAGCTAGAGCAACTCCTAAAGAGCATCACGATGGTATTGTAGAACATTTGGTTGATAATCTAAGAGAGTTAGAAACTGATAAACTCTTTGATCAGATTCAAATTTATCAACGAGACAAACGCTGTGTCTATGATTCTGATACAGACGATGGTTCAGCTGCTGATGTGTTGCAAGATTGTCTCTTCGGAAAATGGAGTAAGGTTGAGGAGGAGATGATTAAGGAAGCTAAAGAATATTTAAAACGATTGAGTAAAAGTAATAATGAAAATATCTTAATATGAAATAGAGGTAGAAAATAATGGAAACAGTAAACACAATTTTAGGAATAGTAGGATCTATATTTGGCATAATTGCTACAGCAATTTCTTTAAAAAACCAGAACGATATTAAAAAAATTATAAAGAATGCCAATAATAGCCAAAATATAGGTAACAATAGCAGTAATAATGTACAGAATATTGGTGATGGGAGATAAAAATGACTGAATTCCAAAATATCGGAAATTTTAGTAATAATAATGTTCAAAAAATGTATGTAACAAATATTGAGCAGCGTACATTGATCCCAAGTGTTATTTTTCAGCTTTTAAAATATGTTGAAGGATTTCACTCTCAAAACGATGAAAAGTTTTTGCTTGAACAACCAGCTGAATTAAAGACAAAACTACAATTTAATAATTCTAGGAGATATATTAGATTATTTAAAGAGGGTCTCGGTAACTATATTTCACTAGAAAAGGTACTAAAAGATGAATTCACAGATAGTCAAAGAGTAGTTGAAAATATAAAGAATATTTTTATGGTTCATACTCCTATAGATGCCGAAGGAAATCCGACAGTAGGTAATGGTGATGAATGCTTGAAAAATATGCATGATGATATCAAAGAAAGAATCGCGAGAGATCCTGATTTTTTATCTAGTCAAATTGATGATCTAGAATTGGATAAATTTATTATTGCACTTCTTCAATATGGAGTCATGGAGTGTCAGATATTATTGAATCCAAATATTTATATGGGGGATAATAATGTTACTACTTGATAAAAATGCTGAACCTAAAAAGACTATTTTTTATCTCTCAGCTATTGTACATGGCTTGATTTTAAAGAGAATAGTCAATATAGAAAGTCTTTATATAGAACTTCAAAAAGAAATTGGAGATGAACTAAATTATGATTTTTTTATCTTAGCACTAGATTTTCTTTTTCTATTAGATAAAATAAGAGTTAATAATGAAGGAGATATTGAGAGTGTTCATTAAAAGTTTGAGTATTATCAGTAAAAATACTGATGTTGTATTAAGAAAAATAGAATTTAAAAATGGTATTAATTTTATAGTAGATTCGGAGAAGTCTGATAAGCATAATAAAGTGGGAAAAACAACATGCTTAAAATTACTTGATTTAAGTTTAGGTGCAAAAAGTAAAGATGCCATTTTTAAAGATTATGAAACACAGAGTGTTAATAAACAATTAAAATTGTTTATTGAAGATCAAAAAGTATATACTAATTTGGTGTTAATTGATGATTTTAATCATCCTTCTAAAGAAGTTTCTATAAAGACAGAGTTATTTAATAGAGGTAAGCGGTATATTAATGGAGAGCAAACTTCATATGATGAAGTTAACAAATATTTAAATAGATTATTGTTTGAAAACCGCTCTCAAAAGCCAAGTTTTAGAAGTGCGATAAAGTCATTTGTACGGATTTTAATGACTAAGGATAATACTCAATTTTTAAAAGTATTAGATAATTTTTCAAATATTTCGGAATATCGCGCTGTATATAATTATTTGTTCGATATTTCAGATCCTGAAAATGATTTAGAGTTTGGTAAATTAAAACAGGAATTAAAAGATATAAAAAGTAAGGAAAATAATTATAAAAAAGTAAATACTGTAGATGATGTAGTAAAAATAAAACAAATCAATGTTGCAATTGAGAAAGAAATTGACCGGTTAGAAAAAGAAATAAATGATTTAGTAGATAAAAAAGCATTTGAGAAAAATAGAATTCATATCAACGATATTAGAAAAAAATACGAGGAGATAAGTCGACAATTAAGTAAAATTGATTTTGACATTTTACAGTTACAAAAATATATCAAAGAGGCTGAGGAGAAATCCCAAAGAATAGTAAATCAAGAACTGGCAAATGACTTTTTTCAAGAGATTTCAGAATTGTTACCTAGTATTACTAAAACTTTTCTGGATTTAGTTGAATTTAATTCCCAATTGAGTAGAAATAAATTGTCTTATTTTAATGATAGAATGCAAGAATTGATAATGGAGAAGGAAGATAAAGAGAATTTATTGACGAAATTGACCGAAGAAAATTCAGAATTTATATCTTTAGTTGAAGAAAACAAAGTAGATTTATATTATGATAAGTTAAATCAACTAGATGAGTTAAAAATAAAAAAAGTAAAAAATGAATCAACAATTACTAGTTTAGGTAACATTGAGGAGCAAAAAAATACTTTAGAAAAAAGACTTTCTAAACTAGAGATGATTGTTAAAAATAATGAAGCAGAATATCAGAAAAAAATGGATATTTTTAATAGTTATTTTAAGAGCGTTGCAGGTCGAATAAATAAAGAACAACCTGTCTTGCTTTATAATCCCAAGACAGATGAATTTCCAGTTTCAATTGGCCAACTATCTGAAGGTACAAGTACAGGGACTAGAAAGTCCCTTATCGCTGCATACGATATTGCTTATCAACTTTTTGCTAGAGAAATTAATAAAGCAACTCCTAAATTTATTGTACATGATGTACTTGAGAGTATTGAAGGTGATGATATTAGGGCGTTAGTTGACGAAGTGGAAAGCAATCAAATACAATATATTTCAGCAATCTTAAAAGAAAAGTTAGTATCCTCTGGTATGTCAACAGAGAAACAAAATGAGATAATTGTTCTACAACTTTCTATGAAAGATAGATTGTTTGAAAGAGGAAATAATTGTTAGATAAAATATAAGTCTTGAATTTTAAAAGGAAGTTCAAGACTTTTTTGTGATAACTTTTCCAAATCATCCTTGTTATCCTAATGTCATTCCTAAGAAAATCAAGTCTTGATTTTTCACAGGGGGTTTGGGGGCGAAGCCACCAAGTTATCTTATCGTTGGCTGTCAAAACTGGAAGGTTGTGGTTGGCTGGCGATTAGATTTTGGGTTATTGTGGACACAATAACTGAGCTCGCAAAGACCGAACAAGAAACGAGTGAGGTCTTTAGGAGGCGTACTGACAATGTGAGGCAGCCTTATAGTGTCAGACAAGGCTAATTTTGAAAGGATAGACAGGATGAAACAGGATATTAAACTCGTTAGAAAGCAGTTTAGAATGACGAGACAAGAGGAAAGCGTGATAAAAAAGATGATGAAAGACCAGCAGATAGACAGTTTTTCAGAATTTCTTCGTCAAAATCTATTTAAAAGAAATTGTGATGATAAAACCATTGGGCTATGGTTCTCCCTATGGCAGTCGCAAAAAATTGAACAGATTAGTAGAGATATTTTGAAAGTGACGACCATGGCAGAACAAAATGAACAGGTCACATCAGAGGACCTACGGATTATTTTGACCTGTGTTCAGGAATTGATAGCAGAAGTTGAGAAATCTGTTCCTCTTAGCTCGGACTTTAGAGATAAGTATATGGGAGGTTAGGAATGGAGAATCGTTATCGAACGAATCTTAAAAAAGTATTTTTGACAGATCAAGAGCTTTCGACTTTAAACAGCCGTATCAGTCAAAGTCGGTGTAAAAATTTTTCTGACTATGCCAGAAAGGTGCTACTCAATCCTGATATGACCTTTTTAACGATTGATACAAGCAACTACGAAGATTTAGTTTTTGAGTTACGACGTATCGGGAATAACATCAATCAAGTTGCATGGACTGTTAACCAAACTCATATCTTAACACTCAGTGACCGAGAATTTTTGGTTCAGGGCATTGGCCAGCTCATCAAGGAAGTGGAGAAAGATTTTGACATCAAGTGCCGACAGTTGAGGGAATTTTATGGTAGTTACTAAACACTATGCGACTCATGGGAGGAAGTATCGTAAGAGTCTGATTAAGTATATTTTGAATCCTGATAAAACTGAACAGCTTAAATTAGTATCTGATTTTGGTATGAGTAATTATTTAGATTTTCCAAGTTATGAAGAGTTGGTTGATATGTATAATGCTAATTTTATCAATAACGATAAACTTTATGACTCCAGAAATGATCGTCAGCAAATCAAACAAACAAAAATTCATGCTCATCATCTGATTCAATCTTTTTCTCCGGATGACAATCTCACTCCTGAAGAAATCAATCGTATTGGCTATGAGACAGTAAAAGAATTGACTGGCGGAAATTTTCGTTTCATCGTAGCAACTCATACAGACAAGTCGCATACCCACAATCATATCCTCATCAATTCTATTGATCTCAATTCAGATAAAAAACTCAAATGGGATTACGCCCAGGAGCGGAACCTACGGATGATTTCTGATCGTATTTCTAAAATTGCAGGCGCCAAAATTATCGATAGCCGTTATTCTTATCGTGAGTATTTAAAGTACAGAGTTTCTAGCCATAAGTTTGAATTGAAGCAACGTCTCTATTTTTTGATGCAGCAATCCAAATCTTTTGAAGATTTTTTAGAGAAAGTAAAGCAGCTGCATGTCCAGATTGATTTTAGTCAGAAGCATAGTCGTTTTTTGATGACTGATAGAGCAATGACAAAACCAATTCGAGGACGACAATTGAGTAAACGAGACTTATATGATGAAGATTTTTTTAGAACACATTTTGCCAAACAAGAAATTGAAAATCGTTTAGAATTTTTATTAAAGCATGTTCATTCGTTAGAGGAATTGCATGTAAAAGCAAAAGAATTGAATCTAACCATAGAGTTAAAACAGAAAAATGTAACCTTTATTCTAGAAGAAGATGGTCAAAAGATAAGTTTAAGTCATAAAAAAGTTAGTGATAAGAAATTGTACGATGTTCAATTTTTTAACCGTTACTTTGAAGATAAAGAAGTTAGCGATATTCAAGTATTAGAAAATCTTCAGGAGGATTATCAGACTTTTCGAGAGGAGCAGCATAAGGAGATGGTCTCCGCAGAAGAAATTGAGAAAGTTTTCAAGAAATACAAGGAAAAACGAGATGCCGTCCATGAGTTTGAAGTTGAACTTAGGGATAATCAGATTGAGAAGTTAGTTGATGATGGTATCTATATCAAAGCTTCGTTTGGTATCAAACAAAGAGGACTCATTTTTATTCCCAACTATCAGTTAGATATCCTTGAAGAAGAAAAGCAGAAAAAATATAAAGTCTATATTCGAGAAACATCCTCTTACTTTGTCTATAATAAAGAAAACTCGGATAAAAATTGTTTCATTAAGGGGAGGACTTTAATCAGACAATTGACTAATGATAGTCAAAAACTCCCATACAGACGACCAACTCTAAAAAGTCTTCAAGAAAAGATTTCTGAAATTAATCTCATGATTGAACTGTCTAACACGAATAAACAATACCAAGAAATCAAAGAGGAGTTTGTATTAGAAATTGCGGAGCTTGATATGAAGCTAGAAGAAACACAAGAAAAAATCGCCACCTTAAATAAGATGGCGGAAGTGTTTATTAATATGAAGAGTGAGGATCATGAAAGTAAGAAATTAGCTAAGTACGACTTCTCTAAAATGAATATGACAGAATCGATAACTTTAGAGCAACTTAATAAGGACGTAATAATACTACAACAGGAACTTAATAACGATATTTCTGAGCACGAGGAACAAATAGGAAGATTAGAAGTGTTTATAAAACTGCTGAACAACAAGTATACTCCCAAATTACAAAAAGATGTTAATCTAGAATAAATTAACATCTTTTTGTCCTGGTCTTGTTAAGATTTTTATTGACAGGAATATATTTTAGTGTTACAATAAGACCGTCCAAAATACAACGTTGGGGTAGTAAATCAGAAGTGAAGTATTATTACATTGCCTTAGAGAAAGAACAGATTGACATTTTTTTAATACCGACGAGAGAAATAGGTGTTAAAATACTTTCTAATGACGATATTTTTGCGATAATTTTTAAAAATATTGGAATAGATAATGTAAAAATGATTGATAGGTTATCGTTTCTGTTGTATAACAAAATTAAATATTTTAGCAAAACTAATTGTCCTGATTATACAGCTATTTGTATAGCTGATAGAATAATTGGATTAGATATGGAAAAAAAAGCTATTCAATATCCAATCAGTAGTTATGATATGTTTTTCTCTGTTGATGAAATTAAAACAATCATAGCATCGTCAGATAGTAAGGTGAGATTTACGATTTTCTGGACACTTAAGGAATCATTGATAAAAGTTTTTAATTTAAAGTTATTCAATGCTAATAAAATAATGCTCTCTTCATTTCAAAGTGTATTAGTGCTTATCTATAATATAGGTGAGTATCTGTTAACAATTATTTATGATCCCAATATTAGGGCTAGAAAGGAGGAAGAAGAGATGAAAAAATCTTTGTTGAATATCGATGAAAACATTATCAATGAACTGAATCTTTCTGATTTCGAGCTTATTGATGATAATTCGCTTTCTGAAGCTGATGAAAAAGCTATTTTAGGAGCATCATGTACTACATGCGCTTGTACATGTAGTTGTTGTGGATAAAAATGTTTTTTCGATAAGGGGGAGTAGCGACTGCTTCCCCTTATTTTTTAGAAAATGATGGGAGATTGATATGTATTATTTATTTAAGGAAAATAATTTTTACTTGGAATTAGATAATGGTGGTATTTACTTAAAAAATGAGTTTGGTGCAATTAAAATTGACAAAAAGGGAGCATATAATATTTTTATAAAACTCATATCGTTACTTGATGGGCAACAGGATATTGAGCAAGCAATCGATGAAATTGATAACTCAAACACGAAACAAATATACAAAAGTATATTAGAAACATTAGTTAGCAGAAATTTTTTGTATTATTCAATAGTAAAAATTGACTTACATTCATTCCAGCTTCCAGAGAAAGCTCTTCTTCCTTTTATCAGTAATCTAGATTTAATAACTCATAACACTGTAAACAATCTAGTTGAAGTGGAGGCGAGTGATTGCCAAATATATAAAATATTCTGTTTAGATTCTTTAAAATATTTTGATGAAATAAGATTCAAAGAAAACAGCAAGATCAATTCTATCAAAATTTCCTATGGTTGTAAAGAAGAATGTTTAAAAAGTTGGAATATTTATTGTGTGAATGGAGATCTAGTAGCTAGTAAATCTATGATTGATAATAGTACCTCTATTAATTTACTGACATTTCCAAAAGAATTTTTGAAGTTATTGTTTAATGTGGTGACGATTAATATTTTAATTGATTTGTATTATGGACAGCGAATAGAACAATTTAAAGATTACTATGTACTAGACACGAAGTTACTACAAATATCATAAATTTTTAGGAGGGGATCGTGGTATCATTTTTGTACTTTGGAGAGTTGTTGGTTTCTCATTATGAATGTGGAGGATGTTGTTTATCATGTATTTCAACACGTTATTTTAATACTAGAAAAGATAGAGCTGTTTTGAAAAAATCTAATATTGCACTAGGTGGTGCAGGCAATTATGATTTTATTCTTCAAGATATGGCTCGTAATATAGAATTATTATTAAATAAAGATATAAATTTAGTAGATGAATTTGGAAGACGTAAAGTTGTTAAAATTGATAGCAGAACGCTTAGCCTCGAGACTTCATATTGTAATTCTGTTCCAGATTGTGAATACTGTTCTACTTTGCCTATCGATTCTGAAGGATTAGCTTACGATGCAGGAAAGCAGATGTTAAAGGAGATGAACTCGAAAAGAAATCTTCCATTTCGAAAACATAAGAGTGTGTTTTGGGGAAACTTGATAGATAAATTATTCTTAGATAAAAATTTTGGAATTATAAGCTGCTTGTTGGATTATTTTGGTGGCTCTTTTCCTACTGCTATTGCAATGTTACCTTTAGAGAATGGAGTTGATGAACCAGGTAGTGGGCGAACAAGTAGTATTGATACTAGCAGAGCCATTGCAATGATAGAAGCTTTGGAGAGATATGCTGGATTTAGACCTAGAGGTAAAAAAACAAGAGTTTTTGATAGCTTATATCAGCTGGCTCAGGGAAATTATCCAGTATTCGATATTCAGAAGTTTGTATTAAATCAAAATTCTATTTCAAATGAAGGGATTACGACTAACAATAAATTCATCTTTGATCGATATAAAAAGTATCATTGGGTTTATGGATATAATTTAACTAGACAGCATGTTGTTTTAATTCCAGAAACATTAGTTTACTATGGTCTAGTACTTAAAGATTCGTCTTATAAAGATGAAATTTTTACCTATGAAATTTCAAATGGCTGCTCTACAGGAGGTAGTTTATTAGAATCTAGTTATCATGGCTTGTTAGAAGTCATTGAGAGAGATAATTTTTTAACAATGTGGTATTTTGATAGGCGAATAATTGAAATTGATTTTTCTAATAATTTAATGCATACAGAATTAATTGATAATTTAGCTTTTTTTTCAAAAAAGTATCAGGGATTTAAACTAAGATTTTTTGATATTTCAACAAATCTGACAGTTAAAACAGTGATGTGTACTATTCAGCGAATTAGTGTGGATAAGAAAAAAATGAATTTTATGTGTGCAACTTCATCTGATTTTTCTATTGAAGAAGCAATGTGTAAAGCAATGCATGAGATAACAAGCATCTTTTTTGGTCTAGAAGAGAGATTTATAGAGGAGTATGATGAGGTTGTAAAAAAATCAAAAGATATAACCCTTATTCATAATATGACAGATCACTGTTTAGTATATGGACACTTTGAAAAGATGAAAGATATTACTTTTTGGGATAGAATAACTGAAATAAAAAAAGTAGAGGACTACATGGAAAGACCCAATTTCTCTTTAAATAAAGCTTATTCTATCTTGATAGATGAACTCAGGCAGCAAGATAAGGATATTTTGGTCTTTGATCAAACTACTGAGGAAATGAAAAAAATTGGTTTATATTGTACCAAAACTATGGTGCCCGGCTTACTGCCGATGACTTTCGGCTATAATAATTTAAGAATCTCTCAAGAAAGGGTTGAGGATTTGGAAAGGTATGAACAAAAAAGACTAAAGGTAAATTTTCAACCTCATCCATTTCCCTAGGAACTGCTTGTGAAAGAAGAAAAAAAGGATTCCAGGAATATTAAAAAAAAATTGAGGAAGTTATATCCCTCTCCAGTTATGTTAAAAAGAAAGTGCCTATTTTTGGAAGAAAAGAGTTTTTTTGCTCAATATAAGAAACTTTTGACTCAAAATTCTAAAACCTCGGATTTGGAATATGAATTAGAGAAAACTCTTGAGAAACTTCTAGATAATATGTATTTTGAAATAGGTAATTTAGATGAAGCTGTTTATAAGGGAGCTGTTTATATAAGGAAAAAAGTTAGAAAGGGGAATTTTAATGTTTCTGAAGAACGATTAAAAAAGTATTTTACAAAAGAGACTCAGGGATTATTTTTCAGATGTAAAGAATTATCTCTTGAAATAATTGATTATCACAAGACACAAAGCGATATTTTTGAAAGTATAAAAGAGAGTGAGGAAGAAAACTTACGGCATTTACTTATTAATAATTTTAATTTTAGAAATGGTGTTTATCATTCTGGCGATGCAACATTTTTGGAGCAGTTAGATAAATTTGTCTTAAAAAATTTAAACGATAAAAATAAAAAACTAAAAGTTTGTCGTGCTCTCCAAAATTATAAGAATAGAATGATGTTCAAACCAACTCCGTTTAGTACGTTTGTGAGTACAGAAATACTTTGCATTGATGAACAACCTGAGTATTCCTCTCTCAATAAAACGAGAAGCCAATTTTCTAAAGTTATGCTAAACGAGCAAATATTCTTTCAATTAAGCCATAACTTATTAAATAATTTTAGCTTAATAGATAGTTTTTATGTAAAACTGAATCCTACCATTATTAAATTAAGGGATCAATATTTATATTTTACTTTAGAATCGACAGAGACAGGTATTGAGTATTATTACTATAGAGAAAAAATAAGGACAATTTCACCAAATGAAAAGTTAAATTTACTTATGGGGAAATTACAGTCAAAAAACAATCTGTTAATTGAATTGGCTAAAGAACTTGCTATGTTGGATAATAAAAACTTTAGTAATATATCAGACACAATAAATTACATTCTATACTTATCTGAAATTGGTTTTTTACATCGAAATTTTAACATATCTCAGTTTGACTATAATGGCTTAGAGAAAATAGGGAGTGTGTCTTTAAAAGCTCATGAAAATAGTCTGGATAAATTGTCATCAAAAGTAATGGAATTGACCACCTTTTTGAATAGAATTAATATAGAAAAATCTAATTTTGATGTAGGATCGATAAAAAATAAACTTATAAGATTAGCTAAAGAGATTCTAAGAGAATCTGGGGATGATGAACCTAATGTCAAAGGTCTAGATTATAAAAATATTATTTACGAGAATAATATTGTCCCTGTTTTAGGCCGAACTAAGATACCGAATGTTACTTTTTTAGAAAGTTTATATGGTATAGAGAAGATATTTCGGATATTGGATAATAGTATTATCAGCAAAATCTTAATAAGAAATATATTTTTGGCTAAGTTTAAACAATCTGAGAATGTAACCTTACTTGATCTTTATATAGAATATATGAAAGTCGTAAAATTAAATGAATCACATATTTATTTAAAAGATAGTAAAGATTATGCTATTATTGAATCATTAAGAAGAGATATTTTAGAATATTTAAAACTTTCCTTAAAAGAGGATAAGGTCAATTTCTCATTGGATAAAATAGATAGTTATATCAAAAGAATGCCAAAAATCTTCAATCAGAAAGTAAATTATGGAGTTTATTTTCAACAAAGTCAAAGTGGTGAAACGATAGTAAATAAATTTGCTCCAGGAACTTTGCGCCATTTCAGTAGATATATTGAATATCTCGATGTTGAAGAAAAAGTGAAATTCATTAAAATTTCAAAAGAGTATTTTGATACACTTGAAAAAGCACAAAACAAGAAATTTGCAGACATTGGTACAACCTTAGGTTTAAACATTAATAAGCATACTGAGTTAGCTAATTATACTATAGGATATCCACAAGCTTATACAAATTCTAATATAGACATTTCACAATTAAGAGTATTTTATGACTCAGATATCGAAAACATAAAATTGATTGATGAAAAAAATAATGTAATAGATATTTCTCCAATGGGATTTCAATTTCATAGAACAGCTCCAGACTTATACTGTTTCTTATCATTATTATCCAGTTCTCAAGGGATTGAATTAAATATATGGGATAGTTTTTCAGGATACTTTGGTTTTGATGAGACAAAATTTTTTCCACAGATTACCGTAGAAAATACGTTTATTATTGAACGTAAAACATGGAAATTTGACTCTATGGAATACAAGCTAAGTAACCCAAGACATCTTAATGAGTTAGATCGATATCTAAGATATATAGATTTCTTCAAGAAGTTAAATATACCATCAGAAAAATTTTTTGTTCGTGCAGTAGAAGATATAAACGTAAAAGAAACTCCTAGTACGGAAGCTATGAATGAATGGCTCCAAAAAATAACGAACAATAAATTGCGGAAGCCTCAATTATATGATTTAACTAGTTACAATGATTTTAAAAATTTGGATAGTATAATTTTTAATTGTTCTGGGATAATTACAGTCCAAGAATTTTATCCTAATACCCATCCAGCAGAGGAATTTCTAATTGAAATTAATGAATTATAGGAGAAGCAATGTGGTATAATTTCAAAATTTATTATTATAAAAATCAAGATGAGCTTTTGACGAACATGATTAGTGTGTATTTTGATAACTATTCAATTACAGATTTCTTCTTTATTCGATATTGGGAAGGAGGTCCTCATATTCGTTTACGTGTTAAGAAGAACAGTGCTTTTTCTGAAAAAGATTTTATACAAAAAATTAAAGACTACTTAGAGAAAGTACCATCTGTAGCTGTAATTAATGAAGAATATCTTTTGAAAAGTATGGAAAATTTAGCTTTGCAAGAGAATATAAATACTCATAATATTGATCTTATAGCAGATAACAGTGTTATTGTAGATGATTATCTACCCGAGATTGGTAAATATGGAAATGTTGGTATAGAATTTGCAGAAAAAGAGTTTGTTTATAGTAGTCATTTAGCTCTGTTATTTCTTAATTTTGTAAATAATAGTATTGAAAAAAAACTTATTGCAGCATTATTTAGTGTTAACTTAGTGTTAATTACGCTTGATAAGGAACAGATGATTAGTTTTTTTGAATACTATACTAGTTATTGGTCAAAATATTTAGTAGAAGGTAACTTATCAAAAGTAAAAGATAATTTAAATAAGTTTGACCCAAGGTTAATACCTATAGAATTTGTAAACGAAATAGAAGGTGTATTCAAGCAAACACATTTCAAGACTTTACATAGTGAAATTTTTGAACAATTGAAGATTCAAGAAACATCAGTTCCGGTAGTTCAGTTTTTATTCAATTTTATCCATTTGTTTAATAATAGGTTAGGAATTAAACCTGAGGATGAAATTGTTGTGTCATTACTAGGAGAGAAAATATTAAATGAAAAATTATCATAAAGAAAACACTATAAATGAAATAGACAATAACTATTTTTTAAAAGTTAGTGGTGATACGTTGATAAAAATAAATAGTAGTGAAATTAATATATTAAAAAAAGAAATGGGTAGAGAGGCAGATAATATTTTATCAGAATTTCTAATATTTATGAATCCTTACACCAAATTATATGCTGCAACCTCAAATAAAACCGAAATGTTAATTTCATTACTATTAATTTTTGTTGAGACTAATTTTGAGGATATGATTAATGGTGGTAAATCACTTTGTTCGCATTCCCAAGGATTTTTTACTTTTTTTAAGAATAACGAAGAAGTAGAGGAATATTATAATAGAATTTTTGAACAGCATAGGCATGAGTTATCTAAAATTTTTAATAACATACCTTATGTAAAAAAAGAAACATTTTATCAAAAATATTGCAACTTTATTCCAAAATTAAAACAGGAAGTTCAATCTAAAATTGAATGTCAAAAGATTATTTTTAAAAATAATAAAGATGATTTATCGAATCAATTAAATAAGAGTAAATTTCATAAAGATTTATTAGTCAATCCTAATTGGGAAAAAAGTCTTAATTCTATTTCTTTTAAATGTTCTAGATTTATGACTATTTGTCAGTATGAATATTTGTATTGTTGCTTAGGTATTGACTACAAAGTGAGGACGTTGCTATGTTATATGGCATATAAAATCATTGAGATAGAAAAAAAGTATAAGTATTTCTAGTTTCTAGGAGTTGATTATGAAAGATAGTAAATGTGAAATTATACAATTTTTAAATGAAACATTGTATAATCCTGATAAACTTAGTGTAGAGCTTCCAAAACAAAAGTGGTACAAAATTAATCCTACTAGAGGTATCAAGAAAAATATATATCAATTTGATTTGAGTAATTCTCAAAATGAATTTTCTATATTTATTAATGAAGTGTTTGGATTAACAAGATATTGTCCAACTATAATTGAAAATAAATTACTTCACTTTTTTAAAAGAGATGTTGCATGCGGTGGAGGACTTTATCCGAATAATATTTATCTAATAAAAAAGCACAGAGATGAATTGTTTATTTATCAGTACAATCCTTGGTTTAATAGTTTAAATTTTATTGGTTCTATTTTAGATGAAAAAAATATATTATTAGAAGAAGAGAGCTTTCTTGTATTCAGTGAATACTATTGGAAAAACTGGCCAAAATACAATTATTTTGGATATCGATTAATGCTAGTTGATAGTGGGTATTTAATGGCTCATACTAGCATATTGCTTAGTAGCAAGTCGAAAAGTCATGAAGTTCAACTAGATTCAAATCTTCATAATAAATTATATAAAATTTTACAAATTGACACTAATTTTGAAACTCTAGTGGGAGTTATTAAAATGTTTTATCCTTTTGACTTAACTTCAATTATGGAGGATAAAAATATAATTGAATATAGTCTATCAGATGATTGGGATAGCGAGGATAACTTATTGTATGATAGTATTGAAAAAAATATTTTATCGGAAGATTATAGAATTATTCAAACGATAGACTGTAATATTATTTCTTCAATCAAGTTTAACAATAACTGGAAAAAATATAGAGTATCTCCAGGTGGTGGAGCTATGATTGCTCGTAAGAAATTTAGTCAGAATAAATTATTATATTTACTATCGGACTTTTATCAATTAATGACTATATATCATAATTTATCTGAGGGCATTAAGGTTTATATATACATAAATAAAGTAGAGTGTTTAGAATCTGGATTTTATACTTTTGATTCTAGTGGATTGTCTTTTATAGATAAGGTGGAAAGCTATAAGGTTCAGAATATATTAAGAAAGAAAAATTTTAATTTAAATGAAGTTCAAGTCATGTTCTTTTTTGCTTCGGAAATAGAGTTATATGATGCAGAATTTAAATTATTTGATTATAAAAATACTCAGATAAAGGTAGGTTTTATTAGTCAAATACTTACATATGTTGCTTGTCAATATTGTTGTTATACTCATCCAATACTGGGATATGATATCGGTAAATTAGAGAAGTTTTTCTTAACAGATGAAATAGTATTGAATCTTGTTCTATTATCAGATGCAAAGAATTCTATTTTGCCTAAAATATATATAGAAAGAGGAGTATGATGGATAAATTAGTAGCTTATTTATCAGAACGGACTGGAATTATTACTATTTCTGATGATGATTTTTTGGTAGAGGATTTACATCTTACTTCACGTCAGTTAGTTGATTTAGCTATTTTTATTAAAAATACTTTTAAAGTTGTTATAGAACTATATGATGATATAACAGTATCAGAATTAAAAAGAAGACTCTTATATAAAATAGAGAGTTCTAATTTTAATGCAGCAGAGTATTTCATATTCGAGAGAAATATAAATAGTGGTAAAGGAGATAATATAGCTCTTAAATCAGAGAGTGACTCTATTACATATAATAAATTTTGGGAGTTAATAAATATTGATGAATCTGGTATTTTTAATGAGTTAATTAATAGTAATAGGTGCTTATTGATAACAAATGATTCTATTTACTCTGTTGTTGTTTATTGGGGATTATTAAAATATAAAACAACAGTTGGTTTAATAAACTTTCAAAACATTGATAGCTATCAACTTGAAAGTGTCATAAATATCGGAGAATATGATTATTTAGTGGTTTCAGAAATGTATGCAGGAACCATTGATTTACAAATAATTTCCTCATTGTGTAATATAATTATTCTTAAAGAAAATAGTCTAGAGTATTCTAAAATTGTTAACTCTAAACAGAAAAATCATACAATACAAGAAGGTGGTTTTGTCGTCTATTCATCTGGTAGTACAGGAATACCAAAAGGGGTGCTACATGATCAAATTGATATGTACTATGCCTGTATTACGTATGGAAAAGAAATACTTGATTTAAAACCAAGTGATAGTGTATATGTAATGTCAAATTTAGGTTATGCCTTCTCATTCTGTACGGCTACGTTCCAGACTTTTTATGCAGGAGCAACTTCTTTAATATTAGATTCCAAAAATATTTGGAAAATCGTTGACAACATTAACCGTTTTAAACCAACAGTGATAGCAGGTGTACCAAAAATTTATTCATTAATTATTGAGTTACAAGCTGTATCAAAACTGAATGAAAACTCTGTTAGATTAGCTTTAAGCAGTGGAGAAGCATTATCCATGAAAATATGGAATGAATGGTATGATTTATTTAAACAACCAATTATAGAAGGATATGGTTCGTCAGAGTTGCTAGTTGGTGTTATATCAAATTCATTACAATATTTCAAAAAAGGAAGTTCAGGAAAATTATTGAATGGTTTTGAGGTAACATTTACTAATAAAGGTGAATTAATCATTGAGGGGCCTAGCATATCTAACAATATTTTGGGGAAAGAGTTTTCTAGTAGTAAAAAAATAGCAACAAATGATATATTTAAAGTTGATCAAGAGGGCTATTATTGGTATATGGGACGTTCCAATTTCATTGTAAAATATAATGGAATATGGTTAAATCCTCAAGAAGTTGAAAAGGCACTTACGGAAAATACTAATATTTCAGAATGTTTGATTCATACGTTTGACTTAGAATTATATTGTTATTTTACTATAAATAAAGACGATCAAGTAACTCTTAATGATATTCGAAATATTTTTATTAAAGATTTCAATTCGAAAATTTTTCCATCAAAAATAATTAGAGTTGAAAATTTACCAAGGAATGTTAATGGAAAGATAGTTAGAGAAAGAGTCCCTAACAAATATTGGATAGAAGAATTGTGATATGAGGAATGAGATTTTAGTTGATAATGAATTATTGTTTTTTGAGACGTTAGGAAATGACTGTAACCCTCCGATACTCTATATACATGGAGCACCTGGAATTGGAGTTCTAGATTTTATATATTTTCAAGGTGAAAATTTTCAATCAGATTTCTATGTAGTAGCTCCTGAACAGCGAGGAGTTTGGAGATCTGATGCGGTTAAAGAATATAATATAGAGAAGATTATTAACGGCTATGAAACTATAAGAAAAAACTTAGGTATAAAAAAATGGAATGTACTTACGCATTGCTTTGGTGCAAGAATATTTATAGAATATTATAGAAAATTTCCTGAAGTATTTGAGAAAATTGTTTTTGAGAATCCGATAATAACTTCGATTGAGCCATTTGAAAATATTATTCCATTACAGTTGAAGATATTAAAAAATAAAAATATTGATGAGTACAATAGATTATTACCTATATGTAATGAAATTCATACGATTTCAGACTTAGAGTGTTTCAGTGAACAACTCTCTAAGGCAATTGAGATGGATACTAATCACTTAATCATGGGTGAAAAGACAGTTAAGGAATTAAAAAAGCTAAAGAAATTTTATGATTATAATAATTCACTAAAATCTAGGGAAACAGAAATAATGATGAGTAGAGCAGAGTCATTATATTCTATTGAGGAGGATTATCTAATCAAACTTCCATTATTGGTCTTGTATTCATCTAAAGATATTAGCATGAACACTAAAACTTTAGAGATCATTGAAAAAAGAGCTCTGACATGTGAAATAATATATTTTCAGAATAGTAAGCATTGGATTCATATTGATGAAGCGCAGAAATATTATGATACAGTAATTAATTTTTTTAATAAAGAATAAAGCACTAGTAGTTAATACTTAAGTATAGAATAGTCAATATAGTAGAGGAAAATTATGAAGAAGAAAGATAAAAAACTAAAAAAGAACAAAAAAATTGAGGAAAAAAACAGAGTAGCAGAACTAACAAATGATTGGGGTTCTAGTCTTGTTAAAGAGTCTAATAAAAATTGGAACTCTTATAGTGATACACAGCAAGAAGATATACTAGAGGAATGTGAGAAGATTTTTATAGAAATTGCTAATTTTCAACAAGAAGGGGTTGAAAGCGAAGAAATCAAGGCTCTCTTAGTAAGATGGCATAAATTTATCCAATATTTTTATGAGCCTTCATTAGAGGTGTTAAGGGGGTTAGGTTATCTGTATGCGGACGATGAAAGATTTAGAGTTAAATTTGAAGAAATTGATCCTAATTTACCAGATTTTTTAAAATCAGCTATTGATTATTATGTAGATGAATTAGAGGATATTTGGTTGCAGGAACAATATGAAACTCTTGAAAATAAAAACGAATTATAAATTTTAAAATAGATATTATCATTTACCTTTTGAAAAATGTTAAGGTGAATCTAAGAAGTAAGAATGAGAGGAAGAGGAATAAAATTGAGCAAGATTCAAAAAAAAGGAAGGTATGTATCTCCTGATAAAGTAGTATCCAATAATGGAACAGAGTCTCTTTTTGAGATAGTTGAACCAAAGAAAAGTTTAGATGATTTAATTTTGGAAGAGAATGCTAGAGAGCAAATTGAGAGCTTGATAACCAAGATAAAGAATTATGATATTCTATATAATAAATTCGGACTAAAAGAAATTGATCCATCAGGTGGAAGAACGGCAATTAACTTATACGGCCCTCCAGGAACAGGAAAGAGTGTTACTGCTGAAGCGATTGCAAAGGAATTGGGAAAAACAATTATAAGAGCAAATTACGCTGAGATTGAATCGAAATTTGTTGGAGAAACGCCTAAAAATATCAAAGTTTTATTTTCAGAAGCAGCAAAAAATGATTCAATTTTAATTTTTGATGAAGCAGATTCATTGCTAAGTAAGCGACTATCATCAGTAAATCAAAGTACAGATCACGCGGTTAATGTGACAAAATCAGTATTGTTATTAGAATTAGATGCTTTCTCTGGGATTGTTATCTTTACAACAAATTTTGGTGAAAACTATGATCCTGCTTTTGTTAGAAGGATTATTGGCCATATAAAATTAGAATTACCTAATGAAGAATTGAGACGTTCATTATTAAAGCAATTGATTCCATCTGCGCTACCTGTACGACTCTCTGAAAGTGATATAGATCAAATTATTACTCAGACAGAAGGATTCTCAGGTGGTGACATGCTAAATATGGTATTATATGCTAGTTCTACAGCGGTTAATAGAGATGGAGAATACTGTGAAGTTTTGAATTCAGATTTCTTGTCTGTTATCAATATTTTACATCAGGCTAAAAAGGAAGTAGGTAATAAGTGATGGAAACGAAACTTAGTGGAATTTCACAGTCTTTACTTCTTCCTCTTTATGCAAGAGCTGAAGAAACCCAAAGAACAGATGCTTTATTTAAAGATTTTACAGCAATAAAAATATTAAAGGATTTAGAAATTGCTCCTTCGAAATATAAGAAATCCAATTTCTCTACTTTGGGCTGCATTGCTCGGACTAAAATTTTAGATGATAAAGTTAAGGAATATATAGCAAAAAATCCAGAAGCTAGAATAATAAATTTAGGATGTGGATTAGATGATAGATATCGACGTGTTGATAATGGCAGGATACATTGGTATAATATAGATTTCCCAGAAGTGATTTCTTTAAGAGATAAATATATTCAAAATGATGAACGAGTTATAAATTTGGCTCAATCAGTTTTGGATTACATTTGGTTAGATAAAATTTCATATAATCATTCTGATAACATTTTGATTATAGCAGAAGGATTGTTGATGTATCTTGAAGAGAAAGAAGTAAAAGAATTATTTATAAATATTGCATCTAAATTTAATAATTTGACCTTGTATCTAGAATTAATGAGTAGTTGGATGGTTCAGAACCAAAAATTTCATGACATAACAGATTCAGATAAAATTATTTTTAAATGGGGAGTTGATAAAGTTAAAGATTTCGAAGATATTTGTCCTAATTATCAATTATCAGAAAGTATCAATCTAACGCATTTTATGAAAAAACGATCAATATTCCTTAAATTATTTTCTAAAAAAATGGAAAAAATTAATAATCACATTGCTATCTTTAATAAAAAGTTTTAATGAGATTTCCAATACGGGTTTATACAATTTGTAATATAGATTCATAATTTCTGTAGAACGTAAATTAGTTGCAGAAGTTAGGTACTTTGTCAACTGTAGTGGGTGATGTATTGACCCATACGAGAGAGAATCAGGTTGGTTCTCTCTTTTTGTATGTTTAAAGCAATGAGAATTTTTGTTTTAAAGTTTTTAAAGTTTCGAAAACCGAACGCTTGTCGTTTGATGTCCTTGATGAGTTTGTTAGTGGCTTCCAGTTTAGCGTTTGAATAAGGCAATTCAAGTGCATTGGTAATGTATTGTCTGTATTTGAGAAAGGTTTTAAAGACTGTTTTGAAAGTAGGATTCACAGTAGGCAAATAGTCCTCTATCAGTCCGAAGAAAGCCTCACTGTTCTTCTCTTGAAAATGGAACATCAAGACCTGATAAAGGTCATAATAGTGTCTTAGTCCCTCTGACAAGTCTAAGGTCTTTTGAACGACTTCTCTAGGGGTTAATGTTTGTCTAAAGGTTCGAGAATAAAAGAGCTTGTTAGAGAGATTCTGGCTGTCTTTTTGGAGGATTCTCCAATGGTGTTTCATAGCTCTATAAGGAAGCGAGTCCTTGTCACAGCTCTTCATAATGGCAATCCGCGTGGACATCATAGCCCGGCTCAGGTGTTGCATAATATGGAAACGATCCAGAACAATCTTTGCTTTCGGGAATAAGAGGTTAATGATAGGAATGTAGTTTCCAGACATATCTACAGTTACGACTTTGACATTTTCCCTCACCTCTCTCGTGTATTTGAGGAAGTAGTTTTTAATGGTTGTTTGACGATTATTCTCAAGAATAGTGATAATCTTTTTGGTTTGAAAATCCTGAGCGATAAATGCAAGCTTACCCTTATTTCGTGAGAATTCATCCCAAGAGAGGATTTCAGGAAGTCTTGAGTAGTCTTCTTTGAAGGAGCATTGATTCAGTTTCCTCTGTACAACAGATACAGAGATGTGAAGTCTTCTAGCAATCTCAGAGTTCGTTACTTTTCCGTATGTAGTTGAGTGATTTTGTCCCAGATAGGTTGAGAAATTTGATGATGTTTCTTGACGAGAGGCGTTTGAGCTACGGATACACGTAAACAGATCTTGCATTTAAAGCGACGTTTTCTAAGTTTTAGAAGAGTGGGAAATCCTTGAATATCAAGAATAGGAATAGAGGATTCTCGTTGGAAGTCATATTTTATCATCTTTCCTTGGCAGTGAGGACAAGGAGGAGCAGGATAGTCTAAGGTTGCTTGAAGGAGGATATGGGATTTAACCTTGTAAGCAGAAGTGATTGTGATATTTTTATCTTTTATTCCGATAAGATTTGTGGTATTATTAAGTCGTTCCATATGATTCTTTCTAATGAGTAGTTTGGTTGCTTTTCATTATAGATTATATGGGACTTTTTTTCTACACTGAAAAAGCTCTATAATCTCTTCAGTGGAGGTTACCCACTACAGAAATTATAGAGCCTTAATACATCACCCACTACAGTTGACAAAGTGCCATTATTAGGCTCTTCAAAAACTGAAAAATGAGGGGGATAATTTTATAATCAGAAAATATTTAGGATTTAACCTTATCAATTAAGATTTTAAACTTATTCAACTACCTCTGACATATTTTTAAAACCAACAAATAATTCTTCTACATCTATCTTATTTTTTTCTTGATGTGCTTGGAGAGTTTTTAGAAGTGTACTCAGTAATAATGCAAGTCGTTCTTGTTCCTGGTGTAGATATTGTAATTGAACTTGTAAAAGAGAAAGCGTGTTTCCTTCGGACCTATTTAGTAAATCAAATATTTCTTTTAAAGAAAGTCCAAGACTTCTATAAGTAAGAATAATATGTAAAAGCTCAATATCGGATCTACTATATATGCGATACCCATTATTATCCTTCTTCGGCATCAACAAACCTATTTTATCGTAGTGGTGTAATGTCCTTATAGAAGTTCCTAATAACTGGCTAGCTTCTTTAATATGATACATATCCATCCTCCATTCACTCCTTAAGTATACTCCTAATTAATGGGAATGTCAAGAGAAAATGTGATTTTGCTTCCCTCCCACTAAGAATAGTTGAGAGATGACATCATATAATTTTTATAGACTGTTCAAAGTATTTTTAAGATTGTCAATTGGAGCTTGAATAATTAGATATATAACACTTTTTGTTTATACTTTAATTCATATAGTCAATAATATAATACTTATTCTATTAGTTAATTTTCTTCATTCTAATAGTACTTATTTTGAAGTGATATGGTTCGCTCAAAATATTTCCTAGACCTTTCGAGGTTAGATATAGAACTAATATATTTAAGTTCTTCTATAGGCTTCTATTTCATTTTAGCAAGTCTAAGTCTTCCTTCATTCTTTAATTTCTAAGTTCAAGATGAAAATGATTAGTGGACAATTTTCCTCATCACATAAAAAGTTTAGCATTTTAATGTTTTTACTACTATAAAAGATAAAGAAATCTGATAGATAATAGTAATGACATCTCAAATTTGAAAAACTATATTATTTTGGAATAAAATATGTTTTAAATATCGCTAACACAACAGGTATAAATATTAATGAGCAATTTATTGTAAAAATTTTTAATGCATATTTTGCATAAAATACTGTTTATGATTATCTTAGAATTACAATATTAGTAAGAGGATTACTAATGTATATCAGATTGAAAAATTTAAGAGAAGATAAAGATTTATCACAGCAGCGAATTGCACAATATCTACATTGTTCACAATCCACTTATTCTAGAATTGAAAGCGGGATACAAGATATTCCTACGACATTCTTAAAGAAATTAGCTAGATTATATGGTGTAACGACTGATTTTCTCTTGGAAATGGATAAAGAATAGTTCCTCTTTTTGTTCATTGACAACTGAATAAACCGAGGTGGGACTTTCTTATTTGTTGAGCAGTTTAGTTTGATTCGCCATGATATGAGCGATACTAGTCAGCTATAAAATAGGGTGGTACTCTATTTGCCAAGACACAAATGAAGGATAATGATACTTCTGCACGTTCAGGCTGCCGTCGTAAAAGGACAGCGGGTGAGATGCCCATGAATGATCTAACCAGTTATACTCACTAAGGTCGTTATAAAAAATAAAGGAAAATATGTTATGAGAAAAACAAAATCTGGTGGTGAAACACCGCATGTAATGATTGAGGGCTATAAGGTCACGGTTCAAGTGACGGATAAGCCGCTAAGTCTAACAGATATACTAGATGATTTATTGGGACAAAAACTTGAAAAAATTTAAGTTTTTAGCGGACAAGTTTTAGTAAATTATGTAGAATAAAAGAGTAGAACCTCAATCCTTAATCGGTAAGCACCTAATAGTCGATTAAGGAGATGACAATGACAAAAGCATGTATTTATTTACGATTATCACGAGATGATGGAGATAATGTTGAAAGCAATTCCATTATCAATCAACGCTCGCTTTTACGAGACTATGCTAGAAAGCATGACATCACAATCTTAGAAGAATTTGTGGATGATGGTATCAGTGGACTGACCTTTAACCGTCTTGATTTTATCCGAATGATGACGATGGTTGATGAGAAAACGATTGATACTATTCTGGTTAAAGACCTATCTCGCTTTGGGCGAGACTATATTGAAACGGGGAAGTATATTCAGAGAATCTTTCCTGCTATGGGAGTTCGCTTTATCTCGGTTAATGATCATTATGATAGTTTGACGGCAGATACGAATGAAACCCACTTAGTGATGCCCATTAAAAGTCTTATCAATGATAGTTACTGTCGAGATATTTCTATGAAAGTTCGTAGTACTCAGAAAGCCAAGAGACAAAAGGGAGAGTTTATCGGAGCTTTTGCCCCGTACGGCTATCGAAAAGATGAAAACCAAAGAAATCATTTGGTGGTAGATGAAACTGTTCGTCCTATAATTGAGACAATTTTTTCCTTGAAGTTAGAAGGCTACTCGTCAAATGCAATCGCAAACTATCTGAATCACATTGGCGCTGAAACACCTGGGCAACACAAGAAATCGAATCAAGAAAATTTCAAAGGCTTTTATGGCTACGTTCACAAGTGGGATACCAAGATGGTAAATCGCATTTTAACTAATCGTGTCTATATCGGAGATTTAGAACAAGGGAAGCATACCAAGCTTAATTACAAGTCTCAACGCTTAGTTCAGGTGAATCCAGAAGATTGGATACGAGTGGCAGATACCCATGAGAAGATTATCTCAGAAAGCACCTTTGAGATTGCCAATAACCTCTTGCTTCGAGATGTTAAGCATGGTAAGGATAAGCCGAATCTCTTTGCGGGACTGCTGTTTTGTGGAGCTTGTAAGGCTCAAATGTTACAGAGGAAGAACCGTTATAAAGGCAAGGCAAGTATTCAGTATATTTGTAGTAGCTATAATAAAGGACAAGGATGTAGCCGTCATGCCATAAAATATGAAATACTCCTTGAGGTAGTATCAACCTTAGTTCGTCAACACCTTGATTGGAAGTCTCGCTTGATTGAACATAGTCCCAAGTATCTTGATAAAGAACAGTTCCTTGAGATTGACTTTACTAGTTTGATTGCGGAGCGTAAGAAATATGAACAATTGCTTCAATCTCTCTATATGGATTTGGATGATAGGTTGATCGATGAGGCAGAATATCAAGAGTTTCAACGAAGCTATCGCCAAAAGCTCAAAAGGATTGATAATACGATTGTCCAAAAGAAAAGAGTAGCGCAAGACCTCTACGATAAACTCCAATACAAGCAAGCATGGTTGGAAGAATTGAGTAATTCACGAGAGGAAGAAGAACTAAATCGCCTAACGCTAGTGACCTTGCTGGACCGAATTGAGATTCATGATAACCAGGAGTTAACGCTGGTATTTCACGATATAAAAGAGTTAGAAATCCTCCAACAGCTTGCTCAAGTTGAAAGGGAGGTGGTCTAATGGCTCGTACGAAACGGCGTTATCGCTCAGAAGTGACAGAAGAAATTTCCATTCAGACTTATCGAACAGGGATTTATGTTCGTCTATCAAAAGAACGGACGGAAACCTGGCGGAACAAATCTCAATCCTTGGATACTCAAGAGAGTCTTGCTCGGACTTTTGCCAAAGAACATGGTTTGAATGTCGTCAAATGTTATGTGGATTATGAATACTCAGGAACTACCTTCAACCGTCCTGCCTTTCAAGAGATGATGGAAGCCATCAAGAAAGGAGCTATCAACTGTATCTTGATTCGAGATTTATCTCGTTTAGGACGAGATTACATTGAGATGGGACGTTTGATTGATAAAGTCTTCCCATTCCTAGGTGTCCGCTTTATCTCTATCAATGATCAATTGGATACACTTCATGGGTTAGAAGAAAAGAAGTCTTTTGAAGTGGAGATTAAGAATCTGGTCAATGATTTGTACTCAAAAGACATTTCAAAGAAGATTACAGCTCATAACATCCATCAAGCTAGTCAAGGATACTATATTGGAACATCAGCTCCTTATGGATATTGCAGAGAAAAGCAAGAAAAGGGAACACGATTGGTTATTGATAAAGCTGTCCAACCAATCTTAGAGACTATCTTTCAACAAGCTCTTGACGGTAAATCTATGTTCCAAATTACTCAATTTTTAAATGAAGGAAATATTGCAGTACCTCGATCTTATCGGCAAACTAGACAGATCTATAGGTCTGAAAATGATACTAAAAGATGGAAAGCAGGAAATTTACTCCGTCTAATTAAAATGCCTGTCTATAGAGGGGAATTAGTTCAAAGAACGAGAAACAAATTATTGTCTGAAGCTGACTATATCTCCACTGAGAATGCACACGAAGCCTACATCACTAAAGAGGAATATAATAAAATAGTATCCCTTTCTAGCAGTCGTAGGTCACTGAAAAAAACGACACGTCAGAGGACTCCGAACCGTTATAAGGGATTACTTTATGCTCGCGGTAGTTCAACTCAAATGTATCGTTATTGTAAACATTTCAAGAATAGTGATTATTACTATTTTACGGACTATATTAATGGTTCAAAAAACTTAGAAAGACAGACCGTTTATATCAGTGAAAAATCATTGGATCGGATTATTTTAAAGTTAGTTCAATCCGAAATGAAACGACTGGGGACGGTTGAGGAACTAGTAGCACGTTTAGGGTCTAAGAAAGAAGAGTGTATCACAAGCTACCAGAAACAAATCAGGAACTATCAAAAGGTGCAACAGTGGCTACAAGCAGAATTGAGTGAACTATATGAAGCCTATAGTCTCAATCGACAAGAGCGAGAGATTTATCTCTCACAAAAATCCGAATTAACCTCAAAAATGGGAACTATTTCGCAAGAAATTGCACATTTTGAGCTTGCAATACGCCAGGTTGAAGAAGAATATCAACGTCAAGTTACTTGGGTTAAAGCTCTTTCTGGCTGTCAAAACCAATCTATAATAACGGAAGAATTCTTGAATGTTTTGATAGAACGAATTGAGGTTGATGTAGACAAGACAGTGACACTCACGTTTACTTGTCAGATTGGAGGTGTTGAGCATGACTAAAATTGCTTTATACCTTCGATTATCAGTCGATGAGGCAGAAACAGATGAAAGTAACTCTATTATTAATCAACGATACTTATTGAACCATTATCTTGATCAGTCGGCCGAATTTCAAAACTGGACTCGGTTGGAGTTTGTGGACGATGGTTTCTCAGGAACAAGTATCAATAGACCTGCTTTTCAGCGTTTGATGGATAATGTTAAGTCAGGGGAGGTTCGTGCGATTATTGTCAAGGACCTATCTCGCTTCATGCGTGATTATTTGGAATTGGGGAACTATCTGGAGAACATATTCCCCTTTCTAGGTGTCCGATTCATTGCTTTAAATGATCAATATGATAGTTTGACATCTGAAAATAATGGTTTGGAGATTGATGTATCCTTTAGAAATCTGCTCAATGATTTTTATGCCAAAGATGTCTCTGAAAAAGTTAAAAGTGCCATGAATACCATGAAACGCTCAGGGAAAAATATGAGCTGGTTACCTCCGTTTGGTTATCTAAAGGATCCAGAGGACCGATTTAGGATTATCATTGATGAAGAAGTCGCATCAATTGTGGGACGCATTTTTCAATTGTGTATTGAAGGACTAGGAACTCAGTGCATAGCTAGGTTACTCAACGAAGAGAAGACGATTACTCCAGCTGAACGAAAGATGCAGGTTAGTCAAGCGAGGTATCAAAAGTCTATCATTTTGACTGATGAACAGACAAGAAATATCTGGACCAAAACAAGTGTTCGACAGATTTTAAAAAATGAAGCCTATAAAGGGACTTACCTATTTAATACGAGAACCTATATCAATGGCAAACATTACAAGAGACCCGAATCAGAATGGGAACGGATTGAGAACAATCACGAGGCAATTATATCAGTAGAAATGTTTGAACAGGCTCAACAAGCTTTAAAATCACGGTTTACTGGCAAAGTCAAACAGAAACTAGATTATGAGTCAACACAAAGTCTGTTACGAGGTTGGGTGTTTTGCGAACACTGTGGGCATCGTTTATCACTACATCAAAAGTATAATCAATACCGTTATTTTTACTGTCGGTATTGTAAAAGTCAAGGTGATAGGATAAAATTTTGCCGTTCGGATAAGATTGAACAGGAGATTATGGAGGCTTTGGTTCCTAGATTAGTGCCTACTCGTCCTAAACAGTCAAAAGTTAATGTACTTCATGAGATTGAGCGTTTGAAGTCACAAAAACTATCTTATTTTCAGGACTATAAGGAAAAGAACCTGAGTCGAGACGCTTATATCAGTAAGAAGCAAGTTATTGATAAGGAAATCATTGACTTAGAAGAAAATCTGCAAGTAAGAGATGAACTGCAATTACCGACAGATAAAAGCTTGACAAAAGAATTGTTAGAAACCTACGTAGAAAAAGTCATTGTGGATTGCCTAGGATTCTTCAAAGTTGTTTATAGATAGTTATAGAGGAGACTTGTTTAACAGGTCTCTTTCTTAGTAAGAAGAAATGTGCTATAATTGGGTAGAAATGAATTAGAGAAAAGGTTTCATTTGCTTGATAGAAGAATGATAGAGTTTGTGAAGGAAAGGAAAAGTATTTAATGGAAAAAGACACAATATATTTAGATAAGGTCTATTATGTTGAAAAGGAAAATTCACCGGAGCAAATTGAACAATCTCAAATTTGTATTAGAGATATCAGTTCAGTTTCAGATTATCTTAGAGCAATTACTATGATTCATAGTAATTATTTTATACTTGAATATGGAAGAAATGTTGATATAAAATACTATGAAAACATGTTTAGTAGAAGTGAGACTAAAGATTATTTGGATAATATAATAGCGAATGGAGTTTATTTTCGAGGGCAAACAAAAGACTATCAGTATGTAATTCCTTCGTTATACAGAGATTTAGAGAGTATTATTTTTGAAAGTGAATTTATAAAAAGATCAGAAATATCTAGTCCGAATGATTTTAATTCAATTAATTATTTTTTAAGTAGATTAGCTTTAATGCAACATTATGGACTAAGAACAAGAATATTAGATATTACTACTAATGCTTTAGTGGCATTGTATTTTGCAGTAGAAGATGGGAATATAAAACCAACTAATGCTGATTATGATAAAGTAGAAGACGGTGTAGTATTTTTGTATAAAAAAGAAGTGCCAGAGATTGAAGTTGAATTTTCTGAAAAAATATCGACCAAAGCAAACATTAGTCAATTGAGTTTTTGTGATAAGATTGCACTTTACCAAGCTATTCAAAATAGTGACATTGAAGATAGTACGAACTTGGTTGATTTTTTTAAAACTAACTCTGAAATATCAAATATACTTAGAAAAATAAGTAATTTGGTTCAAAAAGATTTAGGATATCCCCCAATGGAAATATTAAAGAGTTATTTGATTGGTGCTGATATAGTTTATGCTTCAGAAATAGATTCTAGAATAACAAGACAAAATGGTTTATTTTTCATATGGGGACTTGATGGTTTGCAGCATGCTTCAGAGGAACACAATGTAAATTTAGAAAATGTAAAACACACTATTGATGAAACTTTAAAAGAAAAAGAGTTTTTGTATAGTCCTGAGGTGTATTTAGGAGTAGCTCATTCTACTGCTAATGTTAGAATAAAGATAAAAAAAGAGTATAAGGCTCAACTTCTTTCCGAATTGAAATTATTGGGTATTACAGGACAATCTATTTATCCGGATTTACAACATAAATTAGATTATATAAATAATTTATCTATGAAGATATAATGTTTTAGGCTACTTTACAAGTTGTCATTTGCTTGACATAAGAGGGGAAGAACTGGGAATTCATCTGACTGAGGATTATCTGCTTTGGAGTAAGGTTTATCCAAGTATGCTTTTTGCGGATAAACAATCTGTATTTTTAGTCGGCCAGTTGACACAGGATCAGTTTGACAGTATCACCTTTGGAGATGAAGGACAGAGCTATCAGCTCATGAATGTCGAGGAATTTCTTAGTTCCAGTCAAGTTGTCCCTCAGTTGCAGGATAGATTAAAAGATTATTTAAAAGTAAGTGATTAGAAAGGACGGTTCAGTTAAATTTCTAAACTGGACCCGCCCTAAACACTGTGCCAAAAAGATAAACTTCTCATAGACACAAGCGTCTTCAGAGAAGTTTCTATTTTGGCTTTGTGTTTTACGGGCTTGGTATCTTAAATATGGAAACATGGCAAGAGTTAAAAGTTACAGTGAAGCGTGAGGGAGAGGAGTTGGTTTCCAATCTCTTGATTGAGCTGGGAGCGCAAGGTGTTGCGATCGAAGATAGTATGGACTATGTGGGAAATGTTGACCGCTTCGGCGAGATTTTCCCAGAGGTTGAGCAGCAAGAAGAAATCGTAGTGACAGCCTACTACCCTGATACGGTTGATGTAGCAACGGTTGAGGCAGACTTGCAGGCCCGTCTCGCGGAACTAACTGATTTTATGGACTTGGGAGAGGTCAAGATGGGGACGACTGCCTTGGCTGAGGAAGACTGGGCAGACAACTGGAAGAAATACTATGAACCAGCTCGTATCACTCATGATTTGACCATCGTGCCGTCTTGGACGGACTATGAGGCGACTGCTGGGGAAAAGATTATCAAGCTGGATCCAGGTATGGCTTTTGGTACGGGGACCCATCCAACCACTAAGATGAGCCTC